>Ga0326728_10001739_pt1 | contig 75604 bp, 56 predicted proteins | sample MB3enrmetagenome_FD_207602 | JGI IMG/M metagenome (GOLD analysis project Ga0326728, IMG submission 207602) | Lab enriched peat soil microbial communities from McLean, Ithaca, NY, United States - MB31MN | ecosystem: Environmental > Terrestrial > Soil > Wetlands > Peat | place: USA: New York...
ACGGTGCGGTGCACGGCTCCGGTCTGGGATGGATCAGCAACGCCTCCACCTACCATGTGGTCGTATGGATCGGGTCCACGCTTCCCAAGGACCCTGAGTTCCAGGGCAACTACTGCGTGACCTACAATGACCAGGCCGCGGCATGCAACGACCTGACCCCGACCAGCGAGCCTACCTACACCTACGCTGGAGGGCTCACAGAGCCGGGAGGCGAATCGATGAGCGCCCTCACGACCCTAGCCAAGTCAGAAGGCATCGTGATTGACGCGATCGACCTCCCAGGCGGCATGACTGAACTCAGCTCCGGGGACTACAGCAATACCGGGAGTGTGTCCCAGGGCGATGTGAACCACATCCTCTCTGCCGGCTGCTACCTCGCCGAACAGACCGATGGTAGCTGGGAAGGGCCCTCTCCTGCAAGTACTGGCGTGGGCTTTACGTGCCCGGCCGCGGCCACTAACACGAGTGCTGGCAACCTTACGGACACATTCCGCACCAGTTCCAACCCCAATAGTGCCTGGGCCAACAACCCATCACTCGGATGGGCGCTCACCAACATCAAGTTCCCAACCGTGCAATCGACCTCCAGCGTGGCAGCCTATGGGACCAAATCGAACGCGTTCACGTTCATTCCATTCGTTGTCAGCTCCAACGAGGGATTGTCGTTGGCCACGGGAACCGGTATGACGTTCTCGTGCCTCTCGAACGCAACCGATATCACGCAGGCGTGCAGGTCGTCATGGAAGGCCGCGGTAGTCGGTGGAGAGTCCTGGGGCTGGCCCTACAGCCAGATGTGGCTGAACGACTCATGGAGCGTCAGTTTCAACATCACAGTCGGTCTGAATTTCCCAGGGAACTACTACGCCAAGCCGATCCCAGTTGACGTATGCCTCACGTTCGCCGGGTGTCTGGGCACGGGTATCACTGGTTTAGGTGCAAGCGTCTATTCGCAGGTGAACTACGGGAACTACCACAACAACAGGTTGATACAATCGTTCCCGGCAGCGATGATCACAGTGATATCGCCTGCAGTGGTAAATCCGCCTCCGCCACCGCCTCCACCACCTCCGCCCCCACCGCCCCCGCCACCAACGGAACTGCTCCTGAACCCGATTGACGTCATAGTGCCGCAGGGGATTCTCTCCCCGCTGATGAACCCGCTGACCAATCCGCTGACGACGATAGTGTCTCAGCCGAACCTGATGGGGCAGATACTCTCCTCACCAGTGGCGAACAGCATGGCCAACATGGGTTGGGTGGGAGTCTTCACGGGGATGGGGGTAGCGACGCGCGTGAGGCAGAAGAGGATGGTCGCGATGAGGAGCGCAGCGCACAGGTCATCCTGGTCCGGTGACTCGGCCCCGAGCGCAGGCCCTGCATCGATCGGTAGCATGGAAGGCTAGGCCAAAGGCAGGTGGTCCATCCCTTCGCGTTTGACAGGGGAAGGATCCTGCCCGTCAGATAACGTGAAAGAGGCCGGGCGTGGTAGTTGAGACAAACGAGAATGACCATGTCTGTAACCGTGGCACAGACTTTCATTTGCCCGGCGACCGGAACTCTGTGAAACGAGAACACGGCCCGCGCGATGTCTTGTAAAACCACCTGTGAGTGAATCGTTTTGAGCGATTGCGCACACCGAAATAGCTTGCAATTTTAGGGGGGCAATCGGGTGGGAGGAAAGCCTTTATGTATGTCGTGCCTTCCCATAGGTGCCCATGAGGTGGGAACGCATGCGTTTTCGATGTGATGCCCTATCTCTGTTCTTGATTGCAGTGTGGATAGTTGCACTCATTTTCGGAGCCATACCTATCAAGGCAGTCTCCACAAGTTCCCAGGTTTCCACTTCCCATTCCTCTTTGGCCGACACGCAAGCAAAAGGTGTTGAAGCCGCAAGTGCTGCGGCCGCAAGCGCTGCGTCATGTGCGCAGGAGAAGCCGAGTGGGAGTACGCCCCAGCTTGTTCCCGCCATATGCGTCGACCCAACGAATCTGTGCAGGCTCGGCGGATCGTGCGGTACTACCCCTACCTCCGCGAACGTCCATCTCTGGGTGAACGCTACGGGGAACAAGCAGGTGGAGGTTCATCCTCCCTGGGTTCAGGTGGTATTCGTAGTTGAAACAACTCTCTTCGATGGGGTCTATGATTCCTCTGCCAACGATTATGGGCAGAGAGCTGGAGGAGTCAATGGTGCAGCCGCGTGCACCGGCCCTTGTGATGAGTCCGATGGAGTACCATACTTCGTCAACAATGTGAATCAGATCACTCAGGGAATCACATTGAGGAACACGGGGACGAACTCTACCCCCGGGGTCCCATCATCTCCACATGTCACATTCGCATTGGTTGACTATTTCTCGAACAATGATCCCTCAGTCTCTGGGTCTGACGACCACGATGATGGAGATGGGTCAGAGTACAATGTAGATGTTTCAACCTTCGAACCCTCCTCCAGCTTCTCCAACACCGTGAACACGATGTCGACTGCCGATACGCTATTCGGAAGCATGTGGGAGAAGACCACTACCACCGCCGATTCGATCTATAGCGACTCGGACTACTCTGACAACTTCTTGGACTCATCCTTCATAACGGCAATCTATGGGGCACTGCACGGTTCCGGCCTGGGATGGATCAGCAACTACACTACCTACCATGTAGTAGTATGGATCGGGTCCACGCTCCCCAAGGACCCAAGCTACCAGGGCAACTACTGTGTGACCTACAATGATCACGCTAAGGCATGCAACGATTTGACCCCGACCAACGAGCCTAGCTACACTTACGGCAGCGGGCTTACGGAGCCAGGCGGTGAGACGATGAACGACCTCGCAACCCTGGCACAGTCTGAGAATGTGACCATCGACACAATAGACCTCCCGGATGGCATGACGGAGCTTAACTCCAAGGACTATGTGACATCGACCTCGGCGGATTCTGCCGCGGCATCGACGGACGTCAATCACGTACTTTCTGCTGGTTGCTATATAGCCGAGCAGACCAAGGGCGACTGGGAAGGGCCCTCCCCTGCAAGCACGGGGGTGGGCTACACCTGCCCGGCAGCGGCCACTGGCACAAGTTCTGGCAACCTCTCAGACACGTTCCGTACCAATACTAATGTAAATGACGCGTGGGCCAACAACCCATCCCTTGGATGGGCGCTCACCAACATCAAGTTCCCCGTCATCTCGACGTCCTCGAGCGTGGCCGCCTACGGAACCAGCACGAATGCGTTCACGTTCGTTCCATTTGTCGTCAACACCAACCAGGGACTAACGTTCTCCACAACCAGCGGCATGACGTTCCATTGCATCCAGAATGGAACTCGCGATGTCACTGCTGCCTGTAATACGGCATGGAAGGCGGCAGTTATCGGTGGCGAAGCTTGGGGCTGGCCATACAGCCAGATGTGGCTGAACGATTCATGGAGCGTCAGTTTCAACATCTCGGTCGGTACGAGCTTCCCAACTGGCTACCTGAATAAGCAGATTCCAGTGGACACATGCCTTAATACGATAGCTGGCTGTCTGGGCACAGGGATTTCGGGTCTGGGTGCTACTGTGTACTCAAAGGTAAGCTACGGAAACTACCAACAGAACAGGCTGAGTCAATCGTTCCCGGCAGCTCTAATTACAGTGATTGCTCCCGCCGTCATAGCTCCACCTCCACCACCACCCCCGCCACCTCCGCCCCCACCGCCCCCTCCACCAACGGAATTGCTCCTGAACCCGGTTGAGGTTGTGGTGCCGCAGGGGATTCTCTCCCCGCTGATGAACCCGCTGACCAATCCACTGACGACTATGGTTTCACAGCCAAATCTTATGGGGCAGATACTCTCTTCCCCTGTAGCAAACAGCATGGCTAACATGGGTTGGGTGGGAGTCTTCACGGGGATGGGAGTAGCGACGCGCGTCAGGCAGAAGAGGATGGTCGCAATGAGGAGCGCAGCGCACAAATCATCCTGGACCGGAGAAACGCCTCAGGGCGCCGATAGCGGATCAATAGGTACTATGGAAGGTTGATACTGAAAGTGAAACGCGATACACTAACAACGGTCATAGTAATTGCCCTTCTACTGTGGGGTATACTAGCACCGACAACGGCGTTCATGGCGTTCTCCCAACGCACGTCTACCGCCACAAGTGTCCCTGCAGAGAAAGTTGCGATGCCGAGTATGAATGCCGCAGCCATGTCCGCAGGGCAATCTCCCCGGACAACCAAGTTCACGCATCCCTGCTGGGCACTGAACGCCACCGTCTGTATTGCTGCCAACGTGACGATCAAGGACAATCCAAACGTGATTCCAACTCCACCTTACACGAACGCCAGTTACCAGCAGTATCCTGAGGCGGGCATAAGCATCGTCTTCGACGTTTATTCGATGAAGAATCTCATAATCATGTGGGGCGGGACTTCCGATATAGCCAAGTATACCGGGCTCACCTCATACCTTTACCTGAGTGTCACTGACGTTGAGTGGAATGGAGTCCCATGGTTCTGGGTCGGTGATGGTACCGTCTGGCATGCGAATGCGGGAGCAGACTGGGCCCCAACCACTTTCTCGCACATCAACGAGACGGTCTCAAACATGGTCTACAACCCGGCGATTCCCCTTCCCACCAATGTCAGCAATAGCGCTACTTGCACCCCTGTCACTAGCACAGGCCTGGACCAATGCAGTATGTATGCAAAGTACCTCTACAGTCTTTCCATAACCGGTACGGTAGGAAGTTCGCCAAACTTCCCGAACGGGGCATACGTGCAGTGGAACGCCACCTCGATAACTTACGGTGGGTCCAATGGTGACAACATCTACTCGAACGGCACGAGCAAGATGTTCGGGGGAATGTTCTCATACTACGTGAAGGATGCCTGGTATTGGTCCAGCGCTGGAACCAGCAGTGGGTGCCCTGCAGGTCAGCTGTACCAAGCATGCTATCCCGATGCACCATCGTCAGCGTCTTGCCCAGACAGCGGCATCCCCTTCTCGGCAGCAGCCTTCCGGTGCAATCTCAATGTTATCATGGACCCAGCCGGGCAAGTTTCGCTAGGGGGAAATGTGATCGTAACCCTCCAGGCCAACAAGACCTGGCAGATCTATAGCGGGGCAGAGATTGACGGAGCCACGCTCAATCTGTTAGCGTACTATCCAAACGGAACGTTGATGCAGACTTGGGCGGCACCGTTCATTCCTGCTGGGGGAAGCTACCCTACTATGAACTGTACTGCCAATATCCCGAAGGAATTCTTCCTTAGCGCATACGGAGAAGTAGTTTGGAACATCTCAGCTTACGATCAAAGCGATAACAGTATCACTTCACAGGATTACACAGACGTGACAGGTACCACCGGCATATTCCCCAGTAGCAACTTCTCCTTGGACCTTAACCTAACGACTACCCCTGTTATCATCGGGCAGGAAGGATTCAACGGGAGCATGGCAAACGGACTTCTGCCAGGAGAATCGACTGAGCAGCAGATCAACGTGACAATAACCACGATAAACGCCTCAACTTCAGTCCAGGCGGCTCAGCTGAGAATCCTGGTGGTGTTTTCATCGAACAGCGGTTTCACAGAGCCCAGTGTTGATTCGATGACGCGCATCACCCAGACTCACTACTATATCCTTATTCCCGCGCTTCCTGCTGGAGCTAACGTAACCTTCAGCGTCAAGGCCTGGGACTATAATGATTCTACGGTGACGTCTCACAATTATCGTTATTTCGTCCCGACGATTCAATTGTCTCCCAACCCTGCTCTAGGCTTTTTCTATGTGAAGGTCCTCGACAGCGCCACGGGACAGTACGTCACTGGGGCCAACGTCACAATAGTCGGCGAGGGAGGGGCAATAGATATTGTCACCAAGACCATGGCCGGACTCGCATATCCCAACGCCTCTGGGAAGCAGTTTACCCCACAGTTCCTTCCGGCCAACAACACATACGCTGTCATCGTCCAATGGGATGGATTCCAGGCGGCGGACCGACCTACAGGGACCGACTCACTGAGGATATCGTTCTTCCTCTATCACAACATGACCGGCACTCAGACAATTCTATCTGGACCCAACTACTTTGTTCAGCAGCAGGGGGACATCTTCTTGTTCGACCTCAATGTTCCAACACCACCGCCGACATTTTCTAATTCATTGCCCCCTAATGATCAGTATTTGACAGAGGGAATCGGGCTGGCGATAGCCAGTGCCATCGTCGTACCCGTCTACTTCATGTGGCGCGATATGCGAAAGAGAGCGGAGGAGGAGGAGAAGAGGATTACCCTCTGAAGGAACCATGAAGAGTGCGATCACAGCCGTTCTATGCATAGTCGCGGTGGCAGGGATGCTCGGCGTGCTTTACCCGGCTCAACTTCCTGGTTCTCCGTCGTATAGCCACGCAGCACCCGCCGCTGCGTCTACCAGCGCTTCGTCCGTCCAAAGTCATGCATCGCCCGTCGGAATGTCCCGCCCGCTCGCGCCAGACCAGTATGCCACGGGAACCTGCTATAGCTCTGACGACATTGATGCATGGAATACCAACGCCACGGTCACTTTCGATCCATACGCCGGCCTTTCAATGATCAATGCTGACGGGAGCATCCCCAGCAGCAACCTTGTTTCTCAGTATGCATCGGCAATTCACGTGATAGTATCCCCAGTGGGCACAACCCACTTCACATCAGTTTTTCTTACCGTATGGGCTGTAGGCTGGAATAATGGGACCCTGTCCTCTACGTTGCCCACCTCGCCAGGGATATGGCCCATGCCGATCAATCAGACGACCGGCGTTGCTACGGGCATGCTGAACGACATGAAGTACTTCCCTAACGGCGCGAAAGTCTACTTCAACTTGACGGTATTTTCGGAACAGTCTGCAGGCTCGGCGATCTATTCTCCGTGCCCGGCTCAGACTTCTGTGATCCCTAGCTGGGGTAACAGGACTTACCCGACATGGGCCTACACTGTGGGTGGCGGCTGGCCATCACCCTTCTTCTCGAACGACATCAAGATAACGGCGTTCCCCAACATCTTTGCCGGGGTATATCCAAGTGTCCTTCAACCTGTGCAGCTGACCCTGACATCGATAGGAGGGATACCGATCGGTGGAGCCAATGTAAACTACACCCTGAACATTCGTAACATGACAACGGGTGCTACGACAGTACTTCCGGGGGACGGATCTGAATATGCGAATCGGTTCACGCCTGCCAACAGTTCGACTGAAACACTAGTGGGATCAAGCCAGCTTGGTCCCTTCTCCTACTCTCCCTATAATCAGACCACCGTGCAATTCCACATATATGCGTGGGAGATGTGGTCCGGCGGGATGGTGAACGCCATCGATAGCTACAACCAAAATGATCAATATTACTCCTATACTATCACGGCGGGAGGTTCCTATTGTGCGCCTAACGCGACATGGGCTTCAGACGTAATGGTGACTACGACCCCTTACGCGAACATATCCACGCCAGGGTCTAACGTGCAGATCCCGGCGATGACGACCATAGTGAATGTCACCATCGAGAACACTAATGCCAACACTACGATCGCTTATGCCTTCCTCTACTTCAACGAGACATACCAGGGAAAGACCCTCACTGGCCAGTTCCTGATGACGGCTTACAACTCCACGACACAGTACTCTGGGACGAGTTCCACTACTGGTAGCGACGAGCTGGGTCCCTATCTGCCAGGTGTTTCGGTGAAGTTCTATATGCTGTCCACGGACGGCCTTAAGTGTTCCTTGCAATCGCCTACGTATGGCTTCTATACGGCGAATATACCGCCTCCGCCGGTTGACAACAAGTCATATTTCTACATCGTGGCTTTTGACGAGGGCACAGGAACGTACGCTGTCGGTGCCCAGGTGTTAGTCTCGAATGCCAGTGGCGTTCTCGCAGTTACCCAGACCAATTCTCTTGGATTCGCGTATCCAAACGAGTCGGCCTCTTCCCTGCCGCTGTACCTGCCCATGGGTCAGGTCTACTTCGTGAATGTCACCTACCAGGGGAGCACTCAGACCGCCAATTATTTACTAACCGCTACATCTAACAAGACGCTCACTTTCTATTTCGATTCTACTCATACTGTTCCAACTATCTATGCCACCAGCGCACCAGTCGTTGATGTGCCGTTAGTTGCTGGATTGGTCGCTGCATCGGCCTGTGTGATACCGATCTATCTGCTGTGGCGAGAGATGCGACGTAGAGCCAAGGAAGAGGAGAAGAGAATAACATTGTGAGGGTTTTGACGGAGTAAAAAGATGAGTGCTAACTTTGATAATAGGAGACGAGCGCAGAACCAGACACCTCCACCACCACCGCCGCCACCGCCGCGGCAGGGCCCACCGCCCCAACAGAGCCCGTATGCGTCGATGTATGGAGGTTACTATCCCCTTGTGAACCAGCAGAGGCCCGGACAGGCGCCGGGGCAGTACCGCCCTGCTGCAGCATCGGGATACCGTCCTGTTCCGCTGCGCCCTAGCCCTGCCGGGCAACCTGCCGTTGGGCCTGGAGGAGCGCCGAGGTGGCCACTGGCCGTGCCTCCCCGCCAGCCAGCCCCGCTCATGAACCCGAAGGCGGTGCAGAAGAAGTCCAAGTTCTCGCGAGAGGAAATGGGCCTTCTGGCGCTGGGCTTCGTCCTCATAATAGTTGGCGCCACGCTCGGTATCGGATTCAACCTCATAATGGGCTCTCAGAGCGCATCCAATTTCCTGGTCAACTCTGGAGCGAAGACCACTGGAAACTCAGGGATCTACTTCGTAGAGCTGACGAAGGGGGTATCGGTCGGCCAGACCATCCTTATCACGGATACTATCAGTTCGATATCTTATAACGCCAGTGCCGGCTCGACTCAGATAGAATTCTCGAGCGTGAACTATAAGGACAATAATCCGTACGGGCAGATGGCTAACTGGACATTCGGTACTTATCAGGGAGATATCACATCGACATATTCGGCGGGCGAGAACGTCGAGATGACCTTCAAGGTTGTAAGCGGTCCGCAACCTGGGGTGACAGGCACATCCTACACAACCCTTGACGGTCCTTGGAATGCTGCCAGCAATGCCAATGCCAACAGCTTGACCGGTGTCAAGGCGGAAGCGATAGACCCCGCTTACATCCAGCCGTACCCCGCGCCGCTCTACGACTATCTGTTCTACACGATGGTGGCAGCAGGCGCAGCCTTGGTCCTGATAGTCTTCTCCTACCCTGACAGGATCAAGAGGCTGTTCAAGACCTCCACAAAGGACCCACACCTGCTCATCGTGATGTGTTTCTTCATAGTTTCACTTCTGCTCATGGTATTCCTTCCATTCTACCCTTGGTGGATAGCCCTGGTATTCGCGATACTGGTTGCAGCGATATCTAGTCGTTATCCGCAGCTTTCGATAATCCTGCTGGGTATTCTCGTGCTTGCTGAGGTTGGATACCAATCGCCGGAGCTCGGATTGGTGTTCATGATCGCTCTCTTACCCATACTTGGTGCAACGCTTTTCGATTGGCGGATAGGAATGGGGGCGATGTTCGTCCTAGGTCTCGCTCCGTACGGGTTATCCTTCATCGCTCCAATATTCATGGCGATGGTGTTCTCCCTTTTGCTCGGCATGGTCGCGGCGGTCGCCGGCGGATTGCTCATCTCTATATTCGTGACACTGGGTAACTTCCCATTACTCGGATGGCTTGTCGGACCGGCGCATCCCGGGTCGCAGACCCTTGTCAGTGGTCACATCGAGGACTTGAAGCCGGTGTTGTGGGCGTGGTCCCCGATCAATTTCGGGACGGCCTTCGGAAACATCACCTCGCCTAACCAGAACGTACTTTCAACTGGAACATCTGACCTGAGCGGCATGGTTTGGAGCCTCTTGGCAATAGCAACATGGTGCGTTGCATGCTATCTGGCCCAGCAAATGGTAACCGACAGGACCCGCATGACGATGCCTCGCTGGCTCATGAACTCCGCCGTGGGCGGAGCGGCAATCGCGGGGGGAGCGGCAGCAGCACTCCTCGCATACAACAACCTGTCGCTTGCGAGCCTCGTTCTCATCCTGATAATCCCCGCGATGCTGGCAATAACGGCGGGTGCTATGATAGTAAGGGAGGCGTTCGCGTCATACTTCACCAGTAAGCTCGGTGGCGCCGCGGTCGGAACGCGCGTCAGCGAGATGAAGGGTGTGACGAAGACTACGTTCGAGATGGTCGGAGGCCTCGACGATGTCAAGGCAGACATCAAGGAGTCGATGATCATCCCGCTGATGCGTAAGGACGTCACTAGCCGGTTCGGCCTCGAGCCCCCCAAGGGTATTCTCCTGTTCGGTCCCCCGGGATGCGGCAAGACAATGCTCATGAAGGCGCTGGCGACAGAGCTCGGCGTGGAAATGATATCGGTCAAGTGTTCCGACCTGATGAGCAAGTGGTACGGTGAGTCGGAAAACAAGGTGGCGGAGCTGTTCAGGACCGCGAAGGAACGCGCTCCGTGCATCCTCTTCATGGACGAAGTCGACGCACTTGCCAAGCGCCGAGACATGTACAGCGCAGACGATGTGTCTCCACGACTGCTATCGATTATGCTGGGCGACATGGATGGTCTGGACAAGAGCTCCGGTGTCATAGTCGTGGCCACCACGAACAAGCCGGAAATGATCGATCCAGCCATGATGCGTCCTGGCCGGCTTGACAAGATCATCTACGTTCCTCCACCAGACTTCAGCGAAAGGGAGGACATCATCAAGGTCCACCTCTTCGGCAAGCCAGTCGCGCCCGACATCAACCTCGGAGAGATAGCCAAGAAGACCGAACGTTTCAGTGGTGCCGACCTTGCAAACCTAGTGAGGGAAGCGTCCACCATAGCCATGAAGCGCTCGATGATGACGAACGCCCCGTCAGTCGTCATGATGGATGATTTCCGTGCCATCATGCCGAGGATCAAACCGTCTATCGGCCTGAGGATGATCGAGGAATATGAACGCATGAAACTCGACTTTGAGCGTAAGATGCACTCCGTCCAGCGTGCAGAGCGCAAGGTCGTGGTGAAGTGGGACGACGTCGGTGGCCTTCTGGACGTGAAGAAGGCGCTGAAGGAGTACGTGGAACTACCGCTTACCAAGCCCGAGCTGATGGAGGAGTACAAGCTCAAGACCGGCAGGGGAATACTTCTCTTCGGTCCTCCAGGCTGCGGCAAGACCCATATCATGCGTGCTGCATCCAACGAGCTCAACGTCCCAATACAGATAGTCAACGGACCCGAGCTCGTGAGCGCGCTCGCTGGTCAAAGCGAAGCCGCGATCAGGGACATACTGTACAGGGCGCGTGAGAACTCCCCGTCAATCGTGTTCTTCGATGAGATAGATGCGATAGCCAGCAAGGACTCAATGAAGACGCCAGAGGTTTCCCGTGCTGTGAGCCAGTTCCTGACTGAGATGGACGGTATCAAGCCAAAGGACCGGGTCATCATCGTGGCCACGACTAACCGGCCACAGATACTGGACCCAGCTCTCCTGAGGCCTGGAAGGTTCGACAAGATATTCTACGTGCCGCCCCCTGACCTGAAGGCGCGATCGGATATCTTCAAAATCCACCTGAAGGGCGTCCCCATCGACGGCGCAGTGGACCTCGATCTGCTCGCCCTAGGTACTGAGGGCTACTCCGGCGCCGACATCGCGAGCATAGTGGACGAGGCCAAGCTCATCGCCTTGAGAGAGCAGTTGAGGAACGAGGTGGCAACCATGAACGTCATGTCTGGACGCGGTTCACCCGCCACTTCCCAACTGAGGGACTTCCTCGAGAAGGGGCAGCCCGGCGGTGCGCGCACGGTAATCGGAGTGAAGATGGCGAACCTCCTTGAGGCCATAGGCAAGACGAAGACATCAATCACCCCAGAGACTCTGGAGTGGGCGCAGAGCTTCATACAGAGCTACGGAACGAGGGCGTAGGGATGGATACTTCTCTATTCATTATCGCCCTCATTCTCTTCGCCGCCCTCTACATAGGACTGGCAGTCTACCTGTTCTGGTCGATCGTCATCTGCATGATGCTGCTCATGGTATACCTCGCGGCCAGGTACAAGAACATCGCCGAGAACTATCCGTACAACCTCAATGAGACCCTGAGCTCGGTCCTTCTGATCGCGACTACCTGGGCGGTCTTCATACTTGTCGGGCCCAAACCGATCCCATTCCTGGGAAATTCCATTACATACAATCTCTACGCCGAGGCAACGGTGACGGCAGTGATAGACGTCGTGGTGGTGTTCATCTTCCTGTTCCTCATCATCTTGTCTATACTCGTCCCGTGGCTGGAGCGCAGCGGAAGCCAGGGTACGGGTGGCGGTTCTGGCGGTGGCGGCGGTGGCGGTGACCAGGGCGGAACCGTGTCCGTAGGAGCCTGAACAAAAGCATCCCCTCATGGTCTGGGCTTAATAGTCCAAAATCCATCGCCTTCGCGACATCATGGTCGCTGGAAGGGAGTTGCTCGCCCAAAGAAGGGCGAAACGGGAGCACTGGCTAGGGACTGGCAAGGAGCACTATCCCCTAAGTTTCCCAGGCCGAGTGACGACTGCCCATGTATATGCTGAGGCTGAGAAGCTCGCCCCCGGAGTGACCGACGACAAGACCACCCGGCGGGTAGCAGGTCGCGTCCTGTTGCTAAGAAAGGTGGGGAAGAACGCATTCCTTCCCCTTCGGGACGCAAGCGGCGACCTTCAGCTCCACCTGCAGGCCGATGTCATGGGCGTGGACCTGTACGACCGCGTCCTTTCCGCTCTGGACGGCGGGGATATTGTGGGTGCGGAGGGCAATCCCTCGAAGACGTCGCGTGGGGAGCCATCCCTTCTTGTGAAATCGTTGACGCTCCTTTCTAAGGCCCTCAACCCTCCACCGGAGAAATGGCATGGCCTCAAGGACTCTGAAGCGCGTCTGAGGCAGCGCTATGTCGATCTCTTCACATCCCCTGACACATTTCGTACGTTCGAGGCCAGGTCCAAGCTCGTGAGAGAGCTCAGGACGGAGCTCGACAAGAGGGGGTTTTTCGAGGTTGAAACCCCTGTGTTGGGGCGGGTAGCCTCGGGAGCCGCAGCCAAGCCTTTCCAGACCCACTATAACTTCTTAGACGAGGACTATCGCCTCAGGATCTCCCTGGAGCTTCACCTCAAGCGTCTGCTTGTAGGTGGGTTCGAGAAGGTCTATGAGATAGGGAAGGTCTTCCGGAACGAGGACCTCGACTCCACTCACAGCCCTGAGTTCACGATGCTGGAACTGTACTGGGCCTACGCTGACTATGAGGACATTCGGGCTCTGGTGGAGGGGCTCTTCAGCCATCTTGCACGCGTAGCGTCCGAAATAGTGCCCTCCGAACAGGGGAAGGAGATTGTCAGGTCTTTCACCCCTCCCTATGGCCGCGTGGATTTCGTAGAGTCACTGGAGAAGGAGAGCGGGATTCACGATCCTCTGTCCCTGTCGGTAGACCAGCTCCGCACCCTAGCCAAGGAGGCCGGGGCCAGGATCGATAGTGACACCCCTCCTGGCACATGCCTCGATAAGCTATTCAGCCGCTACGTGGAACCAACCCTCATCGAACCCACTTTTGTCTTTGACCATCCCCAGTCAACAACACCGCTGGCTCGAAGACATCGCTCCAAGCTGGGAAGAGTGGAGAGATTCGAGTTGTACTACCACGGAATGGAGCTTGCCAACGCCTACAGTGAGCTCAACGACCCTGACGAGCAGGAGGCCAGATTCATCGAGCAGGCAAGGGACATGGCCGAAGAAAGCTACGCATACGATGCCGACTTCGTGGAGGCACTGCGATATGGGATGCCCCCTGCCGGTGGTCTGGGATTTGGTGTGGACAGACTGATAATGGTGCTCCTGGGAGCCCCCTCCATCAAGGATGTGATACTCTTCCCGCCGACCCGGCCAAAGGCGGAAGGCGGTCCTCCAGCATAGGTGCCTGGGTGCTTTCCCTTGAGAAAGGTGTTATAGCATACGCAGGATGGCTAAAGGACGGAACCGAGGCCGAAGGCAATGGAAAAGATAGGGGTCCCAGAGGCACGAAGGATAGCCGAGAAGAAGAGTCTCCAACCCGGCCGCGTGAAGGGCACCGATGGCATACAATTCACCGCGAGCGGCAGCGAAAGGGTGGAGATCATCACGTGGGAGGAATTCGAGTCGATCCTGAAGAAGCGGCGGCTAGCGGTCTACGAATCTAACGGATTCATGAAGGTAATGAAGGCGTAGACGGCCCGCGGGACCCGCGACCCCACCGAATTCATATGCTTCTCTTGGCATCTATGGGACACCCCCATGGTGGATTCTCCCCTATCGATTAACGATCTCAAGGTCACCTACGGTGAACTAGTGGCCGTGAACGGCCTTACCCTTGCTGTAAGACCCGGGGAGGTCTATGGACTCATCGGAGCTAATGGCGCCGGGAAATCCTCAGCAATAAAGTCGGTAATGGGACTCACAAAATATTCTGGTGGGAAGGTCATGGTCTTCGGACATGATCCCGCCTCTGATGGGGTCGCCACCAGGTCGCTCATTGGCTACGTGCCAGAGGTCTCACTGCTATACGATGCTCTTACCCCGCGAGAATTCCTCGAATACGTCGCCTCGATCAGGCGCCTTGACGCAGAGGCCGTGGCCCTGCGACTCAGCGATTTCTCGTCGGCTCTCCAGATAGAAAGGGAGATGGACCAGGCAATAGCAACGCTCTCCAACGGGACCAAGCAGAAGGTCATGCTCGTGGGCGCGCTTCTGCACCAGCCCCCGCTCCTACTGCTCGACGAGCCATTCAACAGCCTCGACCCTCGTTCAGTGCGCATAATGAAGGACCTCCTGGCGGCATACGTGAGTGGCGGGAAGAGGTCCATATTGTTCTCGACCCACACCATGGAAGTCGCGGAGGTGCTGTGCCACAGGGTCGGCATACTCGACCATGGGCATCTCAAGGGTGAGGGAACGATGAAGGAACTGCGACGTCAGATAGGGCGGGAGAACGCCACCCTGGAGGACGTGTTTCTGGAGCTTACCGCGGACAGGGCAGAGATATCCAGAATAGCGGACCGGTTGGGCAATCCACTACGATGAACGCGGGGGAAGGCCAGGCGGCGTTGTCAGATCCCCCCCAGATGGATTGGAAGGAGCGACGGCGCATCGCGGCCAATTTCTACAAGGAACTGTCCTTCCAATCGGTCTATGCGCTCAAGAGCGGGAACTTGTTTTCGGGGGAAAAGGAAGGAGGTCGTAAGGACAAAGCCGAATTAGCCGAGCGCAGGTCATTCCAGTCGAAGATCACAGTCTCGGTGATGTTCGCATTTACGTGCGCCTCGTTCTTCTTCATCGTCACCGAGGGTCGCTACTTCCTCCCGACCACACTCACACCGCTGTACTTCGACAGCACCATAATCGCGATGGTGCTAGTCGTGTTGTTCTCCCTCGTTTGGATCACAGGTCTGCAGGTGGCCCTGCCTTTCCTATCATCGCAGGCACTGACTCTCCTGCGGGCACTGCCGATAAAGGAGAAGGACATTGAGCGGATCACGATCTATGCTTTCATCCGTCTTTTCGATATCCCACTTGCGACCGCTCTCGTAGTATTCCCCATAACAGTGGGTCTGGCACTCGGGTCGTGGGTCGCCGCGCTGGCATCCGTCCCAGCAGTGGCTATTACCGAGGTCTTTTCTCTCTTTCTTTCCCTCCTTACGGCGAAATTCTTCGCACTGCGTGTAAGCGGTTCCAGTGGGGGAAGCATCCTGAGCATGGCAACCCGGTGGATGTACCTGATTCTATGGACCATACCGAGCCTGGTCATCACGATATTCATCGCCTTCTCTCTCCAGATACTGGGCACTCTGGGGCAGTGGGAATCCTCCTCTCCCCTTGCCCTCAAGGTCCTGTTCAGTGTCTTTCCCTTCCCATACTCATACTTTGTCTCAGCATTGGCGATCAGACCTCCGTTGTCCATCGATATTCTTCCATGGGTAGTCGCCGCTGCACTCTATGCTTGTCTCGCATGGCTTGCGGCGCGCTGGCTAGTGAAGGCTCCGCTGGAACTCGGGAGGACCCAGATCGCAGTCAATTTCTCAGCCCCCGCATCGAACAGGTTTGTCACGTCCACCCCCTCGGTGGCCATAATCAAGAAGGACCTCAGGATAGCCTCCAGGACGCCTGCATACGCATTCCTGCTCCTACTCCCCATGCTGGATGCCTTCATCCTCGGCCTGTTCACCTATGTCGGAAATCCGAATCCCGACCTGGCTGACCGTTACGCAAGGGCTGCAGTGACGGTAGCGGTTCTGCTCGCCACCTTCTTCGGTCCGGTGTTCTTCGTGACCGAGGTCATGGGGTTTTCACTGACCCGTACCCTGCCGATCACTCAACGAACGCTCATCCTTGGGAAGAGCCTGCTCATAACCATCGTGTATATTGTGGCATTCATTCTCGTGGCAGTCCTTGTGGCTAGCCGCGTTCATGACATTGAAGCCTTCCTGTTCTATGCGGTTGCAGAGTTGCCTGCCGTGGTAGCAGCGTCCCTCCTGGAGATCAATATATTGCTTTGGCGGGCAGAGAAGACTGGCGTACCGATATCGAGCCTGTACAGCGGAGCTTGGTGGGCCACCCTAGTAGTCGTTCCAGGTCTCATCGTGGCGGGTCTTCCCCTACTGGTATACGAATTCCTGCTGACGAGCAGCCGTGCCAACTCTGCGTTGCCGTTCATGGCCGTGGTGTCCGTGTTGCTTCTCGTATCGATATCAGTCGCGGTTCTATGGAAGAAGGACCGCCCGCTGTGATGGGGGGAAGGAAAAGGCCCCCTATACCCCCTCAAGAAGCGCTTTATTCAACTCGTTGTCTGCCTTCACCTGTAGCCATGAGCGAGCCTCTTCCGTCACGGTTTGATCCGGCACGAATCGAGCCCAAGTGGCAGTCCACCTGGGAGAGAGCTCGCATCTTCAGGGCACCGAGCGCCACAGATGACGCAACGGGTGAGAACCGGTCTGGAAGTGCATCGGCCGCCTCGCATTACACCATAGTCCTGCCGCCGCCCAACGTGACGGGGATACTCACCTTCGGTCACAGCTTGGGCGGGACCTGCCAGGACATCCTGGTTCGCCGGCATCGCATGAAAGGGGTGCCGACATTATGGCTGCCAGGCGTGGACCACGCAGGGCTCGCCACGCAGATGGCAGTTCGAAAACATCTCGAGAAGGAGGGGGTTGACATAGCCAAGCTATCCAGGAGCGAGCTATTTGCAAGGATAGAGGGCTGGCGTCAGGAGAAAGAGTCGTACATCCGAAAACAACTCACGGCACACGGCTTCTCGCTCGACTGGTCGCGCTATGCGTACACGATGAGCGACACATATCGTCGTGCTGTAAGGACCGCCTTCCTGAGGCTCTACCGGGAGGGGGTCATCTATCGGGCCGAACGCATGATCAACTGGGACCCGAAGGCGCTCACCGCCCTGTCAGACCTGGAGGTGATTCCCACGGAAACTCAAGGGTCACTGTGGTATGTTCACTATCCCTCTCCTGAACTGGGGGAGGGCATTGTGGTTGCGACCACGCGGCCGGAGACCATCTTCGGGGACGTTGCAGTCGCAGTCAATCCTGAGGACCTGCGACACCGAGAGAAGGTGGGTAAGAGCGTTCTCCTTCCGCTTACCGACCGGAGGATCCCGATCATTGCCGACAAAGCGGTTGACCCAGAGTTCGGGAACGGAGCCCTCAAGATCACTCCCTCACACGACCCCGCCGACCACGAGATATCCCTGCGTCACACCGAACTGCCATCAAGGCGTGATGTCATCGATGCCACGGGATGTCTATCCGGCGAGTTCGTTCCGGAGAGTTTCCGTGGAATGGAGAGGTTCAAGGCCAGAAAAGCGGTCATAACGGCCCTCAAGGAAGCAGGGCTTCTTGTCAAGGAGGAACCGTACACGAACAACGTAGGCTACTCGGAGCGAAGCAAAGTGCCGGTGGAACCACGTCTGTCCACCCAATGGTTTGTTCGCATGGACGAGTTGGGAGAGAGGGCGACCGAGTCCGTGAAAGAGGCAAGGATCAAGATATATCCCGACTGGTGGACCAAGACGTACTTCCATTTCATGGAGAATCTGGAGGATTGGTGCATCTCTAGGCAGATAGTCTGGGGGCACGATATTCCGGTCTGGTACTGTGACGATTGCGGGGCGTATGATGCCTATGAGGTTGCCCCGGAGAAGTGCGCAAAATGCGGTGGGCAGAAGCTTCACCAGGACACGGATGTCCTCGACACTTGGTTCTCCTCCTGGCTGTGGCCCTTTGCGACGCTTGGATGGCCAGAAGCGACCCCAGACCTCGCCGCCTACTATCCCGTCTCGGTGTTGGTCACGGGTTCAGACATAGTGTTCTTTTGGGTCGCACGGATGATAATGGGTGGTCTTCATTTCATGGATCGAGAACCATTCTCTGCGGTCTATCTTACCGGCATACTCACAGACAAGGAGGGGAGAAAGTTCTCCAAGCACCTGGGCAACTCGCCAGACCCCCTGGAACTCATCGGGAAGTGGGGCGCGGACACCTTCCGTTTTGCCCTGATGTTCCCTACCCCGGTCGATGAGGGGGGTAGCTGGGACCCTCAGAAGACGATGGAGGGGGCGAGGAACTTCCTTACCAAGCTGTGGAACCTTGTCCGGTTCCTAAAGTCGACCTTGCCTGAGGGATTGGGGCCCCCGGATTCGGTCCCGCCAGCCAATGACAACCTCTTCGACAGATGGATACTCTCCAGGTGGGCCAGGGTAGCAATGGATGTCGAGGGGTCTCTCGACCGCTACGATCTTACCAGGGCTGCAAGCGCACTCCATCAGTTCGTCTGGCACGAGCTAGCTGACTGGTATGTTGAGGCCCAGAAGGATACGCTCAAGGGAAGCGGTGGGACCGAGGCACGAGCAGCGTCAGCGGCTGTTGCACTCTTCGTCATCGAGAGGACATTGCGATTGCTCCATCCCATTGTTCCACATGTGACCGAGGAATTGCGGGAATCCATTCCTCATCAAGAGGGGTTGCTTGCGGCCGCGCCCTGGCCCATTGGCGAGGGTGGCAAGGAGGCCGCAGTCGCTGAAAGTAGCCCCGAGGTTCCCACATCCACCATGAAACAATATGCCGGATTGCCACCGCTCGATGAGGCGGCGGAGGCCCGGATGGGAACATTGCAGGAGATTGCCCGGTCTTTTCGCACCCTGAGGAAGGATGGCGGGTGGCCAGAGTCAGCGCGACCCAAGGGATACATCCTGCCTACCACCGCCCTGGCCCAAGAGGTGGTGGCCACGTCGAGGGAACGTCGCGCCATATTGACACTATCTCATTTGGGTGAGTTTGAGGTCATCTCCCCCGGAAAGAGACCCGAGGGTCTGCTAGCTGCAGTGAGCCCGTATGCCGAGGTCTTCCTCCCCAAGCATGGCGAGGAAGGCGCATCATTGGAGGCCCTGGAGAGGGAGAAACAGACCGTTGCGGGGCTGCTTAACACTGCCAAACTGCGGCTCGAGGACCCGGTCTTCCGACAAAAGGCCCCTGAGAAGGTGGTCAGGGAGACCGAAGAGAAGGTCAGGGAGCTCTCCGAGCGGCTGAAGCGCATCGAGGAGCACCTGGGGGTAGTCCAATGAGCAAACCTCCCCGCGTCCGTCTGGTGGCCTTCGACATGGACGGAACTCTCGTTGATACCGTGAGTTCTTGGTCGTTCGTGCACCAGCACTTCGGTGAGAACAACGACGAGTCGCTTCGCGCCTTCATGCACGACGAGATAGATGACGAGGAGTTTGTCCGCCGAGACATAGCCCTGTGGCGCCGGCATGCTCCAGCTATCACATCGATGGAAGTGGAGAAGATACTTGCGGACGTGCCCATAATGCCCGGGGCTCACGAGCTCATGCGTGAGCTAAAGTCGCGTGGAGTGAAGACTGCGATCATTAGCGGTGGCCTGGACCTTCTTGCTCAGAGGGTGAAGAAGGAACTGCACATGGACATGGCTCTTGCCAACGTCTTCGAGACGGACGATAGAGGAGTGATAACGAGGGGAAGAGTGATGGTGCCGGTGAAGAAGAAGGAGGCCGTATTGAGAGGCCTCCAGGCTCAGCTCCACATCTCATCTGAGCAAACAGCATCAGTTGGGAACTCGGAGATTGATGTGGGGCTCTTCCGCACGTCTCGCGTGAGGGTGGCCTTCTGTCCCCAGGACGATATCGTTATCGCTAACGCTACCAGCGTCGTCGGAGAGAAGGACCTGCGCAAGGTCCTCCCGGCCCTCAAGGATTAGAGAGGTCCCCGTTTTCAATCATCCTTGGGGCTGTCCTTCCCCGTCGGTTCCTTGCTCTCAGAGGATGTAGTGTTGTCGTCCTTGGTTGATTCGTCATCCTTAGAGGAGGTCTCCTTCTCGTCGCCATCCTCCTTCTCCGCACCAGAAGTCGCGCCACCCTCTTCAGAGGTAGACTTCCACCATGATTCATCCTTGCCACCACCGCTGCTGCGGCGCCAGATGAGGACCACCAGTATCAGCGCAACGACCACGACTATGACCGCGATGATGATGTACCAGGCGCTGGTGGAAAGCCCCAGGATGTTCGAGGTTGTTGAGGAGGTCGTTACAGTGATGGTCACCTGTGTCATTGCCGATTTCCCGTTCAGTGTCGCGTTGACGAAGAGCGTAACGGTTCCAGCCGTTTGTCCTGCAGTGAAATTGACCACAGAGCCAGTTGGAGACGAGATCGTGCCCAAGGAGCTGCTGGTCAGGGACCACGCGTAGGTCGTCCCTGCCGGGCATGTTCCACCTGTGCACGTGGGTGTGGCCGTGAATTCCACTGTTCCGCCCGCCTTGAGGGTCTCGGAACCGGGACTCACACTGACCGAGGAAAGGGTCGGCACCGAGGACGGGCCTATTGTAATGACCACAGGAGCGCTCCTGACAGTCTTGTCGTTCAGAGTGCAGTTGACGAAGAGATTGTCCGTACCAGTTGCGGTCGCGGTAAATATGACGGACGAACCCGTGCTGGTGCTCAACTTCCCAAGGGTATTGGTGAGGGTCCACGAGAAGCTGGCCCCAGATGGGCATATTCCGGTTCCGCCTGTGCAGACCGCTGTGGCGTTGAATGTTGCCGTGCCACCAACAGCGAGGCTGCTGGAGGCGGGCTTCACAGCTACCGACGATAGCACCGGCACTACGGTCGAACTTATGGATACCACCACTGGCGAACTCTTAACGGTGTTGTCATTCAACGTGGCGTTGACGAAGAGAGCTACGGTCCCAGCGATACTCTTCGCGGTGAAGGTTACGATAGCACCGGCGCCGGTGAGGGTACCCATGGCACTGTTCGTGATGCTCCACGAGTATGAGATGCCCGAGGTGGGGCATTGGGCACTGCACGTAGGGGTGGCATTGAAGGTCTGAGTTCCACCGAAAGCGAGGTTAGCGGACTTGGGGCTCACGCTGACCGATTGGAGTGTGGCCACTGGGGTAGAGGTTATTGTGATAATGGCGGCTGAGCTCATCACAGTCATCCCGTTGTAGGTAGCGTTGACAAAGAGTCCCAAACTCCCGGCTGGTCCTACCGCTGTGACGTTGACGGAAATGCCAGTTGCGGGGCTCACAGTGGCGATTGTGCTCGTGAGGGTCCACGCATACGTGATGTTTGCCGGAGGGCAGGCTCCGCCAGTGCAGGTGGGGTTTGCAGTGAATGCCGCGAGCGCCCCGACCTGTATCGTCTGAGAGGTGGGACTGATCGCCACCGAGCTTAACATCGGCAGGCTGGACGCGTTAACACTTATCGGGATCCGTGCTTGCACGGTAATGCCGTTCATGGTAACGTTCAGATACATGGTCACGTTTCCTGCAATGTAGTAGGCGGTGAAGGTCACATTGGTCGACCCGGTGGAGTTCAGATAGCCAATGTGGCTGTTCGTCAGGCTCCATATGTATGTGATTCCAGGGCCACAGGCCGTTCTGCCGCATATGGGTGTAGCATTGAATTGCTGCGACCCACCACCACTCATGTTGAGGGCACTTGCCGGAGCCACGGACACCATCTCTATCCCGGCGACAACAGTGATGAGCACTGTTGCTTGAGCTGTGTTACTGCCCTGGGTAGCGTTGAGGTAGAGGGTCCCTTGGCCAGCTCTGTGGCCTGCGGTGAAGTTCACCACGGTGCTTGTAGAGGCGTTCAGCGTTCCGAGACTTGCGGGAGCCAAGGCCCAGGTATAGCTCACTCCCGAGCAGGCGCCGCCGCCAGAGCAGGCGGGTATTGCCGTGAAGTCCTTGTAAGCTCTGGTGTTTACAGTAGCCGTAGATGGACTGACTGTCACTGAAACCAGTGCGGGCGGAAGAGCACTAACTACGGCAATCTTGACTGGGAGGCTCATCACTGTAATGCCTTCCACTGTGGCATTGACGAAGAGCACCACGTTGCCTGTAGTGCTCCCTGCAGTGAATCCTACGACTGAGCTAGTCGAGGCGTTCAGGCTACCAAGTGTGTTGGTGAGGCTCCACCCGAAGGTCGTTCCGGACGGGCATGGGCCACCAGTGCATACCGGTTTGGCGGTGAACGATTGGGCCGTATTGATGACTACATCGGTGGGAGACGGGGAAACAGTCACCGAAGTCAATGGTGGCAAGATAGTTATGACCACTGGGGCGCCCATTATCTTGACCGCGTTCAAGGTCGCGTTCACGAAAAGCTCCTGGGTACCGACTGTGGTTGCCGTGTACTTCACAGTTGATCCAGTCGTGATGTTCAGCGTGCCCATACCAAACTTGTGGAGAAGGGCCCAGGCGAACGTTGTCCCGGGTTGGCAGGGTCCGCCCCCACACGAGGGTATGGCCGTAAAGTTCTGGTAATGACCATTTACTATGACGGCTGACGATGGGCTCACGGTCACCAGATTCAATGGTGGAAGAGTGATGGTTATGGTCACAGCAGGGCTCATGGCTGTGTTCCCGTTGAACGTAGCGTTCACGAAGAGGTGCACAACTCCGGTAGTGCTAAGCGCCGTGAACTTGACCACTGACCCTGTGCTCGCATTCAGCGTCCCCATCGCAGGGTTAGTAATGTCCCACTTGTAGGTGGTTCCTGGCAGGCAGGTCCCCCCCGTGCATGTCGGGGTGGCGGTAAACGAAGCGCTGCCTCCGATGGCGATTGAAGTCGTTGAAGGTACCACGGCCACAGATGCCAAGGCTGGCCACGACGGGATTATCGATACGGTTCCCTGATCGTAATTGACCACGTATACATACCCGTTCGAAGGGTCATATTCTGGAATTGAGGAACCCATTCCCGCTGCAAAATTCGTCACCACAGCGTTCGTCGCATCTGAAATGACGGTAACGTTGCCAGAATTCCAGTTGGCAACATAGATTTCCCCCATAACCTTGTCATAGACCAGACCATTCGGATATTGGCCCACATTGATATTCTTCACCACCTTGTTATTTACGTCGTTCATCACGCTCACATTGGCAGAGTATGCGTTGCCGACAAAGACCTCGCCCTTTGCGCTGTCATAGGCGATGGCGTCTGGGTAGGCACCAACACCGACAGTCGTTACGACCAAGTTGGTCGTATCACTTATCACGCTCACAGTGTCATCGTTAGCGTTGGCAACGAAGACCTCGCCCGTTGCACTGTCATAGGCCAAACCTTGTGGACTGTTGCCCACTACGATATCCGTAACACTGTAGGTCTGGTCACTTATCACAGCCACGTAGTCAGAGTTATAGTTGGTGACGAAGATCTCGCCCTTCGCAGGGTCGTAGGCCAATGCATACGGAGTATCCAATCCGCTATTGATTGTGTACACAACTGTATTGCTCGTGTCGTTTATTACACTCACGTTGGCAGAAATGGCGTTGGCAACGAAGATCTCGCCCATCGCACTGTCATAGACTACCCCGTCCGGATACACGCCCACACTTACTGTCGCGACCACCCGGTTGGTCAAAGCATTGATCACGCTCACGTTGTCGCTGCACGAGTTGGCAACATAGAACTCGCCCTTTGCACTGTCGTAGACTATGCTATTAGGGGTGATGCCCAGAAGTACGGACGCCGCAACCGTGTTGCTTGAGTCGTCTATCACACTCACGTTGCTAGAATAGTAGTTGGCAACGAAGGTCTCACCCAGCACATCGTCATATGCTGCACCACCTGGGAAAGTGCCCACATTGACCGTTCCCACGACCAGGTCACTCGAGTCACTTATCACACTCACATTGTCAGTGCCCCAGTTGGCAGCGAATACTTCGTCTAAGGCGCTGTCATAGGACACGCCCTCGGGGTACAAGCCCACATTGACAGTCGCTACCACCGTGTTGCTGGTGTCGGATATCACGCTCACGTTGTTATCGATCTCATTGGTAACAAAGACCTGTCCCGTTCCACTGTCATAGGCTGCAGCGTATGGAGTGTCACCCACACCGATCGATGGCCACGCAGTGTTGTTCGAGTCGCTTATGACGCTAACGTTGTTAGAACCAGAGTTGGTAACGAAGACCTCGCCCATCGCGGGGTCGTAGGCCAGACCGTATGGAGTCAGGCCCACGTTGACCGACTTCCAAGCCGTGTTGTTCGTGTCGTTGATCACGCTGACGGTGTTAGAATCTTCGTTGGCAACAAAGATCTCACCCTTGGCGCGGTCATACACCACACCAAACGGGTAGATGCCTACATTGATTGTGGTCACCACAGTGTTGGCCGTGTCATTTATCACGCTCACATCCCAATCATAATCATTGACAACAAAGATCTCTCCCTTGCCACTGTCATACGCCACACCATTTGGATAGTCGCCCACATTGATTGTCGCAACAATGGCGTTTGTCGCTGCCGAGATCACATCTACGTTGTTAGAAGCCGTGTTGGCCACATAGACTTCCTTCTTTCCACTGTCATACGCGATAGCGAAGGGATTGGCGCCATTGATGGCAGCGAAGTTGCCGGAAACCAAGGAATTGTTCGACAGGACCAAGGTATCCTGAACACTATTTGGTACGCCCCCCGCAGGACCCGGACTGGATTGGCGGCCCATTGGGCCACCCATGAATGGTGGTGCCTTCATAGAAGGGGGGAGACCATGAGCGGATGGTGCCAGCTTGGCCGACTGCGCCCCCGATCCAAGAATCGATTCCGTGTGCGAATTTGACACAATTCCCAGGATTTTGCTCACAGGAGCAGAATGTGCATTCCCCGCGATAGGCAATGGCATTACGAGAACAGCCGTCAGAATCATCAATACGGCTATGGCTCCGGCACTGACACTCTTGCTCAGACGTTGGTACATATGTCCGAGATTGGTGGGGGGATTATAAGCGTGACGCTTAACAGCACGTGACAATACGGTTGGCAATAACAGCATTTTGTGGGTGGTGCAACCTTGTCGCGGAGGCTCGTCCTGATGCCCAGCCCTCGGGGCTGGGATTGGGGATGGAAGGGGACCGGTCTAGAAGGTGCCGAGCTTCTCCTTCATCAAGAGGTCTGGGATGGTGTAGGCCTTCGCCAGCCATCTGTCAGCAATGTCCCTGGCGCCCTTCTGTGCCTTTGCGAAGCTTACCCCATCTGCCGTGAGCAAGCTGACTTGCGCGACCTGGGGCTGGTCAACGGGCTTCCCGATCTGCGAGAGGATGGCTACGTGCGCCGTCCTGACATCTCCCTTTGCCTCTTTCACTATGTCCATCGCGATCTGGGTGGCCAGCACGTTGTAGATCTTTCCGACGTGCGTCACTGGGTTCTTCCCGCTCGCTGCCTCCAAGCTCATGGGTCGGTAGGGGGTGATCAGGCCATTGGCCCTGTTGCCCCGTCCAGTCGATCCATCGTCACCGTTCTCCATGGAGAGCCCGGTCACGGTCAGGTAGTACACGTCCTTGTCGTAGTTGTCGGCCGTGTTGACATGTATCGTAACCTTCCTTTTCGTGAGCCTTGTAGCATTGTCCGCAGCCGCCTCGCGGATCCGCTCGATGGTGCTTATGTAAGCGTCCTTGTCGGGAAGCTCGGCGCCGAGCATGGCAACTGCGAGCGTAAGGGTGATCTCATCATTCCTGCGGCAGCCCATCACCTTGACGTCCTTTCCGAGCCCCTTCAGCTTCTTTGGAAGTTCGAGAGTGAGGAACTTCTCGGTTTGGAGAACCAGGTTCTCAGTCTCAGAGAATGGAGCAAAACCACACCCGAAGGAGGTATCGTTCGCGAGGATGCCTCCTCCCTTCTCGAAAACTCCCCTGAGGTCCACTGAGCCTTCTCCCAATCGGCATTCGACCTTGACTGCCTCATCGACATCTATGTTGGATGAGACGACTGATCTGAGGTACTTCAATGCGGCTTCGGTCACCTTCTCGCGATATGGCAGGACATCCCCGTCCACCCGCGTTGTGGCCCTCCCAACGAGACAAAGAGTGGCCGGGCGAAGGATCTCTCCTCCACCGAAGTCTGGTCTCGCCTGCCCTCCAATCACATGTGTTTCGTCAGTGTTGTGATGCAGGATGCGCCCAAAACGTTCCTTATAGAGCTTTGAGAGTGAGCAACTGACCTTCTCAGAAATAGCATCGCACACGCTATCCGGGTGTCCGATGCCCTTCCGCTCTACGAGTTCGACAGGTCTTTCCTCTATGTACTGTATGTGCAAGGGTTCCATTTCGATGTTTCTCTGCGTCATGGGCATAGATACCTACCCGGCTGAGATGGGTTGACCTTTAAAGCGTTTTGTCTCATGCCTCACTACTGGCGCCACTGTAGCTCAGCTCGGCAGAGCGGCTGATTCGTAATCAGCAGGTCGAGGGTTCAAGTCCCTCCAGTGGCTTCGGTTGCGAAGAAGTCGGCCCCGGCTCACGGGAAGGCCCCGGCCCGGGTGTTCGCTGTGAACGGGGAAGGGTTCCTCTCGATTGGGACTGACCGGCCACGCGGAAGGAGAGAGGGATAACGGAACTAGTCAAGCAATCCCGAAAGCAACCGCTTCTCGGCCTTTCTGAGGTGCTCCACGACCGTTCCATCGCTCAGATGAAGTGACTTGCCGACCTCGGCCGAGGTCGTCCTTCGGGGGACATCGTAGTAACCCATCCTGTAGGCCGTGAGCAGTACCCTGTGCTGCTTCTCAGTAAGAGACTTGAGCAATGAGTCAGAGCTGAAACTTGCTTCCTTCAATGAAATCATTCTATAGTGAAACCCACGCTTCTCGACCCCTCGGAGTATGGACTTGAGCTGTGTTTGACTCCCCACTAGAGTGAAGGTGAGTTTCCCATCCTTGTATGACAAGGGAACCTGTAAGTAGCCCGACCCAGAACCGATGATCTCCCCGAAGAGGAATCGCCGTTCTATCGCTCTGCGAAGGAGCACGATGGATCCCTGTTCTCCCATAACGGCCGTTTCCCCCTCCATCTCCTTCCCTATGAGTACAACCTTGGTCAGGGTTGCAGCTCCATTGAAGCAGTCTTCCACTCTTCCCCGAGGATCCTTCAGCGCTATGCGACAGATGATGGTCGCCTCGTGCTCGTCGTAGCGAAGGATACGGAGAACCTCCAATTCACGCATCCTGCGAAAGGCTGGGTTCTTGTGCAAACTCCTTTCCAGCTCAGCGCCGTACATTTCAACGACAATACGCCGCATACGGCCCAGACCGGCTCAGGACTATAAATGCCCGTCGGAAAAAGCCTAGCCTACTAGGTCGCAAGCACATCGCCTTTCCAGGCCTACGTTCATCTGAGGCAGCGACAGTGAACTCAGACAGTGGGTCATCAGGCAATGTGGTGTCTGGCCATGTTGAACCATCGCCCACGTTCGACCGTGCCTACGCATACCGGACCCTAGCCATCCTGTCGGCGATCTCGGCGCTTATCGTTTACATCGACATCATGCTCACGCCCGCGCTGCCGACCATCGCCAGGGAGTACGGTGTCAGTATCGCCCAGACGAGCCTGCTGATCTCGCTCTACACGGTGTTCGGGGTCGCCGTCATGCCGATCATCGGGAAGCTCGGAGACATCTACGGCAAGAAGCGGGTGATGGTCATCACTTTGGGGATATACCTCGCCGTCGCAACCACCACCTCGTTTGCCCCCAGTTTCAACCTCATACTGGTGTCCAGGTTCTTTCAGGGAGTTGGGCTCGGTGTCATCCCGCTCTCCTACAGCATCGCCCGGGAGCAGTTCCCGCGTGACATGGTCCCCCGCGCCCAGGGAGTGATCAGCGCCGTGCAGCTCTCGGGGAGTGCTTCCGGAATTGTGGTGGGTGCGGTATTCACCTTCGACTATGGATGGCAAAGTAACTATCACATCGCCGTGCCGTGCATCCTCGCTCTGACCGTTCTCGCAATCATCTTGGTAAGGGAATCGACCTACCGTAAGCCCGGAGTTCATCTGGACTATGTCGGAGCCGCTTGGCTGGGAGCATTGCTAACCGCCATCGTCCTCGGACTCTCCGAAGGAGCTGCGTGGGGCTGGACTTCAGCCCCTATTCTGGGGATGGTAATCGGCGGAACGGCCCTGATCGTTCTCCTCGCCCTTTACGAGGGGAGCCAGATCGAACCAGTCTTCGACCTGAAGTTGCTGCGGCAACGGAACGTCATCATTTCCAATTTCATCACCCTTGCCTTCGGTATCATGCAAGGCTTGGCGTTTCAGGCGCTTTCATACTACTTCCAACTGCCTGCCCCGAGTGGGTTTGGACTCAACACAGTTCAAACGGGACTCTATCTGCTGCCCCTGGCGGTATTCATCTTGCCGGTCGCCTATACTGTGGGGATATTTATTCCGAGGTTTGGTGTGAAACCCTTCCTGTACCTCGGCTCTATGCTTGCGGCATCCGGATTCTTCCTGCTTTCGCTTTCTACTAGCCCTGAGGGCGTGACGGCCTCCTTATGTGTGTACGCAGTGGGAGGCGGGTTCATTTCCGTCTCGCTCCAAAACCTTCTCGTGCTGTCCCTGGAGAAGAGCGAAATGGGCCTTGGGACCTCGCTGAACTCGTCGTTCCGGTACATCGGCCAGAGCATCGGGGCCCCGATAGCGGGGGCCATTCTCTCCACCTTCGTACTGACCTACACCGTGGAAGGACTTCCCATGGTGCTCCCCACCAGGGCCGCGTTTCAATACTGCTTCTTAGTAGCCGCCATAGCGTTCATCATAGTGGGGGTGACCACTGTCCTTGCCCGCGAGGTCATGGGGAAGAGGGCATCTCTCAAGGACCTGAACCCTTAGCTCAACGCCCTCCAGTGGCTTCACCATAACACAGATGATGCAGCAGCCAAGCCCATAGTTCTGGCTCGGATTGGTCGACCCAACAAGCATGGGTCTTGCCATTGATGACGACACGTTGAGGATGATGTGGTTGACGGCTGGACCGAAGGAGATCTTTACGTCCTAGAGATGCGCTGGATCTTGGGTTCGACAGACAACCAAGTCTTCCCTCAGGTTCTGGGTGGCCAGCTACTTTCCCTTCAAAGCCTCCAACCAGAAACCGTAGCGAGGAATCCTGATCGGACCTTCCTTTTCCATCTTCAAGTGCAACCGCCGCAGTCGCTCTCGCTGACCCCTAACAGAGAAGCCGGGCGCAGCCCAGGGTATCATCCGCAGATACCAGACCAGGGCGCCCACATCCATGAAGGACATTTCGTAATAGGCTTCCTCAGACCTCGTGACCTTGAGACCGGCGTCTCTTAACTGGCGTTTTGCGTTGGATAGCATCCAGAAAGGATTGGGCAACACCGGCAGACCGAGGGATTCGCACAACTCAGGGAAATGGCTGCCACCTGTCATCTCGATGACCAGTCTCCCGCCGGGAACCAGCACGCGGGCGACCTCGCTGGCAAGGAAGGCTTCGTTTCTGTCTATCACTAGGTGGAAGGATTCATCGCGGAACGGAAGGAGACCGGCAGTGCGATGGGGAGCTCTTGCTAAGGGTACGGATTGATTGCCTGGAGCAGCAGAGGTCCATATGACCTCGACACCAAGTGGGGCGAGACGACGGCGCGCGATGGGAACGTTGGGAGGATAGGACTCTGTTGCTACGGTCCGTGCCGGCAACGGAGCAAGGGAAGCAAGCCTTTCACCGCCGCCCGTGCCGATGTCGAGGAGGTCAGGGGATTCCCTTGCCCGCTTCTTGACGAGCGCATTGTAGTCCCATGGGACTTCGTTCTCCTCATAGCGTCCCCTGATCCAAGAGAAATCCCATCCCCCAAGCGGATGCTCCTCAGCCTCTGCGATCAGTGATTCGAACCTACTTGTCCCGGGCATCTTGTTTCGAGGTTCAGGGGAATGGCACAAATAAGCTGAATCCTCACTCCGCGTGGTCATCCTCGCTGTTACCATTCATCGATGGAGCACGTAACCCTGAATGATCGGGCTATGAGCCATAGCTCAGATCCCCCCAGTGGCTCCTAACCCATATCTTGGAAGGGGGCTTCTTGGTTTGAGCAACGGTCCCTAATCATCCTCAGTTGGGAGGATGGCATAGCGCGCGATGAGGTCCTTGAAGACGTCAGTGACGTCCTCACACCTGTCCGTGATAGTTTCCATGCGCTCGTAGAGGTCCTTTAGCTTGATGATCTCCACTGCCGAGATCGTGCTGTCCAGGAAGAGCTTCTCAATGAGCTCTCTCAACAGATCGTCAGCATCGTTCTCTAGCTTGTTGACATCCACAATTGATTTTTCGAGGAGCTCTGTCTTTCCGTCCATTAGGTCATCCAGAGCAGTGATCCCCTCCGCAACCCCCACCGTACAGGATTCCACTATCTCAGCGAAGCGACGGAGGTCATCGCGTGTCTCGGTGAGGTGATAGGAGCGGACCCTATCGGATACCCCTTCTATTCCATCCAGAATGTCATCCAGGGATGAGGCAAGGGCCCCAATGTCTGACCGCGCTTGAGTCTTCATGCGCTTGTTGTTTATCTCGACGTAGATCATGTGCACCCGTTCGTCGGCATTATGCTCAATAGCCTTAATTCGGGCTACGCGGGTGGCTTGCTCTTCTTTGCCCGGAGCGGCCAACAGGGCCGTCAACTCAGAAGAACCCTCCTTGAGGGATGCAGCCAGGGATTCGAGGTGCGGTGAGAACCGTTCCACTACGATTTCTAGTTCATCTTCCCTGGAGACGTCCTCGAGCGTCCTTCCTGCCGGTTCGGGAGTAAGAATCACAGTGATTATCAGCCCCAGTAATGCCACACCCCCAAGAAGGGCCAACATAGATGGAAGGCCATACGCCAAGATGAAACCACTGAAGAAGAAGGTGGCTATGGCCGCCCCAAGCTTGCCGGATGCCGCCGAGATGCCGTGGCCAGTCGATCTGAACTTGGTCGGAAACACCTCGCTAGGTATCACGAAAGTAGTGGTGTTAGGTCCTGCATTCGTGAAGAAGAACGTGGTCGCATATATCACCATGAAAAGCCAGAGATAACCGGCGAGCAGCGGATGGTAGAACGCCGCAAGGATGAGGAAGCAGATCCCCATAACCCCGAACCCTACCGCCTGAAGCCATCTTCGTCCAAGCCAGTCTATCGTTGCCACAGCGACCCAATACCCCGGCACTGTCGCGAACAGCGCAATTACGATATTTCCCTCAGCCAGCGTTAGGAGATACGAGTGTATCGCAGTGGCACTGGACGCGAATCCAATCTTGGTCAAAACTGTGGGATTGAAGATGCTGGAGGAATAGAATGATACATCTACCAGGAACCAGCAGGCAGCCGTGCCGAAAAGAAGTGTGCCATAGCGGCTCAGGAATCGGCGCATTCCTATCTTCCTGGCAGCCAACTTGTGCGGGGCAGAGGATACCTGAGTCCCGGTCAGGGATTGGACCGCTGCAGCCGCCGCCTTTGCGTCCCCCTTCACGGAGAGGCTGAAACGAGGGGTCTCTGGCATGCGCGTGCGGAAGTATATGGTTGCAAGGGCAGGGATGGCCCCCATTCCCAAGACCAGTCTCCAGGCCAAGTCCAGGCCGGAGTGAGTGCTTGGCAGGATGAGTATGGCCCCAAGCGTAACCACCGCTCCGGTCAGCAGTCCAAAGCCCTGCATGGCGAAGACGGTGGCCACCTGCTTGCCGCGGCCCTTCACGTTTGCAAACTCACTCATTATGGTTGCAGAAAGGGGATAGTCACCACCGACACCAACCCCCAGCAGGAACCTCCAAAGGGCAAGGACGATGATTATGTTCAATCCGAAAAAAGGATTGGAAAGTGCGCTTCCGACGGAGCCTATGGCCATTATGGAAAGCGTGATAGCGTAGATCTTCTTCCTTCCCCATCGGTCAGCCAACACTCCGAAGAGGACCTGGCCCACCATGGCGCCAAAGAGGGCAGCCGCACTGACCGCAGACAACTCCCAGACTGGAATGCCTGATGCCGAACCAAAATAGACCCAGCCAAGGATGGGAAGAACGAGTGAGATTACGAAAAGATCGTATGCATCGGAGAAGAAGCCCATCCCGGCGATGACGATTGTCTTGAGGTGGTAGCGCTGCGTATGCGCACCGTCCAACGCCTTGAGGATGCCATCGTTCCCCTTCATTGCATGTCTGCTTCCAATTTAGCACGGCTTAGAAGGACTTAAGGAACCTCGCCATACACTATATAGAACTATATATTTCTGGAACAGCCATTTAGGCGTGTTTGACTGGTTAGCGTTAACGCAGAAGTCAATAGACCTGTTTGGCCGCGCTCAATCTCCCTCGAATCTCAGACCGATTTTGCCCTATAGAATGTATCAAGAGCTCTTCGTCCCTGCACTGGGACATCTCGCATGCAGAAGATCATCCATGACCCGCTTACCGTGCCAGAGGGCATCGCCAAGGACGAGGAGGCCCTTTCCAAAGGTGAATTGTGCATCCAGGTGGCCAAGTGCAATACGTTGACCCTTTCGCTGGGAGTCTCTCAGTCGTTGCGGTCAAACGAGGCTCTGCGTGCCCGAGAACTTGGTGTGCCGGTCTTTAGGCGCACCTCTGGTGGGACCGCCCTGTTGCATTGCCCGGGTGACATATTCTGGTCGGTGGTGCTCCCAAGAGAGCCCAAGTGGGTCGGCCGAGACTTCATCCACAGCTATTCGCGCTTCGGGGCGGGGTGGGTAGAGTTCCTTGCCAGGCGGAAGATTGCCGCGTCATGGGTCAAGGCCCCTGATGGATTTCCCTCCTATTGCCTGTTCTCCGGCCGTGGGGAAGTTCTGGCTACCAGAGGGAGGATGCTTGGCGGTGCGAGCCAACATGTCACCGCCAGGGCCCTTCTGCATCACGGCACCGTGGCCCAAACTGTGGATCCCGCGGTGATAGAGAAGGTGTTTGGCATGCCGGGAGACCTAGCCAGAAACCTTTCATCCCTCACTGATGAGGGAATAGGGCTCTCCGATAAGGATCTTGAGGAGCTTGCCGAGTGCCTACATGACGCAATGGCGAGGTTTCATGAGTAACGGCAGGTTTATACCATTCGTGGTTCATTCCCTCCTGAGGTTGTGAAGTCGTGACTCTCAACACCGGGGAAATCATCAGTTTGGTCCTCCTCGTAGTGGCCCTTATCCTGATTGCTATCTACGTGATGTATCGCTTGAGGCGCAGGAGGGAGGCGTTCTTGCAAGAGAAGGAGGATCCATCTTGGATGGAGGACATAGCTTACAATCAGATTCGCATTACGAGGAACCTCGTGGAACGGAGGGAGAATGAGGGCGTTGATGTGGCCCGCGCCAGGGAGATCCTGAAGGAGGCTGAGGACAGGCAGAAATCCGGTGACTTCGAGCACGCCCAAGCCCTTGCAAAGTCCGCCCGGGCGGAGCTATCGAACCCTACCACTCCCCGAGTGGTCCGCCAGCGGGTGCCCATTCGCGAGGCCAAGTCGGATGACAACGCCAACGTTCCTTATCGTGACCTCTCGGCCAGGGTCGGGGACAAGAAGGATGCTTCCGCCTCAGTAGTTCCTTTGAGCGAAGAGAAGAGTGATAAAGTGGCTCCAGAACAACCCAGCGATGAGGTTGCACCAATACAGGAGTATAGGAAGAACGTGCCCAAGAACTACCTGGAGGCTCGTTTCGAGCTTCAGATGCTGGAGAGCGACATAAAGGGACGGGATCCCAAGCAAGTCAGTGACGAGATCACACGGATTTTCGGTGACGCTAAGCGTGCGTTCGATAGGGAAGACTACACGGAATGCCTTCGTTTGGCCCTACGGGGACGCCGTCTTCTTGGCTCCGCGAACATGCAAACGATATCGGTATCTCCTGGGACGACAATGGAAACCCCCCAGGAACCCCTTCCAGTTGCCAGACGCTCCTCCGGCCCTCCACCGGAGGCGGATGTGAAGGTAGAGGCCACTACCGGAGAGGTCAAACCGACGAGTGTGGCTTGCCGACGTTGTGGGAAGGAGAATCCCGCTGAGAACCGGTTTTGCCGAGGCTGCGGACTGCCCCTCGCGGGACCCAAGTGCCCTAGGTGCCTGAAGGAGGTTGCTCCAGAGGACACCTACTGCGGAAGTTGTGGCTCTCCCCTGAACGCAACGGTGTAGAGCTGGATATGAAGATAGACAAACCCATACTACAGGTAGCCCTCGACTTCGAGAACCTTTCTCGCGCACTCCAGGCGGCAAAGGAGGCAGTGGAAGGGGGAGCTCAGTGGATAGAGGCCGGGACTCCACTCATCAAGAGCGAGGGCCTTGAATCAGTGAGAGCACTCAAGAAGGCCTTCCGGGACCATCGGATAGTCGCAGACATGAAGGTCATGGACACTGGTGGTTTCGAGGTTGAGATTGCCGCCAAGGCCGGGGCCGACATCGTCACGGTCCTTGGTGCGAGCGATGACGACACCATAGCAGAGGCGGTCCGGGCAGCTGAGAAATACGGGGTCGAAGTGATGATCGATCTCATAGCGGTGCCGGACAAGGTCATCCGAGCGGTGAAGGCAAAGGAGCTGGGCGCTGCAATGGTGTGCCTACACGTCGGAATCGACCAGCAGATGCGTGGCACCGATCCTTTCGAAGAACTTCGCAGCCTTGTCTCCCAATCACCTATACCCGTGGCAGTGGCTGGAGGCATCAATTCAGAGACCGCAGCCAAGGCAGTGGCGGCCGGCGGCCAGGTCATCATAGTGGGCGGAGCGATTACGAAGTCGCCCAACATGGTGGAGGCCACCAGGGCGATACTGAAGGCCATCTCGACCGGTCAGGGAACCGCTACTGAGAACTTCCATCGCTACGGAGAGAAGGAGATACGGGAGGCGTTCCTGAAGGTCTCCTCTCCCAACGTAACGGATGCCATGCAACGCAAGGGAGCGATGCATGGGATACTGCCACGCCTGAAGGATCACCGCGTCAAGATGGTAGGGACGGCAGTGACTGTCCGATCCATGGACGGGGACTGGGCAAAGCCGGTGGAGGCTATCGACAGGGCAGGCCAGGGAGAGGTCATAGTGATTGATGCGGGAGGCGGAACCACCGGACTATGGGGCGAACTTGCCAGCTGGTCAGCCCATGGGAGAGGGGTGGCCGGAATAGTCATCGATGGGGCAGCCAGAGACGTGGACGCGATCATCGAGATCGGGATTCCGCTCTTCTCGCGGCATATCGCATCCGATGCAGGAGAACCAAAGGGGCATGGGGAGATTGGGGTTGAGATCACGTGCGGCGGACAGCGGGTCCGGCCCGGTGACTGGATCATTGGGGATGCGAGCGGGGTTGTGGTGGTTCCTAGGGAGAGAGCCCAGGAAGTGGCAAACAGGGCATTGGATGTCATGGAACATGAGAACCGGGTCCGGGAGGAGATCAAGCGCGGGAGCACGCTTTCTCGAGTCCAGCAACTCGAGCGTTGGGAGAGAGTTGGGTAGGGATTGCTCGTCGTTTGCCCTGCCGATGACCTTTTCTTCCCGGCTCCTTGCTGAGCGGCAGGATGCTCCTGTAGTCTAGTCCGGTCAAGGACGGTGGGCCTTCGACCCACCAACCGGGGTTCAAATCCCCGCAGGAGCATGCCTACTCTCAGCCGAATGAGGCAATCATGTGTTTGCGGAATTCCATGCCGAAAGCACAATCGTGGAGCCAAACCCTTATTATTCCCCCGGCTGTGTTAATGAATCAGGGCAAAGGGTGTAAGAGAGAGCAATTCATGAAGAACCTTCAATGCCTGGTTGTCGGCATCACGTTAGCGATGGTCCTGTCGGGACTCTTGATGGGTATCCAGACGAACACATCCTCCCCCGTATTCAAACTTGGTGAAAAGGGAAATGCCCTGTCTGGACCGCATGGTGAATCCTATTCCCTGGGTGGGGGTCAAGGACCCCTCGGTGCCACTGGGATCGTGAAGTGGACTCTGTGCCTGGCGAACAACACCCTTCATCCAGGAAATGTGGGCTGCCCATCCAACACTATGGACACTTCGGCCGCAGTGTTCGACTCATCGAACGGCGACATATATGCCGTCAACACCCAATTCGACAATGTTAGCGTGATCAGCGGTTTGACGAACAGAATCATTGCAACAGTACCTGTGGGAGCCGAGCCATCGGGGTTGGTGTTTGACCCTTCTAATGGTGAGATCTATGTCACGAATTTCCGCTCCAACAATGTTAGCGTGATTGCTGGGTCGTCAAACACCGTCATAGCAAACATTACTGTGGGAGTCGATCCGATAGCCGGAGCGTTCGACTCGTGGAATCAAAATGTCTTCATCGACAACCAGGAATCCAACACCTTGAGTGTGATATCTGGTTCAACGAACCAAGTAATAGCAACGGTCGACTATCCACGGAGTGACGAATATCCCTCTGCTGCAGCATTTGATCCCGACAACGGGAATGTGTATGTTGCTGACACGGGACAGGACAATGTGGCCGTGGTCAACGGTACGAACAACTCCGTCGCATTAATAGTCCTTGTAGGGGACAACCCAGATGGAATAGTTTTCGACCCTTCGAACGGGAACCTTTACGTTGCAGTTGAGGACATTGACCAGGTTGCCGTGTTCTCCGGGTCGACGAACTCAGTGATAACGGACATCCCGGTGGGAAGCCTCCCCGGGATAGATGACATAGACACTCAGAACGGAGACGTGTATGTTCCCAACTATGGTGACAACTACGTGAGCGTGATTTCCCCCTTGACAGACATGGTCATAACAAACATCACGGTCGGAGTCGAACCGATGTCAGTGACGTTCGACTCTCAAAACGGATTGCTGTACGTCACCAACCATGTTTCAGGATCAGTCTCGATTATCGGACTGCCAACAATGTACAGAGTATCCTTCACTGAGATCGGCTTGCCCCTGGGCACACCGTGGGGGATCACTCTGAATGGGACGGGAAACACTTCGACTACGAACACCACTGCATTCGCCGAGCCAAATGGCACGTACCCATTCACGGTTCCTGGAGTTGCCGACTATACCGTCCACCCTTCATTTGGCAATATCACCATAATTGGCGCACCTCTGAACGTGAACATAACTTTCAAGAAGATCTATCTGTACCCGGTGACATTCACCGAGTCAGGATTGCCGCACGGAACATCTTGGTCGGTAGATCTCAACGGGACGACACACTCGTCAACCGGAACTAACATCACCTTCGACGTAACCAACTATACCTATCCGTACAGTGTATTGACAGTACCAGGTTACACTCCGACCCAGTCAAGCGGCAACGTGGTTGTGGTCGGTTTGCCAGTATTCCAGGGTGTCATCTTCGCTCCGAACCCGCTTTCGTCGGTAGCGCTGACACCAACCTCTATCTCAATGGACGTTTCCGGCACCTCGCCATCATTCAATCCATCCATCGCGTGCACGGGTGGGTCTTGCCCCTCCGGGACTACCTACTCATGGAACCTAACTCGTGGTGGGCTCGGGTCGCTCAACCGGTCGACCGGATCAATGGTCTCTTTCATTGCAGGGAGTGTCAAGGGAACACTTTCACTTTTCGTAAATGCTACGCTGAACGGCATTACCTTGCAGAGCGCTCCTGCGCGGATTACTATCAACGCGCTACCCTCCATCACTTCCTTCACCATATATCCCAACCTGATCGCCATGGGCGGGTCCACTGACTTGACTGTTTCCGCGATGGACGGCACCTCGCCCTATTCCTATGCCTACACCGGGCTACCTTCCGGTTGCGGGACCGTAAACGCCTCCTTCGACACATGCGTTCCCTCTGCTTGCGGGTTCTTCAATATCACTGTCTTCGTCATCGATGGCACATACTACTCGGTGAATGCCACCCGTTCTCTGTCGGTGGTGTGCGCGATCACTGTGACATCCTTCTCGGTCTCTCCTAATAACATCGATCTGGGAATGCCGGTGACGTTCAACACATCAACCTCTGGCGGGCTTGGGTCATACGCATATGCATATTCCGGGCTCCCCGCGGGATGCGCGACCCAGAACACGTCCAGTCTATCGTGCACCCCGAACGCGACTGGGACCTTCACCATTACCGTCTACGTCAACGATTCCATGGGCCAGTCGGCCTCAGAACCCATTTCCCTCAGGGTCAACCATGACATCATGATCTCGTCCTTCACCGCATCGCCCAAATCTGTCGATGTGGGTCAAGCGGTCGGATTGAGCATATCAGAATCGGGGGGCACGTCGCCCTACACCTATGGGTACGCCGGGCTCCCTGCTGGGTGTGCCAGCTCCAACACCGCGTACCTCATCTGTACACCCATTGCCCCTGGGAGTTTCGCAATTCGTGCCTATGTCAATGATTCAGTCAGCATGTCAGCCTCCGCAATCCTTCCCTTCACGGTCAACCCTCACATTTTCATCTCATCCTTCACAGCCACTCCCAACATAGTCGATTCTGGCAGCCCATCGATGCTGTCGGTCATCGCTTACGGCGGGGATGCACCATACACCTATGCCTACATCGGCCTCCCCCCGGGATGCGCTTCCTCAGATAATGCCTCCATTAGTTGCGTACCCGGACCTATTGGGACCTACACGGTGCGCGCGTTCGTGACTGACGCGGCCGGCAACTTCGCCAATTCAACACTCTTACTCACGGTAGGCCAAGATCCCGAGGTGACCGCCTTCACAGCATCGGCAAATCCAGCTGATGTGGGAAGTCCTACAACCATGAACGTCTCGGCCATTAGGGGAATCAGGCCGTACGCCTTCAACTATACTGGACTCCCCCCGGGGTGTACCAGCTCTGACACTTCGGCCCTGGTCTGTACTCCCACTGAAACTGGGAGCTTTGCTATCCGTGTAAACGTCAATGATTCGGACGGCGTGTCCGCCTCCTCCAAACTCACTCTCGCAGTCAACCCTCCCCTTTCCATCTATTCCTTCGGGGCCTCTCCCCACTCAATCGACGTTAACACCGTCACGATATTGTCGGTCGCAGCGTCCGGTGGGACCGTACCATATGCATATGCCTACACCGGCCTTCCGGCCGGGTGCGCCTCCTCAGACACAGCATCCATCAATTGCATCCCCGGGAATGCTGGGGTCTACACCATCCGGGTTTTCGTCAATGATTCGGCGGGCGTGTCGATAAGCACAACTCTATTGCTCACAGTGAAGCAAGCACCTACGCCATCCGGCTTCTTGGGACTGCCAGGAGACACTGGATATCTTGTTATCGGAGCGATTGTCTTGGCGGTGGCGCTGGCTGTGGTCATAGTCATCATGCTCAGGAATGGCGACCCTGAGAACCCGAAAGCAACGAAGACACAACGGCCCCGTAAGTCAGGCGCTGAGAAGCAGCATTCCAAGGCGCCCTCCAAGTGACGAGGATGGCCGATACTGGATTCCTCGGCACCTACGACTACAGAACCGTCCTATCAGGTATCCAATCGATATCCGACCCAGTCGCGGGGCAAACCCGCTGAAGGTCCTCCCGCGCCAGTTGAACATGGCCTTGGGTACGTGACAGCAAACGCTGGAATCAATGTCGGGGTCTTGACGCCGACAGGAGGAACGCAAACGAAGGTTTGGCTCGCGGATACCGAGGTTGTGGACTTGATAGTTATCGCCACAACCGAACTCTGTTTCTTGACCCCATTGAGAGTTGCGTTGACAAAGAGCCCAACCTTCCCATTGGTGCTGCCAGCGGTGAAGGTCACCGAGGCGCCGGTGGTCGCACTGAGCTTGCCCAAGGTACTCCTTGTCAGAGTCCACGAGTATGTGGTGCCGGTTGGGCAACTGGAAGTACATGTCGGTGTGGCTGTGAACTTCTTGGTGCCTCCGTGGGCGAGGGAAGCAGAGGTCGGGCTCACTGACACTGAGGTCAGAGTGGACTTGACCGCGATCACAACGACCGAGCTCTGCTTGGTCACCCCGTTGAGGGTGGCGTTGACGAATAGCCCGATCTTCCCGTTCTTGGTGCCAGCAGTGAAGGTCACTGCCGCGCCAGTGGTTGCACTGAGCGTGCCGAGGGTGCTCCTGGTCAGGGTCCACGAGTATGTGGTACCTGACGGGCATGTGGAAGTGCACATCGGGGTCGCAGTGAAGGTGGCAGTGGCGGAGTGTGATAGGGTGGCGGACGTCGGACTAACTGACACTGAGGTTAGAGTCGAAGTAGTAGTTGTGACAGTAATCGAGCTGGAATTAGTGGCCAATGGCGCGCCGCTGTGCGCCGAAACGGTGAGTTTCCCGCTGACACCAGTGCTCCCTGCAGTGAAAACAGTATAGTTGGCGGATCCACTCGAGGAGGATAGACTGCCCAGAGTGCTTGTGCTCAAGGTCCACTGGTAAGTCACGTTGGTGTTGTAGGAATTATGGTATTGATCCTGGGCCTGTGCGTAGAAGGTCTGTGTCCCGCCCGTTCCAACGGTCAGAGATGATGGCACAAGGGTCACGAATGATAGAGTGGGCGGGGCGAGGGAAATCGAAAGGCCATCGCACGACATCTTGGTGACACTCGAATACGTACCATTGAGGCACACGTTCAAACTGCCCGTCGTAGAACCGGCAGTGAGGTTGACCCAGATGCCTGTCGAAGTGTTCATGGAGGCCAACGTAGAACTCAGCTTCCAACTGAATGTAGTTGACTTGGTTAGGGTCTGTCCGTTACTGCCAAGCGCACTCGCTGCAAGGTGCACATATGTGCCTGGCGATAGAGATATCGGCCCCGTAGGTGCGATGGCAACCGAAGAGAGCGAGACAGCAGCGCTCACGCTAACAAGCGCGCAGGTTCCCATCGTTTTTGAGTTGTAGGTGGCGTTCTCGCATAGATGCCCATTGCCTGCGGATGCACCGGCATTGAATGTTACAGTAGATCCAGTGGCTGAAGTCAACGTTCCTAGGCTCGATGGGGTCAATGCCCAGGAGTAAGTGGCGGAACTGATCGGGGCTCCGTTCTGGTCCAGCGCTGTGGCGGCCACGGCCACTGCGCTGCTTGTGGCCGCACTGATTGGGCTGGGGGAGATCGAAGTGGAAGTGAGTGTTTGGGCGGTGACACCGGTGTTGCAGTAGTCATCGGATGGCCCGCACTTCCAGAGCGGCTCGAAGGGGTCACCCTCGGCCAGATAATCATTCTCCATCATTGGGAAGACTGCCTTGTTTCCGGATGGCGAGCCGGTCACGAACACCGATGGGTTCACGTTCATTTCGACACGTTCCATCACCGCGTTGATGTTGGAGGTGTTGAACGTCTTATGCACAACGTAGCCGCAGTGGTAACTGGTTGATATTCCGCAAGAGGTTCCGGTTGCTGCGCCCTGCTTCTCCACAGAGTGCGGAGCCACCACCACTAACGGGAGCCGACGACCATCGTTGATGTGATCAACACCATTCTGCCCGTCCTGAGTGTCGTCCTCGGTAATGGCGATAACAGTGTTGCTGTTGTATGGGCTGGTCGAGTTCATGATGTCCTCAACGATCAGGTTCGTTGAGGCGTCATTCCATTGTATGCACGTGCTCTCTACTGCCGCGGAACAATCGGCGCCTGGGTGATCGTCGAAGAGTTCGATGAACGTGTATGTGGGCAGGCCGTAGTCTGCAACGTAGCTCATGAAAGAGTATGCCTCGTCCTGGTCGTTGTTCGGCTGGGGTGGGGCAGTGCACGCATACTCACATGCAAAGAGCAGTTGGGGGGCGCCTGTGTGACTGTTTACTGCGGGAGGCATGGTGGCGGACCCAGTCGAGCTGTTGGTCCACCACCCATTGGTGCAGCCGGTAACATGCTCGACAGCTTGGCTGTCACCTGGCAAACTGCCTGGAATACCAGTTATGGTCGGGACCTTTGACGTGCAACCTGGGCTGGCCAACTCCCAAATGATATCGCCGTCGACCAGGAATGGTATGGTTGTCTTTGACTGCGCCACATTGGCTCCGAGATACCTGTCGAAGACGGTCCCGTCAGTAGGGTACGACTGGCTCCCAGAGTCAGAGCTAGACCCGCAACTCCCTGACTTCACGTTAGAGTTGTTGTAGATGCCCCATGCGGTGCCGGTACCTGTTCCCTGATCCCCGGCAGTTACACAGCTGTCCGAGCTATCGGTCGACTGTTCAGAAAACATGAAGGCATGAGCCTGGGCCGAGTAGGGGTCGACACTGGAATAGTAGTTGTCGAAAACCGCATAGTCACGGGCCATATCGTGGAGGTAGGGCGTGAGCAACTGGTCCCCAGAAGCTGACGTCTCCTTCGCTGACGAGCCGCTGGTAGGAGAGGTCCAGCCAGAACCATCGTCACATGACACGTTGATATCCAGAGCACAATCTCCCAGGTAGTCGTCGAATACGTGGTTCTCCCTAACGATGAAAATGAAATGAGTCAGGTTGTCCGGGAACTCGGGTAGGGTTCCGCTCGTCAATTTCGGCAGGACGATGTTCGCTGGCGGAGAGGCAGCTGATTTCGTATATGTGCTGGCTGGGAACACGCCGCCAGAGAGAAGCATTACAGACGCAATCAGTATGGCCAGAACCGCCCATTGTCTCACCGTTATAGACATGCTACGGCACACCAGTGCAGGCTGAAGCGCATGAGAGTATTTAACACTGCTGAAACACGGTGGCGCGCAGGGATATGCATTCTGACGGGAGCCGCCGTCATGCGATTACATGGAACAAGGATTGGAGGAGGCTTCCCGTGGTGGCACAAAGGGTGGTCACGGATGTTTGGACTATGAGTCAGAAGCCTTCTGCCAACCAGGTGTACCCAGCGCCACACTTGCCGTCTGAAGCAGCGATAGGTCCCAACCGTGCGGAACTGGATCAACGATGTGACTTGCCAGCGGCGATGTACCTGTCTATGGTGCCGTTCAGGTCGATTGCAGGGGCCCAGCCCCATTCTTGCTTGGCCACACTGTCGTCGAGCGAGCGGGGCCAGGAGTCCAGAATTGCCTGCATCTTGGGGTTTGGCTTGAACGTGATATGCGCTCCGGGAACCTTTGCTCTCACGGTATCGGCGATCTCACCCGCTGTGGGGGAGAAGCCCTGGATGTTGTAAGAGCAACGTGTGAGCTTCGTTCCCGGGGCGTCATGGAGCAATACCAGGGCCCGCACAGCGTCGTCGACATAGAGGAGCGGGATTCTCGTCCTCTCCTCGCAGAACGCCTCGTAGGGCAGACCGATTGCCGGATTATCGATCAGGTAGGTGGAATAGGCGCTCGCCCCGCCTCCGCTCCTGCCGGCTCCAAGGATGGACGGCAGACGTACGGCACGGAAGTCGACACCGAGTTCGCGGTCAAAATACTCGCCAACACGCTCGGTGAAGACCTTCGATACCCCATAGATGGTAGTGGGCTTCTGGTCCCATTCGTTGGGCACAGGGTCAGGGGCCCCTGGGCCGAAAGAGGCTATGGAACTGGTATAGACCACCATCTTGGTACCGAAGAGCTTGGCGGCCTCCAGTACGTAGAAACTGCCATCCACATCGACATGGTAGGCCGTGATCGGGTTCGCCTCGGCATTTGCCGAAAGAAGGGCTGCAAGATGAAAGATGCAGTCCGGCTTGAAAGATTGGACCGCCTCCAGCACATCGGTGAAGACTGCTATGTTCCCATAGACAGTCTTAACCTTCCCTTCAAGTGACCCCAGGCTTTCCGGATGGAAGTTGATATCCATCAGACACACGGCCTCCCCGCGATCTACGAGCACATGTGCCAAATGCTGTCCGAGGAAGCCGTTACCTCCAGTTATCAATGCTTTCAAGTCACATCCCTCGTTGTAAACCAATACGCAAAGACGTCAAATGAAATGCTCAGATAAACCTTCCCGACTGTGAACGGTCGATAGAGCCTTGGACAGTTACCTGCTCCCGGTGCGCTCAGCAGCTTCACTGCGAAGCTTTCATCGCTTCGTATTGGCCTTGATCCAGTGGGCGATCTTTGGCCAGGTCTCCCGCAACGTCCTCGTGCCCATGAACAGCCCAATGTGTCCACCCTTAGCGACCATCTTAACGATCTGGCTCTTCTTCGTGCCCAGACGTTTCTCAGTATTGAACACCTGTGCGGGGGGAGTGATGTCGTCGTTCTCTCCTACCAGAAGTAGGACCGGGCACTTTATGTCAGCCAAGCTGATATTCTTTCCCAGCGCGACAAAACTGCCGTTGAAGAACCGGTTCTCCTTGAAGAGCTCACGGACCACCTGCAGGTACCAACGGCCAGGGAGGGTGAGCGTATACTCGTACCACCTCTCAAAGTGTTCGAACTTTTCCACGTAGGAGGGATCCTCGATGTTCTCGTAGAGCTCGACAAACTTGTCCACGTACTGCTTCTCAGGGTGGAGGGACTTGAAGCCAAAGAGAAGGTATTCCCCCCTCATCAATCCATCCCCCGTCGCCACCAGCTCCTCGAACAAATCCATGGGGTATTGCTGGGCATAGTCCTTGACGAGCCCCTCTCCAGAGCTGGTGTCTATCGGGGCACCTCCCAAGACGAGCGAGTTCACCTTGCTTGGAAATCGGGCGGCGTACATCGCGGAGAGCCAACCCCCTTGGCACATGCCTGCCAGGTTCACCCGTCCACCGAGCTTGTCGACTGCCACGTCAAGCTCCTTGAGGTAGTCATCGATAACGTAGTTCCTCATGTCCTCCGTGGCGCTCTTCCAGTCAGTTACCGCAACGCGGCCAACGCCATCATGAATAAGCTCCTCGACCAAGCTTTGCCCCTTCCGGAAGTCCACAATAGTCGAGGAGTGGCCTGCATATGGGGCCACTACTAGGGTGCAGGTGCCCTTGCGTCCTGGTGTGAAGTTCCTCAGGAGCATTGTGTTGAGTTGCAGTAGAACCTCGTTGTTTGTGGACCACGTAGGTCTAGGTCTTTCGACCTGGGTTCTTTCCACCACCTCGAAGAACTTGCGACGGTCCTTGACAGTGCCCACCGCAGCATCTTCGAGTTCTTTCAAGAAAATGAATGGCCACAGGCATGATGCTCCAACCTCGATGAGATTGAAAAGATCCGCAGGCTTCTTATCGCTCTTCTGGCCAAGACCTGAACGGTCTCCTTTGTCATCATGAGCTAGGGTCATTCTGTTCTTCTCTGACTACAGTGAGTTCGCAAAGCATTATTAATTACAGGTATCAAAAGTTGATTCCGAACGCTTCCGGACAGAGCATCAATGTATTGGAATTGCAAGGTCCGGTCAGATTCTCTTGAGGCGACCCTTCTTACAATTCGGACAAAGGGTCTTCTCAATGATGAGATATCCATGCGATTCTACTGTGCAATCCTCATGGAACACGCCCGCGCACACCGGGCATTCCCTCTCGAGGTACAGCGTCCATTCATTGCATTTTGAGCACACCCCTTTCTTCGCCATCCATCCACCTTCTCCGAGCATGGCGATGACGGTGAAGTTACTTAAACTTACCATCACCAAGATGGGTTCGCCAGATTAGCCAAAGCGGGACCAGTAGGCTTGTCATGACTCTGCAGGAGTATCAACAATATCACAGAACCGACGGGGGACTCAAGCATCAGACATTTCTGCACCTACGCAGGTTTCTTAACGCCGAAAGCCATCCAGCTATTGCATGGAACGCGGCACGAGAAAGGAACCATCCGAGACCACATTGGGTTGCTTTCAGGGTTTCATCACCCTAGCAGCGTTTGGAGTCGTGAGCAGTTCTCATGGCCCGCGACATTGAGAAAGGGGCCTCTCCTGCCACTCCCAACCCAATCGCAGGGCTTGGGGAGGCGGACAAGCGAGTGCTTTCATACGCGGCCACGATAGGCATGGAGTTCGACTTTTCAGTCTTGGCCGCGGCCACCGAGATGCAGGAAGAGCCGCTGGCCGAGTCATTGGAGCGGTTGGTCCATCGCGGAATCCTCAGGGAGCTAAGAGGGGGGGATACCTACGCTTTTATCCGCGTGGTCACGCTCGCCCAGGTCTACCGCGACATCTCCTCGAGCCGGCTGAGGGTCATACACGGGAAGATCGCCGATGCCTACGAAAAGTTGCATCCAGACCCGACACCAGACATAATCCCTGAGATGGGGCGCCATTTCCACCTGGCGCAGGTCCATGACAAGGCACTCGTCTACAACAGATATGCCGCGGCCCAAGCTATGGGCGCCTTCTCTCCAGACGTGGCTATACACTATCTGGCGCGAGTTCGAGAGGATCTCGCAGCTCTCCCTGGCGATCACAGATTGGAAGAATCAGACGTTCTGAAGGAGCTTGGCGAGCAGTATAGTGCAATGGGGGACGGGACCAAGGCTGACGAATATTATGCCCAGAGTCTCGGGAAGCTGCCTGAAGAGGAGGTGACGCTGCGTGCCTTGCTCCTTATGTCGCGGGCGAATGCTGCCCGCGAGACTGACAAGCTCGGGTTGATGCGCCAGTATATCGAGGAGGCGATACGGCTCTTTGAGAAGGTAGGACACAAGAGAGGACTTGCTTTGGCCCACCGCACCCTAACCAGAGCAGCCTACAAGGAGGGGAGATACGAGGTGGGGAAGAGGGAGATCGAGCTGACGTTAGGATATCTCGATCCCGAGAAGGATGCGAAGGAGGTTGCCCGCTGCTACATTGAATTCGGCAACGTGCTTTCTATCATGCCCGATCCAGCGGAATTGGCCCGAGCGATCGAATACTACCGAAAGGCCATCCAGAGCCTAGAGCCACTACAGGACTACGCAGAGCTTGGTAGGGCCCACAACAACATTGCAGTCGCTCTGGGGATTTCTCATCCCCGTGAGGCCTTGAAAGAACTGGAGGAGTCGCGAATCTGCGCAGAGAGGACCAAGGACAAACGGTCGCTTGGTTGGACGCTCTTCAACACTGTGGAGTTTCATCTAGCCCTAGGGGAGGAGACGGAAGCCGCACGGAACAACGCCGAGGCTCGAAGAATCCTATCGCGGATCAATGATCCGGTGGCCATGCAGCACATCGCATTGAACGAAGGAATCCTCGCGCAACACCGTAAGGCCTACGAAGAATCCGAAAGAGCCTACCTGGACTCTCTGATTCAGGCGGAAAGCCTCGGCTACCCACCCGATGTGGTCGAGGTCCTCATGTACATGGCCATGATGTATGCCGAGTGGGGAAAGAAGGATCAAGCGATCAGGGCAATCTCTCGCATCAAAGAGGTAGGTGAAGACCAGGTATTCTCCATCTACCGACCTGCCTATGAGGACCTCAAGAAACAACTGGGTATCTAGAAGACCGGCAACAGTCGACAGGAAAGACTGAGACCAAAGATCGCTAGGGAAATCATCCGGGATCCCCAGATTTCACACTGAGACAGTCCTGATACTACTGGGCGGCCCCAAGTTCCTGCTTGCGGCTCTGCGCAGCCTGCTCGATATCGTCCCTCAACTTGGACGCCTCGTCCGGGCCCCCGGAATAGACGACAACATTGTCCACATGAAGGCCATAGTCGCCAGACCGGCTCACTGTGTTCGAAGCGCCTCCCATAGGGGTTCGAGGCATGTAGGCGTGAGTAAACCCACCGGCTGGGGCGTAGGAGCCATAGGCGTGAGTGAGGGGAGCGGCCACATCACCGATCTTCTGAACTTCCAGCATGCGAACCTCTTGGAGAGTTTCGCTCCAGCTCACTTCGCGGTGCGGATGGCCTAGGATGTGATGGGGAGAGAGAAGGACGATGCGATGGTTGGTGAGCACGCAAGTGTTATGGTGACACTTCCAGTGCTGAAGTACAGATTCGCCATTTTCCAGCGCCAAGGCATCCATGGCTTCCTTGCTAAGCTGCATTCTCCCAGAACGATAGTCAGAAGTCTACGCCGTACTCATAATGAGAGGAAGGATTTCGACAGAATTGGAGCACCTTGCAATGGTTGCTATCTCCCCTAGCGTTCGGTCTCGGTCTGGGCTCCGGAGCGGCTTCCGTCGGCATGGAACCGGTAGTTCCGCAGGCCGAGTGACAGGATTAGCCCTAGCAGGGCGGCAAGTGCGGTGATCTCGAAAAGGACGACAAACCCTGTGATTGCCGGGACGGTCACCGGCACAAGCGGGTACGGGGGGAAAGGGGCGCGAACCAAGTCGATGGCAGTAAAGCTCGCGGTCACTGTCGCCGCGATCACCGGCCCAACAGCGCTCCCAAGGTTCCGGAACGTCTGGTTCATCCCAGTTTGGATCCCAAGCTCCTTCGGTGAGACCGAGAGCACGATGATATTGGACATCGCGATCAGCACCGCAACATTACCTACGAGCGTCGGGATCGTGAGAATCATCAGCTCCATGATGGTGGCGTGGTACAGGACAAGGCCTAGCGCCCCGAGGCCCATTATCGAGAAGCCTGTGATCATCACGGGCTTAGGTCCCTTAGCCGAAACCCATCGCCCCCAGAGCGGGGCGAAGGCTAGCATCGATATGGTGGTAGGGAGCGCCACCAGTCCCAGCTGGAACTCAGTGTAGTCGAATCCCGGCGGCAACGGGTACTCAACGAGGATGGTCAGGGCGACAAAAATCAGGAACATCCCAAAACCAACGACGACCCCATTCACGTTGGAGATCCATATGTTCCGTTCACGCAGGGCCCGGAAGGAAACGACAGGTGTCGAGGCCCGAGGCTCCCAGAACAGGAAGAACGCGACGGCGACAAGTGCGAGTATGAAGAACTCAGGGACCCCCCAGGAAATGCCACCATACGTCACCGCTGAGAAGTTGGTCCAGCCCCAGTAGGTTCCTTCTGTCAGCCCGAATAGCGCCATCGCGAGCGCGAAGCCGAGGCTTCCGATTCCGGGCAGGTCTATTGACTGGGGGGAGAGATGCGGAGATTCGCGCAGGTAGAAATACGCCAGTATCACGAGTGTGACTGCGATTGGCGCAATGGTATGGTAGGTGAGCTGCCATCCAAACTCATATGTGATGTATCCTCCACCCAGGAGCCCGAACGAGGCACCAGCCGCAAACATTCCTGAGACTATTCCCTGAGCTTGGCCCACTCGCTGAGGAGGGAAAACCTCGGGCATCATGGCGAATGCGAGAGGGAACATTCCCATCCCCAATCCCTGGAACGCCCTGATACCGATGAGAATGTAGATCTGGTTCGCGGTGTCGACTCCGAGGGCCGACCCGATGTTGGGCGTGAAGCCCGCTATGCTGACCGCGACAGCATAGAGGGCCATCACAAACAACAAGACCCGCTTCTTGCCGTACTTGTCACCAAGCTTCCCGAAGATCGGGGTTGCGACTGTGCCCACAAGCAGATAGGCCGAGACGATCCACACGACCGTAGTGGTCGGCGGGTTGTCGAAAAAGGAGTAGAACGCCTTGAAAGCAGGAAGGACCATCGTCTCGACATAGGTGACCATTAGCGCCATCAACGCCAGTATGAGGATCACTGCCCGAGCAGAATGAGCGTCGTAAGGCGTTCCGGCGGCCGTCATTTGCGGAGTCGAGGCGCTCACGGAGCCTCCCCTGGTGACGAGCCGCCAGACAAGAAGCGCTGCTTAGCCTCTCGGAAGACTCGTATTGCCGCCGTGATGTCGGCCTCGGGAAGGCTCCGAGTCCCTTCGGACATGAAGTTTGCAAGTTGTATCCAGATTCGTGCCTCGACCTTGCGGCCTTTCGGAGTGAGCGAGAGCTCAACTGCCCGTCGGTCCCTCTCGGATCGGTGACGGTGAACCAGGCCTGCATCCACGAGCCGGTCTATGTTCACGCAGACGGTCGGGGCGGACACTCCTAGATGCCTCGCGACAGTGCTGACTGATGCGTTATCAATGTTCAGTACGTGATGCATGGCCATGAACTCCCCCATTGTTATACCCTCTCCCTTGAGAAGCGGCTGGAGCCAGTGCATTGACAGAGCGACAACCTCATGCACTAGGTCGACCAATTGGACTATACCATTCAGTCCCGATTCTGACTTGACAATGGGGACTACTTTCGCCATGATGGGTTGCAACCATTAGTATGCCTAATCATTAGATAATATAAGTATGTGGGGTCTTCGTCGTGTAGGGCTCGAAACGATTCCGGGAGCGCTTTACGGCGTGGAAAGAAGGGCATGAGCAATAGCTTGATCGACACTCATGGGATAATCGAAGCTGCTGCCATTCAGTCGGAAAAACAAACTGTTAAGAAATGACAGTTGATATGGCCGCAGGGATGTCGTGTGGAGGGCAATCAATGACAGAGGAATTTGGAAAGATAACGCGTGATTTCTTCGATGCTAACATAAAGCCGAAGCTCGGCCGGAAGAGAAAGGAGGTCATAGTGCCCCCAAGGAATGGCGTCGATATTGGAGTGATCAGGATTGGGCAGAACCGGGTCATGGCTATCACAACGGACCCGTTCTACATCGTTCCGCCATACGGCTGGGAGAGGGCCGCGTGGTTCGCATTTCACATCATAGCCTCGGACCTGTGCACTACCGGGTTGCCTCCTGAGTACTTTGCAGTGGATCTCAATCTTCCGATGTCAATAACCGACGACGAGTTCAAGATACTCTGGAACACAGTCGACAGGGAGGCACGAAAGTATGGGGTCTCAATAGTCACGGGACATACTGCTAGGTATGAAGGGACAGACTATCCCATGGTCGGCGGCGCTACCATGATTGGCACTGGACCCGAGGACAATTACGTGACTTCAGCGATGGCGGAAAAGGGCGACTCTGTAGTAATCACAAAGACCGCAGCACTGGAAGCAACTGCGATCTTTTCAATGCTGTATCCTGACCACATATCCTCGCATCTCGGGGCCGCGACACTTCGAAAGGGGCAGCAGTTGTTCTACAAGATGTCGACCGTAGACGAGTCCATGCTTGCCTCATCGTTCGGGCTTAGGAAGAAGGGAGTGACTGCAATGCATGATGCCACTGAGGGGGGTGTCTTGGGGGCGCTCTATGAAGTGGCGGAAGCGTCAGGGAAGGGGGTCCTGGTCGATCTCGAGAAGATCCCGGTCAACCCCGAGGTTGCGGAAATATGTGGGCTCTTCGGTATGCGGCCTCATCATTCGATAAGCGAGGGCACGCTCATCATAACAGTAAAGAAGGACAGGTGTGCCAGCCTTCTCTCGCTCCTGAAGTCGAAGCGGATCGAAGCTGCTGAGGTAGGCACAATCATGGACGCGAGTCAGGGCAAGATGGTGGCGTCGGGCGGCAAGACGGAGGAGCTACCTCCACCAGGAAAGGATGATTTCTGGAGGGCTATACACCAGGCTACGGAGGCGCGGCTGAAGTGAAGTTCGGTGGGCTGTATCTGGTCACGCCCGACTATGCGCCTGGTCGATTCTTCAGCATAGTGGAGGATGCCATAGCTGGGGGCATCGACATGCTGCAGTACAGGGACAAGAGCAATACCAAACAGGTGCAGCTGGAAGTTGCGAAAAAGTTGAACTCGATGTGCCGAAGTAGCGGGATTCCCTTCATAGTCAATGACGACCTCGATGTCGCAGTCGCCTCTGGCGCCAACGGGATTCACATAGGGGCCGATGATGTACCATACAAGGAAGCGAGGAAAGCACTCCGTAACGGAGTCGTAGGCGTTTCTGTCTACGCGGATGTTGAGAAGGCCGTGGAATACGAAAAACTGGGCGCAGACTATGTCTCTTTTGGGCCCTTCTTCTATACCGATTCCAAGAAAGATGCAAAGGTATACGACTTGGAGGTACTTGGGCAAATACGGGGCCGACTAAAGGTACCTGTGTTTGTGATTGGCGGCATTTCTGAGAAGAACATCTCTCAGGTTATGAAGTACGGAATTAACGGTGTGGCCGTGATATCTGCTATCTTTAATTCAAGTGATCCCAAGACGACCGTGCAGAAGCTGAAGAGATTGATATCTGGTTGAGCTGCCCCCTCCGAACTTGCCAGAGTCCTCAAGGTCGAGCTAGGGTGGAAGGTCGATCCATCGTGTGCGAGAGCTATGCCTTCCTGCAGTTCCTGAATACTAGGCAATAGCAATGGTCATAGCCGTAACCGTAGACCCCACCCGTCTTGTCAACCGGCCCTTCCCAGCCTATGATCACCTCGCCCTTGAAACTGAGAGTTCTCGACACTGCTCCTGCGATGTCCCAAGCCAGGGTCGTGACACCCTTCTCCTTCAGGTTTGAAACCTCGATCACGATGTAGGCGTTGCTCTTCATCACCTTCTTCATTCTGGAAAAGATCTTGGCCAGGTCGCCTAGGTATCTGCCATAGTCCCCTTTCTCGAATGAAGCGAGAGGGTTTTTTGTTTCATTCTTGGTCATATATGTCGGGGATGTAAAGCAGAAATCGAACCTTGGCAAACCGTACGAATCCAGTTTCATTGCATTGCCGTAAATCAAGTTACTCTTGTGCTTGATCTGCGTTCTGGCGTATTCAACCCTCTCCCTATTCATCTCTATGCCGAATGGAATTCTGCCAAGCCTCTCGCTCACTTCCAGAGTGGTTCCGAAACCGGCGAAAGGGTCGAGGACCTTGTCTCCTCTCTTGGTGAAGACTTCCAAGAAATAGCGCACCAGCGCCTTCTGAGATCGAACGTCGTCGGTGCCAAGCTTCCTTGGCAGTCTGCAGCCTGGTCTCCTTGCCAGCACCATGAAGGTCTTCATTTTCGAGTCCATGAGCCTAAGGTGTCACTTGCACCGTGGCTGCAAGACACGCATCGTTCTTAGGATTGGCGAGTCGAGACGATAAGGTCTTTTGCGCAACATGTTCCATCTCTTTCATCGAATCCCCGAGTAGATGTGCAATGAAGAGATCGCAACCCCATCCTAAACATTCTTCATCCGGCATCCTTCACGGCCTGAACCCTAGAGTTGTCAAAGGGTTCAGCGCGGGAGCGAAGGCATACGAAAGGGCCCGTCCAGATTACCCGGAGAAGGCGGTTCGGTTCGTGGCCAGAACCTTTGACCTCGGCCCAGGCAAAATTGTTGTGGACGTGGCGGCTGGGACAGGTAAGTGGACGCGACAGCTCGTGAGGACCGGTGCTAGAGTGGTGGCTGTAGAGCCCCTTCCGGCAATGCGACGAGTCTTCAGGCTATCGGTCCCAGGCGTTCCTGTGCGCGCGGGTACGGCTGAATCTACGGGCCTTCCTCCAGCCTCCGTGGACCTCGTGACTGTTGCACAAGCCTTCCACTGGTTCGACGTACCCGCGGCGTTGCGGGAGTTCCGGCGCATTCTTCGTCCGCGGGGAGGCCTGGCGATAGTATGGAACTCTAGGCAAGAGGGAACTGGATGGCGCCTACGATCCCAGCGGCTCCTTGATGAATATCGACCCAAGGCCTATGGGCACTTCTCCGGCAAGGGGTGGAGGAAGGGATTCACACGGGCCTCTGGATTCCACCGATTGCGCCTCTGGCGATATTCTCACCAGCAAACGTTGGACAGGCCCACGATCGAGGACCGATATCGGAGCCTGAGCTACATTTCCTCCATGCCTCTACGGAAACAGAAAGAGTTCTTCGAGCGTCTCGGGATCATTCTGGACGAGGAGGCTACTCGTAGCCGCTCGCCAAAGTATACGATCCCATACAAGGGCCAGGTCTACTGGAGCTTTCTTAGAGACACTTCTCGTCCGAAGAGTCATCAGCGGCGTTGAATTTCACTTGTTTGGGCCCGCGCATCCTCTGCCAACAGTGAGGAGTGGTCTGACCTTGGACCGCCGAACGGCAACAGGCTTATGCCGCCATGACTTGACCATTGGTCGGCGCACTCAATGTCCCAAGCAATAGTAAGACTCTACAGAACCGCTGAGAACTACCGGCGCTATACGATGGCGGACGCAGAGCGCGAACGCGTCCTGGCAACACTCTATCGAGTTGAGCGCCGGTTCTTCGGCCGAAGGGTCCTAGATATGGCATGCGGGGGAGGAGTCCTTGGGTTTATCCTCGAGCCCCTTGGGCACACGTACCTCGGGGTTGACATTAACCCTGATATGATACGTAATGCAACCAAGGCAGCCGCCCTTCTGGGGTCCCATAATCGGTTCCTGGAGGGAGACGCCGTGAACTTGAGGGTGCCAGGCCGCTTCGATACCCTTACCCTGCTTGGGAATGCTCTGGGTCATCTCAGTGCAATCGAATTTGCAGAGCTCCTCGCTTCCAGAAGGGCAAACGTGCATGTGGGCTCCCATTTTGTGATAGACTATCGAGACACGGTATCGATGTTCTACCAGGGATTGTGGAAGAGATGTCTTGTGGAGACCAGAAAACGAGGAAGAGTGGTTCATCGAACCCGTGCGGTCGATACCGTCTCAGGCCTTATTCACATGCAGGCCAAGAAGGCTGGGGATTGGACTATCAACTTCACCCAGTCGATCTGGTCCCCTTTCATCGTCAGCACTATCATGGCGGACCACGGTTGGGTCCGAGTACGTCAACGGCAAACTCACAGTGGTGAGTGTTTGGTCGAGGTCTACCGATACCAGGGGGCGGAGCAGCGCCAGTCCGGCTCGGGAAAGAAACGGCACGGGAACGACTCGAGTTGGGGCTTAGAACGTTCCAAATTGAAGGCGAGCGGCTAGAGCGGCATTTCCTTATACTTGGTGGCGTTTTGCATCATATCCAAAAGCAGAGGTCCCAGCGGGGATTTCAATGGCAATGAGAATGAAACCTGAGCGCAGGGGTGCAAGCGCAATCGCATGGATTGTCGTGGCTGTAATACTGGTAGTAATCTTCATTGTGACCTGGTTCCTTCCTCCATTGGTGTGGGTGATCACACTCACTATCCCGATATGGCTGATCTTTGCGATTGGAGTCGCGATTGGGCTCGCAATAGTGTTCCTCTTGGACAGAGAGTTTGATTTGGGATTGTTCGAAGAGTAGCGAAAGCTCGAAGGCCGCGACCATAGACTTTCGGTTGGCCAGTGCTTGGACGCAGAGGTGGCTGAACTGGTAGGCGTGCGGCACTCAGAACCACAAGGCCATGCGGATCTCATCGATGAGTTCCCCGTCGAGCATGAATTGCCCTCGGAGCCTTCCCTCTTCGGCAAATCCCATCTTCCTGTAGAGCGCAATTGCCCGGTCATTGCTTGCGAAGACCCCCATTGCAAGCTTGCATACCCCTGCTGACCGAGCCCAATCGATTCCCTGAGACAGTAGTGCCGTGCCCAGTCCAATCCCCGTGCAATCAGGTGCGCAACCCATCCCGAAGCTGGCCACGTGGGCAGTCTTCGGAAACTTGCCTCGCCACAGATTGATCATGCCACTGATTCTGCCTGAGATCTCAGCGAGATAGGACACGCTCTCCTTCCCGTCTGCGGCCGCGAGGGTCTGGCGCTCCTCTTCTAAGGTCCAGGTGGCCCGTCCCGCCAATATGAACCTGCTTCCGGGGCCGACGACATTGATGTAGTCCATGATTGCCTCTGCATCGGCCACTGTGGACCTGCGAATGAGGGCCGTCCGCCCATCCTTGAGACGGACCTGAGCATTTTCCGGCACACGATATGGTTGTTCTGGGGAGGTCATATCACTTTCCAGCTACCCGCTCGACAAGTTTAACAGGACTCCACCCTTCGGTTCCCATAGTGGCGAAGACAGAATCCTCCGAGCAGGCGATATCTCCCTCCCTCGATTTGGAATCCCGTCGCTGGCTGCACGATAAGTATGAGCGTCTTGTGGCCGAGGAGAACACGCTCGCAGCGAATCGAACCTCCTACTTTGCCGCGATAGGAGCCGTACTGCTCACGGCCTTGGTTGTGGGTCTGAACGATTTCCAGAATAACCCCCATTTCCTGGTCCTTGTCGTATCCTTCTTGGGAGGGCTAGGGCTGCTGGTTTCCATAGTTTGGTCAATTCTCCTGCACCGGACTACAGACGCCCAGAGACTTTGGCGCGAGTCGGCTATGCACCTCGAGCGAATTGCTCCCCCTCTGGAGGGCAAGCTCCCAGTGAAGATTTCGCTGCGTACGGGCGCGAAGCTCGACATCGACCTGCTCCAGCCATATACATCTCACAATCGCCGTTTCTCGAAGGACCCGTCAATTTCCTGGATGGACCGACTGACCCCTGAGTCCCTCATGGAGGTCCTGCCAGTGAGCTTCATTGTGATCTGGGGTTGCGTGCTCGTAGCCACTTGGGTGCACTACGGGTTCTGACGAAAAGGTTCACGGCCCAAGGCAAGGAGACGAAGCCGAGTTTCAATCAGGCCACATTCGCCAACACGCCGTCAGGCCCACTAACAATAAGCTTCTCATCCGAACACACTTCCAGGATCCTGTTCAGGCCAGCAAGTGAAATGCGGTGCCCGCGCCGTTCCAACTCCTCCAGGATCCTTCGCCGCTTCATTGGTCCCTTCTCCTTCTTGAGGACCTCCATTACAAAATCCACGGAACCCGGCGGTATCTGGTCCCTATGGGAGCTTTGCGGTGTCATGCGCGCAGTTCTCGCACAGTTCTCGCAGAAATAAGATTGTTAGGTGAACCAATCATCCCTATGCCAACCCACCTCTCAGTCACAAACGAGGCGATTTCAATCCCTTGAACACTTTCATATCCAGCAATGTTCTGCCATTCCACAACAACATGACGAATCCGAGTACCATTCTTGTTTCACCTCTATCCATACCGATGTATGGCCGTCAAGAGGAGTCCAAGGTACTCGCGGAGGCATTGGGTTCGGCAGAGGGCGGCGTCGGAAGCACGTGGATATTGCGAGGACCAACAGGAATTGGAAAGACCAGGCTTGCCAAATGGTCGGATGAGACCGCCCGAGCGATGGGATTTCGCACCCGTTGGGGCATCTGCTTCAAGGAATCAATGGAACCACTATTCCCGTGGCAGCAGATATTTCGAAAGCACCAAGACGCCGAGGCATCCATCGCTAAACAAGATGGCGGGAAGACAGTAGGAGTGGATGTCGTCACAACAGTCCTGATACTCGAGATTGAACGTGGGGCAGGTCTCGGCAAGTGGCTTAGCGACAGAGGGCAACACCGGGGCGAGCTCTTTGTCTCAAGGGACAAACCCTCAACTGTAAGGGAGAAGCAACCAGGCATCCCTGCTGATGTTGCGATGGTATGGCTGACCCGGGTAGAGGGTCAAGACAATATACACCCTGCAAACCTGGACGTTCTCGGGGAACGGCTCGACGCTCATCTCAGGAAAGCCGAGGGGAACACGATCATCCTTGAGGGGTTGGAGTACCTCGTAAGTCAATCGACTTTCGGATCCGTTTACAATTTCCTCCAGTTCCTCAGGGACTTGGCACAGGAGACGAAGGGTCACGTGGTCCTATCATTCCGCCCCTCCGCATTTGAGAAGAAGGACGTATCCCTGATAGAGACCCTGGGGGACGTTGTAAGGGAAGAGAGCCGGGCAGGGCAATCGTCCCACGAAGGGGGCAGGGAAGAACCTTTGGCAACGCAGATGCTGGGGTTCCTCGACAGGCTCGAGGAATCATCCAGGAGGGAACCTCAACTTCTGATACTGGAGGATATACACTGGGCCGATCCGCCATCGCTGAAGGCGCTCCAATTCATCTCTCGCAACATCAGAAACCTGCCAGTAGTGGTCATAGCAACCCTTCGAACCCAGGACGATGGGAAATCGGCAGTAGGCTCTGAGCAGTCGACCCTTGAGAATCCCCTTGAAGGTATATTGGAGGACATGGGCAGAGAGGGCTGTTTGCAAAGGATAGAGCTTCATGGTCTCGGTGAGGGTGACCTTCTCAGCGTCGCGGAGGGCATTGCTGGCGGAACCGTTGTGGCAAGGGGGGGTGCGGCGCACCTGAAGAGCTTCCTTGACCATTCCGGGGGAAACCCATACTCTGTGATTTCCGCGATGCAATTCCTGGCGGATCAGGGACGGCTCACCAAACAGAATGAGGTGGTGCTCGTAGACCTGGCCCGCGAGGGAACGGATGGCCGGGAGGCATTCTCTTTCCCTAGGTCAGTTCTTCAGGCCGCCAAGGATAGGATGGTTGGACTTGACAGTGGCGATCAGAGTATCCTCATGGCTGCATCGATAGCCGGGCAGGAATTCGCTACCGGGGCCATAGCAGATGCTCTGGGCCTGCCAGAGACGGATGTTATAGACGCCTCTCGAAGGCTGGAAGGAGCCGGCTTCCTGAGACGATCAGAGGGGGGTGGGAAAAAATGGTTTTTCTCCAATTCGATCGCATGGGAGGCTGCCAACGAGCAGGTTCCTGCAGAGAAGAAGAAACTCTACGCCCTCTCACTGGCCCGTTGGTGGGCAAGGAACGCTCCTCTGGAGGAAGAAATGATAGCGCGTCTTTATCACGACGCGCAAGAGCCTGAGGAAGGTCTGCCCCGGATACGGAAGGCCATTGAACTCACGCTGAGAAAGGGCTCTCCAGACATGATTCTAAGGCTGCATCGGTGGCTCCAGGAGTTTCTCTCGCTTAAGGGTGTAAGCCCCGACGAACGTGTTAGAGAGGGAATGAGAATATCTGACCTGCTGGACGAGCTCCACGGGCACTCATGGACGGTTCTGACCATGCTGGAGGATCTTGAGGCCATTGGACCTGCATTTCCCCTGCCAGAGCTAATCGAGGCAAGAGCGATCGGGGCACTCTCTGAGATAGACGTATCGAAGGCAAGGGACCGTCTTGACAAATTGCTGAAGGGCCTGCCTTCTCCGCAAGAGGATCTTGACAGGGAACTGCAGATAAAACTCATTGAAGCCAGGATCGAGTTTCTGACACATCAGAGCAAATTTGAAGATGTTTACGATCTTGCTGGCGAAGCGCTGAAGCTTCTCGGGCCCAATGGAACGCCAGCCGAGAGGGCCAATTTCCTTCGCTGGGAGGTAGCGAGCCAAGTCGAACTTGGCAAGATCCCTGAGGCAAAGAAGTTCCTTGCGGAATTCATGGAAGCAACCAAAGATGCGGGAAACGAGGTGTCTGAGATGCGAGGCATCTCGCTACAGGCTCAGTTGGCATTTGTGTGCGGAGATCTGGTCGCTGGGAAGGAACTGTTCAAGAGGGCGTACAGGATCGCCGAAAGGGCAGGCCGCGTCACTGGGGAGATAGGTAACCTTTACAACTGCGGGCTCGCCGAAACACGTCTCAATGAGACGAGTGACGCTCGCAGGTCGTTGCAGGAACTAAGGGTTCTTGCGCAGCGGTTCGGCCACTCAGAATGGTTTGGATGCTTCTCGTATATGGAGGCCGAGATACTCCTGGCGGAGAATCGACCAGCTGAGGCCCTTCCAATCCTCCAACGCGTCGTGGAGGGAAGTGAGGCGAACAACCTTGGCGAGGAGGCACCTCAAGCGCACCTAGCCCTGGCAGAAGCTTTGCTAGAGACCGGGAAGAAGACCGAAGCGAGTGAGATCCTGGAAAGAATGGACAAGGCAAAGATCAGGGTACAATACTACAGCGTCCCCAGGTTCTACCGCGTGAAGGCACTAGTTGCAGAGGCTGGCAGCGACAGGGAGGGCGCAAGGAAGTTATTGGAACAGTCCATTGCTGCCGCGATAGACGTGGGCAGTGAACTGGAGGAAGGGCTATCCAAATGGTCGCTTGCTACGATTCAAGAGGAGCAAGGAGACGTGGAGAAGGCCAAGGCATTGCGCACGGACGCGATCAGCAAGTTCGACTCATGCCATCTGCCCCCCTCCGCTCGCCCGTGACCACGGGCATGGCTGGCTAAAGTCTCATTCCCATCAGCACTTCACCTGAGACCAGCATCATGCGGCTTCTGAGGCCCCAGGCACCTAGACCCCCCTCCTTGTAGCCGAGTTCCTTTCGCTCCACCTTGCGGAAGCCTCGGGAGCGCAGGAGGGCGAGCGAATGCTCGTTGTCCTCTTCGGCCGCCGCGTAGACGATCTGTGCGCCCTCCGTACGAAACTTGGCCAGAGCGTCATCGAGTAGGGCTCCACCAATTCCCCGGCGTCGGTAATCCCTGCCTATGGCCATGTAATAGACATAGCTCACCTCAGGGGTCAAACGGTCGAGCATCGAAATGCCGACAAGGACACCACCAATCCGGGCGGCGCGAACGCACGAGATGCGATGCAGCGTGCGCTTTGCGTGCCATCTGTAGATTCCGACGAACGACTCCTTGATTATTGGGACCGCCAGTTCGCGGGCATCGCCTGTGAGGTCGGAGAGTTCCATCCCTTGTAGACCGCTCATCTCCAATCACACGGTCTCCGCATCATCCCTTGGCAGACCTCTTCGAAGCTTCACCGACTCGTGGACTCGCGTGGGGCCCATTACCTTCACGCCGTGGGCACCGGTCCCCATTCGACCTTCACATCGATGCCTTTTCGAACGCTTTCTGTCGCGATGCAGTAGTCCTCGAAGATGCCCTTGCATCGCTCGAGGTTATCCCTGAATTCCGCCGGCACCTTAGGGTCAAGGGTCACGGTTATCCTTGAGATCCTCCAGCGTCCTCTCTCGTTCCGTTCCATCAGGACCGCCGCGCTCGTCTCCATGCCTTCGCACTTGCCCCTCGATTTCTCTATGCAGAATAGGAGGCTCGAAGAGAGGCATTGAGCGACAGCGGCCGCCACGAGCCTGGAGGGGTTCGGGCCCTTCCCTGAACTGGTAGGAGGAGCTTCATCCAGGACTCCTTTCTCGTTCGAAGGAAGGCCCCAATCCACTTCGAACCTGTAACCGTCGAGTTGGCGCAGCCGCACGGTCACTTCGCGTTTCTCAGTCATGTTCCATCTATAGGCAAGCCTATCTCATCCTACCGCCATTCAGCAACTGGTCCTCCAGCGATTCTTCCATCGAAGAGTACAGGCTGTCCGCAAGCGAGGAACCGACAGCGCTCATGGGGCCATTGAGCAACCTTTCGATGAATGGGCGCGGGGGCGATATCTCAACGCGCTTCCTCGTCGGCACACCCGTCAATCGGGATAGCTCCATCAAAGCAGCAGTACGATCACCGATGGCATCCACCAGGCCCAGTTCAAGCGCCTGCTTCCCGCTCCAGTACTCCCCAGTAGCGAGCTCGAGGATCTTCTCGGCGGATTGTTTCCGCTCCTTTGCAACTAGAGCCATGAACGAGTTGTAGCCGACCTCGGCGACCTTGAGAATCTTCGTGCGTTCCTCGTCAGTTAGATCGCGAAGCCCTTGATAGGCGTCCTTGTGACGGCCATGGTGCAGAAGTTCAACCTTCACACCCAGCTTGTCGAGCAGGCCTCGGGCTGCTATGTGCGGTATGAAAACCCCTATCGACCCGACGTCGGAATCCTCGTAAGCGTAGATCTTGAAAGCTCCAAGCACCGCCATGTACCCCCCAGAGGCTGCGACCGAGCCTATGGTGGCTATGACTGGCTTGACCTGGTTGACGCGCTTGACAGCCATGTAGAGGTCGTATGAAGCCACACTGTCCCCACCTCCGCTGGATACATCCCATAGCATTCCCTTTACCTTCCGCTTGTTCATCACGGCTTCAAGTAGCCTGACGAAGGGTTCGACGCTCCGCTCCCTTATCGTTCCTCTGAACTTGACATGGGCGATTATTGATCCGACCATGTAGCTCAATGGTTGGGGACGCTAATTAGTTCATCTCAGATAGGCGCGAACTTGGCTGTGAAGTGTGGCAGGCGCTCGGGCACCTCCGTCATGCGAATCCCGCGGACCGAGGCTCTCCTTCGCCAGACAGCCTTGATGGTATTGGCGACGTGGTCGAGATGGCTCGCAGTGTAAACCCTCCTTGGAATGGCCAGGCGAACCAATTCCATAGTCTCTTGTCCCTCACTGCCAGCGCCGAACATCACGCCGCCTATCTCGCAGGTCCGCACCGCTCCCTCCCTGTAGATCTCGACCACAAGTGCCTGACCTGGCAACTGGCTGGAGGAGAGGTGCGGAAGGAATGCCTTCGCATCGAGATAGATGCCGTGTCCCCCAGGAGGATGCATGTAGGGGATTCCTTCCTCGTCAAGGAGGTCGCCCAGGTACTTCACCTGAGAGATCCTGTGCTCCAGATAGGAGAGTTCCATGGCCTCTTCCAGTCCCACCGAGATCGCTTCGAGGTCCCTCCTGGCAAGTCCACCATACGTTGGGAATCCCTCGTAGACGATGAGCAGCTCTTTCATCTTTTCGAAGAGGTTCTTGTCGCGCGTGGCAACGAAGCCGCCAATGTTCACGAGCCCGTCCTTCTTCGCGCTCATCGTGGCGCCATCGGCGAGTGAGAAAGTCTCCTTTCCGATATCCTGTATGGACTTGTCGCCCATACCTGGTTCCCGCATCCTTATGAAGAAGGCGTTTTCCGCCCACCTGCACATGTCCAGGTAGAGTGGTACCCCGTGGGCATGAGCGATCTTCGACACCTCCCTGAGGCTCTTCATTGATACTGGCTGGCCACCACCGGTGTTGTTGGTTATGGTCATCATGACCACTGGAACCTTGCCTGGGCCCTCGTCGTGAAGCAGCTTGTCCAAGCGCGCCCCATCCATGTCACCCTTGAACGGGAAATTGCTTGAGATGTCATAGGCCTCCTTGATCGCCAGGTTCAACGGCTTGGCACCGTTCCTCTTGACGTGCTCTTGGGTCGTGTCGAAGTGCATGTTGTTAGGGATAGTGGTTCCAGGCTTCGCCATCACGGAGAACAGCAGATTCTCCGCTGCCCGCCCCTGGTGAGTGGGCAGAATGTAGGGGAAGCCAGTGATGCCCCGTACCGTATCTTCGAACTTTCGATAGTTGCGGCTACCGGCGTAGGTCTCGTCCCCTACCATCATGGCCGCCCATTGATGATCGCTCATGGCTGAGGTTCCAGAGTCGGTGAGCAGGTCTATGAAGATCTCATCCGAGACCAGATTGAAGAGGTTGAAGGAAGCCCGGTTCAGGGCACGTTCCCTCTCCTCCTTGGATGGTAGTCGAATCTTCTCAACGACCTTCACCTTGTATGGCTCCAGGGGCAGTGTCGGATGCGGCTGCGACATGGTACGGTCCCAAGCAATCCTAGAATATTAAGCCCGAAGTCGTGGCTTGAGCTCGGTCATGAATGGCTCGGCCATGAACAGGCCGAGCATGGCCGTGGATTGGTGAATTTGCCCCGCCCTGAGCTTCTTGTAAGCATCCCTCACGGGCAGCAGAATGGTTCGAAGCCCTTCGCTCTCTTCAGGACGTGCCTTCCCCTTGACAAGGTTCCTGGCCATGAACAGGTTTCCTCGATGTGAGGATATGTGAGGTGACGGGTAGAACCAACCGAGAAGCACCAATTTCTTGGCCCTGTAACCGGTCTCCTCCTCGAGCTCTCTCAATGCGGTCTGCCTGGGGGTCTCGCCAGGGTCCATCATCCCTCCAGGCAATTCGAGCAGTGATTCGCCGACAGGCGGGCGATAGTTGTCAACGAAGACGATTTCCCCCTCATCGGTCACTGGCACGACAGTCGAGAATGGCGGGCTCTCGAAGCGAGTATAGAGCATGGTCTCCCCGTTGGGGAGCTGCAGTATGTCCTCGTAGAGTTCGAAGTGGGAAGAACGGTGCACAAACCGTGTGGAAAGTCTTTCCCAGGAGGTCACAACCCGCCCAGTTCCGTGCTCCTTATTACCTTGAGCGAGAGGACCTTGGGGGAGCTCCTCCATGGGCCTATCTTTTATATACCGTGGGAGAGTCGCTCTCGCCGTCCAGAACCCTCGGAATCGGGGAGAGATGCGGGCATAGTATAGCCTGGTTAGAACGGTGGCTTGCCAAGCCATCGGCGCGGGTTCAAATCCCGCTGCCCGCATTCTTCATAGCGATGCAACACGACAGTAATATGAGTGTCCTTGGCATTCTTTGAGGCATGTATCTGGATTATTCGGGTATCAGGGTCAAAGACCTGGGCGAGTCTACCAAGTTCTACACCAAGGGCCTGGGCCTCAAAGAGAGACGACGAGGCACCATGTGGCACGGCGGCATTTGGGTTCTTCTGGAAGATCCAAAGTCTCACCAGCGTTTGGAGCTCAACTGGTACCCGCGCGGTTCCAAGTATTGTTCCAGGTACTCAGTGGGGGAAGGACATGACCACATCGGCATACGCGTTCCAAACGTGAGTCTGGCCGTGAAACGACTGGTCAAGGCCGGAGCGAAATTGATAGGAAAGCCCTGGGAAGACAAGGGAGTCCCAGTCGTTGCCTATCTTCGCGATCCCAACGGGCTATGGCTCGAACTCATACTGACCAAGGGCGCGTGACCTGCTAGCCGAGGAGCCCCTCATCTCCGCTCTCAGCTAGCACATCCGATATTGCCCACTAGGGAACGGCTCGAATCAATCGATGTCCAAGCTGGTGACGATGATGTCAGAAGCCCTCGGGTCATGGATGTCCTTCGAGGACTCGACATCCAGCGTGGCTCCCTCAGCAATGGTTCCGTCCACGGTCCGTGGCCATTCCTCCTTCATGTGGTCCCCTGGTATCTCCGACAGAGCCCCGATCCAGAGACGTACCTTGGTCACCCGCTTGGCCCCGTTCGCCTTGGCCACCTCGACTATCTTCTCACGTATCTCACGTAGCAAAGCTTCCTCGTGCATTTTCATTCCCCTCTAGCCGCTGATGCCTGTGGGTCTTCAGCGATGCGAGCGACCTCGTTGGCGATCTTGTTGACCACATCGTCGACCGCGCGAGCGACCGACGGTGTGAGCCCCGCACCTAGAGTGAAGTCGGTCGCCTCGATACCGTATATCACGAGCTTCCTGGGAAAACGCTTGAGCGATTGGCCTATGGAAACGGCATCGGTGAGAGAGATCCCGTGGGTGGAGGTCGTTCCAATTGGGGACGAGAGGGGTTCGGACCCCACCTCGATGCGTACGATCGTGCCCGGGGCCTTGCCCGATTGAACCGCATCTACTACGATGACCACGTCAGCTCCATCCCACAGGTCGATGAGCGAGGTCGCCCCCGCAAGGCACTCGTGGAACTGCACGCCCTTGCCGATGCGCTTCTTCAGCTTGCGGAGTGCTTCGAGCCCGCACCTATCGTCCCCTCGGTCCTCGTTGCCGAGGCCGATGACCAATGGAGGACTTCCTCCCGTGCCTGTCCTGTGGGTCCTGGAAACCTTCACTCCCGCGTTATGTTCAGCTTCAGGAAGTGTGTCGCGCACGATATGCACGGGTCGTAGTTCCGTATCGAATTCTCGCAGGCAGTGGTGAGCTGTGCGTCTGTCATGTCGAGCGACTTGGAGATCAGGTCCCTGAGGTCCTCTTCCATCCTCTTCTGGTTCTGTGCCGTTGGTGGAGTGATCTTCGCCTCCTGGATGAGCCCGTCTGCGCCGATGCGGTAGCGGTGATAGAGGATGCCTCGTGGTGCCTCCGATATTCCACAACCAACTCCTCCTGCGAACTTGCTTGGGGGTTCGACGAAGGACTTCTCCGGTTGCTTGTACTGCTCGATGATGCGTATCGCATCCTCGACCGCCATCACCGTCTCAACGGCCCTGACGATCATACCGCGGTAGGGGTTGAGCACGACCGGCTCAAGTCCGACCTCCTTGGCGATTTTCGCTGCGCGTGGGGTCAGCTTGTCACGGTTGATAGCATACCTGGCGAGCGGACCAACGAAGTAGGATGTCCTTCCAGCCTTCTTGACAGACTGGAGGGCGTTAGCGTAGGGTGCGTGATACTCCTCGAAGGTGTCCTCGTACTTGGTGACAGGTATCTTGACGCCCTTGTTCGAAACGATCTCGCCGTCGAGCATCGCATACTCGTCCGGGTGCCTCAGGGCAACGAACTCGTAGTCATGCTCCACTTTCGGGTACTTGAGAGTGGCGGTCAATCGGACCGTCTCCTCTGCCAGGGCGAGCGCGGTGTCGAGGCGGGGGCGGAGTGTCATGAGCTCCTCCTTCGTAGGAGTCCGGTAGAATCCACCGACACGGACGTTTATCGGGTGGATCTCTCGGCCACCGAGAAGGGTCATGATGTCGTTACCGATCTTCTTCAGCTGTAGCGCCTTGGTGACCGCTTCCGGGTTCACCTTGGCCAGCTGGATCGCATCTGGAAGAGCAAAGAAGTCAGGGGCCTGGAGAAGATAGATGTGGAGCGGGTGGCTCTCGATCCATTCTCCGCAGTAGAGGAGCCGTCTCAGAGCCCTGAGCTGCCCATCGACCTTGATGCCGAGGGCGTTCTCCATGGCATTGCAAGATGACATCTGGTAGGCGACTGGACAGATGCCGCAAATACGGGCGGTGATGTCCGGGGCTTCGGTGTACATCCTACCCCTAAGGAAGGCCTCGAAGAAACGTGGGGCTTCGAAGATCCTCAGCTCGACGTCCTTGACGGTCTTGTCCTTGATGGTCACATGCAGCGCGCCCTCACCTTCGACCCTGGTGATGTAATCTATGGCTATCGTGCGGTCGGTCATTTGGGTGCCCTCCCTGGCTCCGCTGCGTCAGCGGCGGCCTTGAACTCCAAGGCATTCGCATTGAAGGTCCGGAATACGCGCTTGATGGCGGCCGGGGTCATCCCCTTTGCCGCGAAGTCCTTTGAGATAGAGGCGGTGTTGGGTGTGTCCTGCGGTCCGAAGCAGCCATAGCAGCCCCTGTTGTAGGATGGGCAGAGTGCCCCGCAGCCGGTCTGGGTGACGGGTCCCATGCAGGGAGTTCCGTAGCCGACCATCACGCAAACATTGCCCTTGCGCTTGCACTCCACGCATACGGTCTCTGTGGGGAGATTGGGCGCGCGCTTGTAGAGCAGTGACGATACTGCCTCGAGAAGCTGGTACTTGCTGATCGGACAGCCCTTGAGCTCTAGATCCACGGTGACATTCTCCTTTATGGAAGTAGATGTGGTTAGCGTCTTCACGACCTCAGGGTGCTGGTAGACTGCCTTCTTGTAGTCCTCTACGTCGGCGAAATTCTTGAGCCCCTGTATTCCTCCCGCAGTCGCGCAGGCCCCTATTGCTATGACCAGCTTCGACTGGGCGCGTATCTCCTTGATCCTCTGCTGGTCCTCAGGGGTGGTCACGGACCCTTCCACGAGCGAGATGTCGTAGGGTCCAGGTGCGATCGCACTTGTCGCCTCGCGGAAGTCGACGATGTCCAGTGCCCCCGCAACCGCAAGAAGCTCGTCCTCGCAGTCGAGGATAGAGAGTTGGCATCCATCACACGAGGCAAATTTCCATACGCCGAGTTTAGGTTTTGCAGCCATCTTAAACCTCCTTCACGAACATGAAAGACTTGATGTCGCTGTACTTGAAGACCGGGCCGTCACGGCAAACGAATATTGGGCCGTATTGGCAGTGACCGCAGAACCCGACGGCACACTTCATGTTCCTCTCAAGAGATACGTAGATCCTGTCATCGGGTATTCCACGTCCCTGAAGGGATTGTATCACGAACTTCATCATGATGTCCGGGCCGCAGACAAGGGCCACGGAGTTCTTCGGATCGAACCTTGCGTCGGGAATCCGGGTCGTTACGACCCCGACGTCTCCGTACCACTCGCGCCCAGCGGCATCTACCGTGACCTGGAATCTCCAGTCCTGGCGCGCGCGCCAGCTCTGGATCTCGTCGTTGTAGACTATGTCCTTGGGCGAGCGGGCCCCGTACATGATCTCGATGCGCTCGTACTGGGACCGGTTGTTGATGAGCTCGTAAATGGCAGGTCTGAGTGGGGCGAGTCCAAGGCCACCTCCGACAATCACGACATCGTGGTGCTTCATCTCTTCCATCGGCCAGGATACACCGTATGGACCGCGTATTCCGACCACCGATCCAGGCTCGAGCGAGGTGAGGGAGTTCGTGATCTTCCCGACCGCACGTATCGTGTGAATGAGCTTGTCCCGCTTCTTGGGGTCCCCGCTCACGGAGATGGCAGCTTCGCCTACCCCGTGGGAGTAGACCATGTTGAACTGTCCTGGCTTGAAGGCTGGTATCTGGCCGCCTTTCACCGGGGCCATGACGAGAGTCGTGGTATCGGCCGTCTCAGCCGACCGCTTCTCGATTACGTACGGCGTCAGGACGAAGGGGTTGGGAACTGATGATGCTGAGGCTTTTTCAGACGCCATAGACATCCATGAGTTGCAGGCGTGTGTTCTCCAACCGGTTGCCGATGACTGGGAGCAGGCGCAAGAGGAAGTCGTAACCGTTCTTGGGGTCATCCTCCAGGGCCTTTCTCAGGAGCTCAGCGTCCATTGCGATGACCTGTGTGTTCTTGAGCGCCCTGGCATCGAAGGTCCAGCGGTATGGTGCAACCATCCAGGACCAGCCTACGACCTCGCCTTCCCCGATGGTCTCTATGGTCAGGCGGTCCTTCTCTGGGGGAGCGAGTTCAAGGGCGATCTTGCCCGCCAATACCAGGAAGAACTTGTCGGCCGTCTCTCCCTCCTTGAAGAGCATGTCTCCGCGCTCGTAGTTCCGTTGCGTAGCCTTGTTGCTCACAAGCTGGATGAACTTTGCGTCCAGCCCGTGCATGAACGGATGTTCGGCGATTGTCGCGCTCAGTCCCTTACTTATTTTTCCACTCATGTTTTTACCCCCGATTGCTGAACCTTCCCTGGAGAGGCGCGTATTGCAGCTGCCTCTTCTGTGATGTCAATCCCCACAGGGCACCATGTGATGCACCTGCCGCACCCAACACAGCCCAATGTTCCGAACTGGTCCTTCCAGCCGGCAAGCTTGTGGGTATGCCATTGGCGATACCGGGAGACAGGGCTCTTGCGAACGCTCTTTCCCAGTAGCTCGGTGAACTGCAGGTTGAAGCACGAATCCCAGCGGCGCCACCTTTCACTTGTCTTCCCCGCGAGGTCAGGGATCTCCTCGGTCGTGCTGCAGAAGCACGTCGGGCAGGACATCGTGCAGTTCGCGCACAGGAGGCAGCGCTTGGAGACCTCCTCCCATCGGGGGTGGTCCAGGTTCGACTGCAGAAGTTCGCGGATACCATTGGTGTCGAGCTTCCGTCCCATCTTGCCGCTTACTTCGTTGGCCTGGTCAGTAACGGCCTTCGCGTCAGCTGGTGGAGCAGGGCGTGTCGGTACCTTTGCGAGGACGGCTGCCCCTGCCGGAGTGCCCACCTCGATCACGAAGCTGTGCCTCTTTCCGGAGCAGATCTCGGTAAGGGCAAGGTCGTGGTTACCCTTGACTCCCGGACCAGTTCCCATAGATGCACAGAAGCACGTTTGGCCGGCCTGGGAGCATTGAACTGCTATTCTTAGGGTGCGGCTCCTCCTGGCATGATATGCCGCATCGATGACTGCGCTGTCGAAGACCTTGTCGTGGATGCTCAAGGCGGCAAGTTCGCACGCCCGCATTCCAAGGAAGGCCATCTTGGGTCCGTCGGTGGGCTCTGGCGTGATCTTGAACGACTTTCCATCCTTGTTGAGCGTCCAGAGGCGCTCCCTTGAGAGGTAGAGGTACTTCTTCCAGCTGTGTGGCCCAACGTTGTAGCCAAAGAGGGCGTTGTCCTTGCGCTTTTCGATACGGTACTTGCCAGGGGCTTGCTTGTCAGTCCACCCAATTGGGAGGTCCGACTCCTGCTTGATGTCACCGAGAACGATGACATTGTCGCGGACAGTTGGCCCCACCACCTTGTAGCCCATCCCCTGGATGGACGACAAGAACTTTGGGAAGTCGGCACGCTCGAGAAGAACCCGATCACCTACAGACGGTCCCGTCATTGTTTGCACCCCGAATTTGAGTTCGGTAGATGAACCTCGATTGGGCCTATTCTATGAAGTAGATAAGTCTGATGGATGCGAAACAAATGCCCATCAGGAAAAGGCCAAAGCCGAGAGCACCGGAGGCTCGCCGACCGACCTTGGGCTCAATGGTCCCATCCAGGGAATGACCGGCCCCGGAGCCGCCTCTGGAGTCGATGGTATGTAGATGAGGTCCACGATCCGTGGGGAGCTCAGCCTGAGCTTCTGATCGATCTCCCTGTCGCGCCTTCGCGACCAGGTCAGGTATTGCTGCACCAGGAGGCTCGCCTCATCCGACGTGCTAAGGGGCGGAACCCCGGGCAGGGTTGGAAGCGGGCCGGGGGCCGCTCCAGCAACGACGTTCCTCACCAGTCCGCCTCCACTGATGGCGGTCTCCCTACCCGCTACGCGGTCCCGCCAACCGACCTGCTCTCTGGCCCCAAAGACATCAGTGACGACCCTGGATGGGTCGGTCAAGGAAAGGGCGCCAAGGTCCAGAGGGAACGTTGCCGCCACGAGCATGGCCTCAGCAACCTCGACCCCTCGCGCTTTCCAGAGAGCGCCGGTTTGGAAGGAATAGGGAACTTCGACCACCCAGAACGGGACGATAAGACTACCAGGTGACCTGACGGACTTGACCGAGCCCTGGCCCATCTGAGCCTTCCTCATCTCCGCGGTCATCCATAGCAGAGTTTCGACTCGCGAGGCCTTGCCCATGTTCACAGCCCAAGTGGGGTTCGTATTGGGGAGAAGAACTGTCAACTGCTTCAGGAGCGCTTGAACGGCGAGCAGAGTGCGACTCGAGCTGCCTGCCTGAGAGGCCAGGAGAATATCGGCTAGGTATCCGCTGGCTTGCGCCAGGGAGATCTCCTCCTCGATGCCGGTGATCATCAGGGAAAGGTTGAAGTCGCTCTGGGCAAGGGAGTGCGCCTGGGTCAGGTCCGCGAGAGCGGCCTGAAGTGCCGGGCGCGACTCCTTGGGGTGGCCCTGGGTGATCTGGTCCAGGGCTTCGCCAAGGTGGGACAGTCCCTGCAACCGGGATTGCAAAGCGGCAAGCTGCGGGACATTCTTCAGGGTGTCCGCAGCATCCTTGCAGTTCCTGGCGATGAATGGGTATCTTTCTGGGCGGGGTTGGGTGAGAAAGCCGACGTTGGTGAGCAGGTGAGCGTACGTGGTCGCAATCCCATCGACCTCGGCCATGAGCTTGCGGCTTTCATCGTCGACGGCGAGAGAGGAGACAGAGCGGACCTTTGCCTGGAAGATGAACGCATCCTTGGGATCGTTCTGGACGGATAACCCGGAGGCCACCGTGAACGGCAGAGCGATCTGCCCGTGGGAAAGGAGATCGAAACAGCGGAACTTCAGCTCCCGATACTCGGTCTCCAGGCTGGGACGCACACCCTGGACGAAGATGTTGTGTCGGGCGATTGGGTCTATGGATCCACCACCAGCACCAACGTCCAGACCGGCAGGCAGTGCCTGCCTCAGGAACGAGTTGATCTGCAGGGATATCTGGTCCAGGAATGCGCGTGCATCGACCAGCCTTTGTACCGTCCCGCAGTGTTCACAGGTGAGGAGTTCCCCCGTCGCTTCCCCAGGGAGCGGGGCCCCACAGGACTTGCATCGCAATGCCATCGCGTCCATCAAGCGCGGCCCACCTCCTGCAGACATTGATGCCTTTCCCACCTCCTTGAAGGACGTCTATGCCCCCGGAATGCGGCGCCGTAACGCCTCGATCTGCGCATTCAAACGGTCTTCTACTTCTTTGGAACGTTGGATTGCCCGCTCGTCTGCCATCCTGTCTACCACGCTGGAACATCCCTTGCATGCGTAGACCGCCCCACGGGTGAGGTCTGTGGATTGGAGGCCGCTCCCTTGAGTCGAGGAGGACCACGGTCCCATCTCTCCAGGAAGCGCGACGAACTGGATGCCCTCCCCGGTCACCTCCCTCCCGCAGAACCAGCATTTCACCGAGTGCCCATACTGGTTCACCCGTGCAGCAGCGGCCTGCGCGCGCTCGGCATTGCCCGCCTGCATCCACCAGTTGCGCGCGTTCTGATTGTGCTCCGCGGCGCGCTTCGGATCCTGGCCAATGAGGGACTCCCCCATCTCCTCTTCCGCCAGAGCAGCGAGGAGTGGAGCTTTCGTTGCGGTGGAGACAGACTCGTGCTGGAATATCTCGGGAAGTATCAGCGTCTGGTTTCCCATCTGTCGGTAGGCCATCGATAGGGCCTGGAACCTCTTTGCCAAGGCATCATGCTCGACCGGTGCGCCGGGCCGGACGGACATGCACTCCCTCTCTTCGGCGAGAAGGTTGGCCTCGTGGGTAAGAACGGAAGCAGGTATCTGCCTTGGTCCCAATTTCATTGGGAGCCCGCCCAACGGGGCCAATGAAGCGGCGACCGCCCGGTACTCGCCAGGTCCTGGATTACCTCCGAGCCTCGTGAGGCCGGCGTAGGCTCCAGCGACTGCGGCAGCTGCCATGTTCCCGTCCTTCGAGTATTTCCTCGCTGCGTCCGAGTACCTGTCCGCAGCGGCACTGAAGTCACCTCGAAGCACCCGGTCATGCCCGAGCTCCATGAGTTCATCTGCGGTCTTGAGAAGGGGCATGATTGGCTATCCAGAGAACATCTGGAGATAAAAATGAGGCCGTTGTCTCACACTGATGTCTTTGTGCAGTTCCATGTGGCGAGGGTCACGCCATGATCCATGCCTTTCCTTGACTGGACATCGGGGAGCAAAGGACTGTTCAGGGGTGCTTGTTCGGTTCCTGGGTCTTCGCTGAGGGAGAGGTCAATCTTTCGATGAGCTTCTCAACTGCCTCCTTGTCATGAGCAAGGTCGGGACGGACTTTCGCCATCTGGGCGGGATCCATCTCTGCCAACCTCTTACGGGCCGCTTCGGCGTCCCCTCGTCGGGCAGCAATGTCTGCCAGACGAAGAAGCGCCTCGATCTCGTCCGGGACCAAGGCACCAGCCTTTGCGAGTCGATAGGCTTCCAGGATAGCGGCCTCAGCTGGAACGAAATCCCCCAGCTCGGTGAGGATCCGCCCCTCGTTCATGTGGATCGAGATGATCCCGAGCTTGTCCCCCACTTTCGAGATGTGCCCCTGGGCCTTTCGGTTTACCTCCTGTGCCCGTTGCAGCTTATGGTCTCGGATCAGTGCATCACAGAGGTTGCACTCTATCCACCCCATCGTCCGTGGATCGTTTCCCTTTGCAGCCGTCTGCAGAGCTTGCTCCATGAGCCGGATAGCATCTGCAAAATCCTCTGCGTTCATGTGCACCAAGCCCATGTTGTTGAGCGACAATGCGGCCTCTCCAGGGCTTCCCTGTTCTTCGAGCACCTTCGCAGCCGACAGGTAGAGGCTCTCGACGGTGGAGAGAGGAACATCCGGCTGCAGTGACATGACGTTGGCGATGGATATGCGCATCCTGGCGACATCGAGCGGAGTTCCTGCTTTCTCCAGAAGCGGAAGGGCCACGGCATAGTGCTCCTGGGCAAGCGGGTAGTCCCCACTGTAGAACGCGACCGAGCCACGCAGCCGGTGAGCGTTCCCAAGAAGCACCGCCTCCTGTTCCATCTTGCCGAGGACCTCGATAGCTCCCTCCAAGTGGAGCTCGGCCTTCTGAAGCTCTCCAGTGTGGATCAGAAGCCGTCCCATGAACAGTTCCAGCCGGGCCATCTCCCGGGGCGGGAAGCTTCCGGATGCTCGCTTCGCGGCCTCGAGGTTGGACGTGAGGAGGGAGACACCCCGGTTGACCTCCCCCGCTCCGTCGAGCTGGAGCGCGAGGTCTGCCACAAGGCTCACGAGTCCGGCAGGGTCCTGGGGGTGCAGGCGGGGGAATACCTCCAAGGCTCGCTCAAGGTGGATCATCGCCACCTCCGGGGCCTGGGCAGCCTTGGCGAGGTCCGCTGCCCGAAGGTTGTAATCCAGGGATTTCTCATCCACTCCGGCCACGTACCAGTGCTGTGCCAGTTCGTAGATGCGCTGAGGCCCCGCTATGTCGTGCGCCTCCAGGGTCTCGGCGGCCTTTTGATGGAGTTGGCGGCGGCGAGCCGGATCAAGGGTGCCGTAGACCTCCCGACGGATGCCATCGTCGACGAAGTCCAAGTATTCCTCTCCGGTCTCTCGGAGAATCCCTCGGTGGATCAAGGAATCCACTACTTCAGAGAGGTGATCCTCGTCCTCTCCGCTATACTCGTGAAGAAGGGCGAACGGGAAATGGTTCCCCAGGACGCTGGAATAGACGAGCACTTGCCTTTCATCCTCCCGCACCTTTCGAACCTGGGATTGCAGGACCAAAGGTACTTCCGCGGCGCTGGGCTTACCAGCTATCCGGCGGGGCATTGCCGCAGCGACGCCAGGGTGTGCAAGCTCCTCGCGGACCAATCGTTCCAGGAGGAGGGGATTGCCCTCAGTGACGGAGTGCCACTGGGATATGACCGCATCAGAGAAGGAACGTCCTGGGGCCAGAAGAGCGATGTAGCTCATTGTCTCCGACACCGTTAGAGGGCGGACCTCCAGGGTACTTAGAAGGCCCTCCTTCACCAGAGCTTCCACAAGGGTCCGGACCTCCGGCGGTTGTCTTGGGGTAGGGAGGGCTGTGGCGACCAGCCGGATATGTCTCTCCCCCATCCTACGTGCAAAATAGTCCAGGAAGTCGAGGGACTCCGCATCCCCGAGGTGGATGTCCTCCAGCGCCAGCATGAGCTGGTTGTCAGTCCCCAGGTCCTCCAGGTAGCTGGCCAGTCCGTCGAAGAGCTCCCGGCGACGTTGCTCGACGTGTCCCTTGCCTTCGGAGAGAGCTTCGAGGAGATGCGCCTCGCGCTCCTCCTTGCTCTTGACGGAAGGGGTGAAGGCAAGAAGGGGCAAAGGGGTAGGAGATATCCGACCATGCCAGGACGATTGCCGGATCCCGAGACCAACAAGACCCAGGTCCCTTGAGAGGCTCTTCTTGTCCTCTGTCCCAGCTCTGTTGGTGGGCAAGGACCGTACGGCCTCCAGCAGGAGAGAATACGGTTGGGGGGTCTCAGTAGGCACGGCGCGTCCCTCCAAGACCAATATCCCACGCTTATGCTCCCACTTCACAACCTCGCGCAAGAGTGTCGACTTGCCAACCCCCTCGCCACCAACTAGGAGGAGCATCGGTGCCGCATCCTTCCGCGGATCATCCAATCGCTTGCGGAGATCATCTAGAACATCTTCGCGTCCGACCAGCGGTAGCAAGGTCTTGGGAGTGCGAATCATCCTTACTTCCGAAAATCAAAGACGGGTTAGGAGAAAAGTGTTTGGACATGGGCAGCTCGTCAGCTTGCCGGGTAGATACCCCGTTGCTTTGGACAGGGGATTGGCAAATGGTCCCACTGCCAGATCGCCATCTCCCCATCCCTGGGCAAGGCAAGAGTCGGTCCGTGCGTTGCTTACAGTTCTTGAGTAACCTTGGCTCAAGCGACGGCCAGGAGCCTGCCGAGCGTGCTCCTTGCCTGGATCCATGAGTACGTGGTCCCCGACGGGTGTGTGGCAACGAACATCGGAGTCGCTGTGAGAGTTGGACCGAAGTGAACGAGGGAAACAGAGGCCGTGGTTGAGACGGTGATCACCACGACCGAGCTCTGCACGGTCACCCCGTTGAGCGTGGCGTTAACGAAGAGCCCAATCTTCCCGTTGGTGCTGCCGGCAGTGAATGTCACCGACGCGCCAGTGGTGGCACTGAGCGTGCCGAGCGCGCTCCTTGTCAGGGTCCACGAGTACGTGGTGCCCGTTGGGCAGCCGGAGGTGCACTTTGGCGTGGCCTTGAAGACCTGGGTGCCGCCATGCGCGAGGGTTGCGGAGGTCGGGCTCACGGAGACTGA
>Ga0326728_10001740_pt1 | contig 75522 bp, 69 predicted proteins | sample MB3enrmetagenome_FD_207602 | JGI IMG/M metagenome (GOLD analysis project Ga0326728, IMG submission 207602) | Lab enriched peat soil microbial communities from McLean, Ithaca, NY, United States - MB31MN | ecosystem: Environmental > Terrestrial > Soil > Wetlands > Peat | place: USA: New York...
GATGCGGCCTTGCGGAATTTGAGGCGGCGCGGCACTGTTATCGCCATAGGAGTCGGCTTCGATGAGCAGGAGTTTCCCGATATACCGCGCGAGCCGCAGGACGAGCCCTTGACTATGATCCTTACACCATCGCGCGTCATCGCCTGCGGAGAGTGACATGCGGCTTTTGTTTCTCGGCGATGTGCTTGGGCGGCCGGGCCGCAACGTTGTCTGCGAACGCCTGCCGGGCTTGCGCCAGCGGCTTGGCGCGGATTTCGTAATCGTCAATGGCGAGAATGCGGCAGGCGGCTTCGGCGTCACCGAGCAGATTTTCCAAGACCTCCGCGACGCCGGAGCCGATGCCGTCACCACAGGCAATCACGTATGGGACCAGCGCGATGCGCTCGTTTTCATAGCGCGGCAAAACCGGCTGCTGCGGCCGCTGAATTACCCGCCGGGTACTCCGGGCGCAGGCGCCGGCCTCTTCCGGGCGGAAAACGGCGCCGATGTGCTCGTGCTGAATGTGTTGGGCCGCATTTTCATGGACCCGCTCGACGACCCATTTCAAGCCGTTGAGCGCGAAGTGGCCGCGTGCCCCCTGGCTAAGGGCGCGGATTTCATCTTCATCGACGTGCATGCGGAGGCAACGTCCGAAAAGCAGGCGCTTGCCGCCGCATTCGACGGGCGGGTTTCGGCCGTGATCGGCACGCATACGCATGTGCCGACTGCGGACGCGCGCGTGCTTCCTGGCGGCACCGCCTTTATGACCGATGCCGGCATGTGCGGCGATTACGACTCCGTTATCGGCATGGACAAGGCAGAGCCCATCCGCCGCTTTATGACCCGCATCCCGTCCGGCCGCTTCGCGCCCGCGCCCGGCCCTGCCACATTATGCGGCGTTCTCATCGAGACCGATGACGCAACCGGCCTTGCAGTCTCGATCGAGCCCGTGCGCGAAGGTGCCCCGCTCGGCAGCAGCCGGCCGCCGCAGAGCGAGGTCTAAAGCCTGCCCTATGTAAGCGGAAACCGTCGCAAGCCCCCCTCACTCCGTCTTCTCCCCAAGGGGAGAGAGGACGCTCGGATGTCCCTCACCGCTTAGGGAGAGGGCCGCAACTTCTTCCCCCTCTCCCCTTGGGGAGAGGGCTGGGGTGAGGGGGTCTTGAAGCTGTTTCCGCCTTAGGACCGGCGCTAAATCCCCGCTGCGGCCTGCGGGTCCGCCTGCACCCGGTCGCGCCTGAGCCGCTCGGCCACAAGAAACGCCATCTCAAGCGCCTGATCGGCGTTGAGCCGCGGGTCGCAATAGGTGTGATAGCGGTTCGAAAGGTCTGCATCCGAGATCGACTGCGCGCCGCCCGTGCATTCGGTGACGTTCTTGCCGGTCATCTCGATATGGATGCCGCCGGGATAGGCGCCCTCGGCCTGGCACACGTCGAAGAAGTTTCCGACCTCGCGCATGATGTCGTTGAATGGCCGCGTCTTATAGCCGCTCGCCGCCTTGATCGTGTTGCCGTGCATCGGATCGCACGACCAGATCACCGACTTGCCCTCGCGCTTCACCGCGCGGATAAGCGGCGGCAAATAACGCTCGACCTTATCTGCGCCGTAGCGGACGATCAGCGTCAGCCGGCCGGGCTCGTTCGCCGGGCTCAGTATATCGATCAGCTTAATGAGCTCCTCGGGATCGAGGCTCGCCCCGCATTTCACGCCAATGGGGTTCTTGATGCCGCGCAAGAACTCGACATGGGCGTGGTCCAGCTGGCGCGTGCGGTCGCCGATCCACAGGAAATGGCCCGAGGTTGCGTACCAATGGCCGCTCGTCGAATCGATGCGCGCGAATGCCTCCTCGTAAGGCAGAAGCAGCGCCTCGTGGCTCGTATAGAAGTCGGTCGTGCGCAGCCTCTCCGAACTGTCCGAGGTCACGCCGCACGCGCGCATGAAGTTCAGCGTCTCGGAGATGCGGTTCGCCAGCTCCTCATAGCGCGCGCCGGCCGGGCTGCCTGCGACGAAGCCGAGCGTCCATTGATGCACGCGTTCCAGGTCCGCATAGCCGCCTTGCGCGAACGCGCGCAGTAAATTGAGCGTCGCCGCCGATTGCCTGTAAGCCTTGCGCATCCGGTGCGGATCGGGGGTCCGCGCCTTCTCAGTGAACGCGATATCGTTGATGATATCGCCCCGGTAGCTCGGCAGCTCCACGCCGTTTTGCGTCTCTGTGTTTGCCGAGCGGGGCTTGGCGAATTGGCCGGCTATGCGCCCGATTTTCACCACAGGCCGGCTCGCGGCAAAGGTCAGCACGACGGCCATCTGCAGGAAGACGCGGAAGAAATCGCGGATCGAATCGGCGCCATGCTCGGAGAAGCTTTCCGCGCAATCGCCGCCTTGCAGGACAAAAGCGCGGCCCGCCGCAGCCTCGGCCAGGTGTTTTTTCAGCGCCCGCGCCTCGCCCGCAAAAACCAGCGGCGGGAAGGTCGCCAGCTCTTTCTCGACGGCCTTCAAGGCTGCCTCGTCGGGATAGGCCGGCATCTGCGCGACGGGTTTTTGCCTCCAGCTGTCTGGCGTCCAACGCGATGACGTAGTCAAGGTTCTAGCTCCTTCGGACGCGCGGGCCCCGCGCGCTTCATGTTTTGTTCCGGCGTTGTTATAAGCGATGCCAGCGCTGGTTACCAGTGTGTTGCGACCGTCCGGCGCGCTTGCCGGGAGGAAACCTTTTGAATCAAAGAGGTGTGGAACGGTTCGAACGGCCGCGCTAAATTGGTGCGATCCCCGGCGCCTGGGACGCGCTAAGCCTCTACGCGGCAATCCGTAGCGTGGCCGAGCCGCTTGGCGGCATCGAGCTTGAAATACCGCCGAGGGAGCCGGTCCGCGAGTCGCCAAGGTTCGAGTAATATCAGAGGATCGCCTCGAAGCCCTTGCGGCGCACCAGCGACAGAAGCTTGAGCGTCGAGCCGCTGGGCCGGAGCATTTTATGCCATCGCGGCCGGCGCTGCGCAAGGCCCGCGCGCCGGAGAATCCGGCTTAGCCTGTCCGGCGCAATGAACGATGGCGGCGCCGGCCGCAAATCGGCTATCGTCCGGCCTTGCCCCCGCGCGGAAGCCGAACGCCATGTTGCAAGTCGAAAACCTCTCGGTCCCGGGCCTCGCCCCCGTGTCCTTTTCGCTTGGCACGGGCGAATGCGTCGCGGTGCGCGGACCCTCCGGCGCGGGCAAGACGCTTCTCCTGCGCGCCATCGCCGATCTCGACCCGAACTCTGGCAGCGTGCGCCTCGACGGCGTAGACCGGAGCGCCATGCCGGCCCCGCTCTGGCGGCGGCGCGTGGGATATCTGCCCGCGGAGCCGGGCTGGTGGGCCGACCGCATCGGCGAGCATTTCAGCGATTGGATCGCCGCCCTCGCGCTGGTGGAGCGGCTCGGCCTTTCCACCGAAGCCGGGAACTGGCCCGTGGCGCGGGCATCGACCGGCGAGCGCGCGCGCCTTGCGCTCGTCCGCGCGCTCATGGCCGCCCCGCACGTGCTGCTCCTCGACGAGCCAACCGCTGCCCTCGATGCCGCCTCCGTGGCGGCGGCCGAGGCGCTGCTGGCGGAATGCGTGAAGGGCGGGCTGTCCGTGCTCTGGGTTACCCATGACGCGGCCCAAGCCGGGCGCGTTGCCAAGCGAAGCCTGCTCGTCGAAGCCGGCGAGGTCCGGGAGGCGCGTGCGGCATGACGTCCTACGTTACGCTCAGCCTCTGGGACCTCGCGCTGACGAGCCTCCTCGTCCTCATCGATGCTGGACTGTCGGCCGCGCTCCGCCTTGGCATCCATCGCAGCCTGTTGATCGCCGCTGTGCGCATGGTGGTGCAGCTCTCCATCATGGGCCTCGTGCTGACCACGCTATTTGCCCTCGTCTCGCCGCTCTGGACCGGCCTTGCGGCGCTCGGCATGGTGCTGTTCGCGGGCCGAGAGATCGCGCAAAGGCTGGAGCGGCCGTTCGAAGGCCTTTGGTCCTTCGGCATCGGCACCCTCTGTATGATGCTCGCCTCGGGGCTTGTGACGTCGTTCGCGCTGCTTACGGCGATCAGGCCCGACCCCTGGTACGATCCGCGCTATGCGATCCCGCTGCTCGGCATGATCCTCGGCAATTGCATGACCGGCATCGCGCTTGGGCTCGATTCGCTGACTGGCGGTGCCGCGGCCCGCCGTGCCGGGATCGAGGCGCGCCTGATGCTCGGCGGCACGCGGTTCGAGGCGCTGCAGCCGGTGATGCGCGAAGCCTTGCGCCGCGCGCTTCTGCCCATCGTCAACTCGATGTCGGCGACAGGGGTGGTGTCGCTGCCCGGAATGATGACCGGCCAAATCCTCGGCGGCGTCGCACCGGCCGAGGCGGTCAAGTATCAAATCCTGATCATGTTCTTGATCGCAGGCGGGACGGGGCTCGGAGCGGTCGCGGCTGTGCTTGGCGGGGTCTACCGCTTGACCGACAGCCGCCATCGCTTGCGGCTGGACCATTTGGCGCCGGCGAGGCGATGAGCTAACTAAAAAAGATCGCCGTCAAGAGCACAAATGGCGGGATGAGGAAGAGCGCAGACCACGCCATGAACCCGAAGAAGCCCGGCATGTTCACGCCGAGATGCCCGGCGATGGCCTTGACCATGAAATTCGGTGCGTTGCCGATATAAGTGTTCGCGCCCATGAAAACTGCGCCTGCCGAGATGGCGGTGAGCGTCTGCGCCATGGGCCCCATCAGCGTGTCTGGATCGCCGTCGGCCGCGTTGAAAAACACAAGGTAGGTGGGGGCGTTATCGAGAAAGCTCGATAAAATGCCCGTCAGCAAAAAGAAGGCGGTGGCGTTTGGCGCATCCGGCTCGCCGAGAAGGCCAAGGAGGGGAGCGAATCCGCCTTGCGCACCCGCTTTTAAAATCGCAATCGCCGGCACGATGGTGATGAAGATCGCGGCGAAGAGCTTGCCCACCTCAAGCACCGGCTCCCAGTTGAATTCGTTTTGCTCGCGATAGGTTTGCGGCGTAAGCGCGAAAGAGACGGCGGCAAGCCCAACGAGAACGAGATCGCGCAAGATGCTCATCCAGGTCACCGCCGTCCCGAATATCTCCACTTTGCCAAATCCGTCCGAGCCGCTCACTGCGACCGCGGCCACGACAAGAACGAGAAGCGGTACATTTACAAGCCCTCGCACATACGGCGCCTCGCCTCCGGCCGGGCCGAGCCTTGCTGCGCCTTCCTTGGCGAAGAGATGGGAGTCGAGGATGAAAAACGTGGCCAGCACAAAACCGGCCATGAAAAGCGCATGGGGCCAGAGGTTTTTGAGAGGCCAATAGAAGTCCACGCCCTCGAGATAGCCGAGGAAAAGCGGCGGGTCTCCCAGCGGCGTTAGCGCGCCGCCGATATTGCAAACGAGGAAAATAAAAAAGACCACGATGTGGGTTTTATACTGCCGGTCCTGATTGGCGCAGACGATGGGTCGGATCAGGATCATGGCCGCTCCCGTCGTACCGGCGAAGCTCGCCAGGATCATGCCGGTGAGCATGATGGCCGAATTCAGCGCCGGCGTGCCTCGAATCCCGCCGCCGATATAGATGCCGCCGGCGATGGTGAACAGCGTGCCGATCAGCACGATGAAGGGGATATATTCGAGGATGAGCACGTGGCCGAGCTGATGAAAGGCCGCGCCGGGTCCAAAAACGGCCGCGAAGGGCACGAGAAAGGCAAGCCCCCAAAACAGCGCGACGAAGCCATAATTGCGATGCCAGAAGTTCGGCGCGAACATCGGGAAAAGCGCGAGCGAGCCGAGAATGCCGGCAAAGGGCAGCACCCAGTAGAGGCTTAATTTCGCGCCGTCGAACGCCGCACCGGAGGCGGCACAGGCGGTGCTGGACCAAAGCGCGGTTGCTAGCAGAGTATTGGCGGTAAGTGCGGCCTGCCGGCGGGACAATATGAAAGCGCGCATTGTCTCACCGATCGTTTGAGATAAAGGCCGCAATTTTCAGTATGACACCGATTTGAGCGTTAGCCGGCGCAGCGCCGCACGGCAAGCACTTCAAAACCGCGCACCGCCTCCCAATAACTATGCACGGGAGTAAAGCCAAGAGGTTAACGGCTATGAAAGAGCGCATTCAAAAGAGCGATGCGGAGTGGCGCGAGCAGCTGACGCCGGAGCAGTACAAGGTTACGCGTCAGCACGGCACCGAACGCGCCGGAACGAGCGCGCTCAACAGCGAAAAGCGCGAGGGGGTTTTCACCTGCGTCTGCTGCGGCGAGCCCCTGTTTTCATCGGATACCAAGTTCGAATCCGGCACAGGCTGGCCAAGCTTTTTCAAGCCGGTAGAGGCCGGCGCTGTGACCGAGCACGACGACCGGTCGTTTCTCATGCACCGCACAGAGGTGCGTTGTGCGCGATGCGATGCCCATCTCGGCCATGTGTTTCCGGACGGCCCGAAGCCCACAGGCTTGCGCTATTGCATGAATGGGTCCGCGCTCGGCTTTAAGCCCGGTCATATGGAGGGTGAAAACGGCGAAGCCGGAGCAAAGTCTTAAGGTAAGAAGGCGGCGAAATCCTCGCCGCCTTGACTGCTCCAGTCACGATTTCTTTCTGCCGGGCAGTGCCTTCAACGCGTCGGCGCAAGCTTGCCCAAGCTCGTTTGCATGGCTTTCCAGGCACTTCGCCATGCCGCCATGGCCCTTTTCAACATCTGCGCAGAACTTTTCGGCTTCGGCCTTGCAATTCATGCGCATGACTTTGCGGGCTTCCTCCGCTTCCTTGCGGGCGGCTGCGCATTCGGGCGAAAGTTCCGCCTCATGCTGCTTCAAGCACGGGCCGAGCTGGCCGTCCCCAAACTTCATGCCAGGGCAAAACTTCTCCCTGTCGGCTTTGCAAGCATGGCCGGGGCCTTCTTGCGCGGAGGCGAGCTGCGGCGAAGCCATAAGAAGCACGGCAGCAAGCAAGGCATAGGGCGCGATTTTCATTCGGAGAGTCTCCTGGTTGAGGACTGCGTGTTTCGCGCTTACCGGCAATGAAGGCATTCCTCAACCGGGATTCCGCCGCTATTAAGAACAAATTTGTAAGGACCCTTATCCGCCTAAACAGAGTTCCCCAAAAGCCTGTCCTCGTGCAGACGGGAAAAGACTCTAAGCAGGCATTCGCCGGCCCCTCATGCCGCGCGAATTTTTCTTGATCGCTTGGGCGAATTCTCGCACCTGTCAAATGCATGCACAGGCATCGAGGCATAGGCCAACGGGTAGCCCTATCGCGCCGGCCTTCGCGTTTCGCCCGCCGCGGTGCGGCTTCAACCGGAAAGATCGAGCAAGGCCCGCTGACATGACCAAGAACCTGCCCGCAACGGTGCGTTCGGCGCTGTACGCCTTACGCGGCGGGTTTCTCATCCGGCCGTTTGTTATCGCCTTCACGGCCGGGGCCGCCGGCGCGGTTCTTTCCTCGCTTGAGGAGCAGTATCCGGGAATTCAAGCCATTGTTCCGCGGACTCTCTTTCCCTCCCATGCGGACCCGCAAGTTGCGCAGGCCATCCTTACTACCATCGCCACCGCGACCATGACCGTTGTGTCAATCGTTTTTGCGATCCTGCTTATGACCTTGACCCTGGCCTCGACGCAGTTTTCGCCCCGTATCCTGATCAGTTTTGTCCGCGATCAGGTCACGCAGTGGACGCTCGGCGTGTTTCTCGGCACGTTTTCCTATTGCATCGCTGCGCTTCCCGCGGCGCGTTCTCTTCCCTTTCCCTTCGTGCCGGTCTTAACCGTCTTGGGCGCGATGGCGCTGGCCCCCGTGTGCGTCGGGTTGCTGATCTATTTCATCCACCACATTTCGAATGCCATCAGCGTCAACACCATTATCGACCGCCTCAGGCGCGAGACTGAGCTCGTGATTGGCGAGCTGATGCCGTATGCGCGTGCGCCGCTTCAAATGCCTGAAAGCATCGGCACCTTCCGCGAGGCGCTCGATTTCGCCGTCTTAAGCCGCGCGTCGGGCTACATCAGATATGTCGACATCGACCGGCTCAAAACGCTGGCAAAAGCTTACGGGACCGGCATTGCCCTGGAACGCCGGGTTGGCCACTTCATTTCCGAAGGCGTTGCGCTGTTGCGCGTTACGCGCGGCAGCCGCTTGACGAGTGATCGCGAGCTGGAGCTGCTGGCTGCAGTCGAGATCGGCCCCACGCGCACGATGCAGCAAGACGTGGAATTCGGCATCGTCCAGATTGTCGATATCGCGTTGAGGGCGATCTCGCCGGCGGTCAACGATCCGACGACAGCGATAAGCTGCGTCGATCAACTCGGCAGCGTCCTCATTTGCTGGCTCGGCCGCACGCCTCCCCGAAGCTATCATTACGATCCGCCTCATGTCCTGCGCGTCGTCGTCCCCTGGATCGGCCTGGATGGCCTGCTCGATCTGGCATTCGAGCAAATCCGTCATTATGCCGTTGCCGATGCCGCGGTGAGCCTAAGGCTGATACGCGTTCTCAGCGATATCGGAAGCACGGTCAGCGATCCCGCGATCCACTCGCTCCTACTTGAGCGTGGCAAGCGCGTGCTTGCCGGCTGCGCTAGCCGGCTCCCGGAGGACGACCTCGATAGGCTCCGGCGGCGTTTGGCTGTGCTTGAGGATCGCGTGGCATATCCGGTTTAAGATTGCGGCCTTTTGCGCTACTGGCCCGGCGTTCGATGTCACCCCGCAAAACGCTGCCAGCAGCCCCTCAACGTCACCCCGGAAGCCGCTTGCGGCTATCCGGGGTCTTGCCCAAAACTCCGTTTTCATTTGCTGCAAGATCGCGGATAAGGACCGGAACGGGCCTTTCCGCGATGACGATGCTGAGATGTCTGCGAAATGAAACCGGCTTAAGACCGCGCGTCCTTATCGCTTTAACGCGGCGCGGCTTTGAGCTAAAGCTTTTCAGATAATTCGAAACGTTAAGCCTCTGGGGGCGGCGCATGGCAGGCGGACCGGCGGGCAAGATTTTCATCAATTACCGGCGCGGCGAGGATTCGGCGGCGGCGGGGCGGCTTTACGACCGGCTCGAGCAGGACTTCGACAAAGACAATCTGTTCATGGATGTGGACGACATCTCCGCCGGGCAGGATTTCGTGGCCGTGCTGGAGCGGCAGGTGGCTGAGTGCGATGCGTTCCTCGCCGTGATCGGCAGAAGCTGGCTGGATGCGAAAGACGCCGGGCGCAACCGGCGCCTCGACAACCCAAGCGATTTCGTGCGCATCGAAATCGCCTCAGCGCTGCGGCTCGGCAAGCGCGTTATCCCAGTGCTCGTGAACGAGGGGCAGATGCCGTCTGCGGACGCGCTGCCGGAGCCCTTGAAACCGCTCGCGCGCCGCAACGCCGTGCGCCTCACCCATGAGCGGTTCAAAGCCGATGTCCAAGGCCTCGTCAATGGCCTGAAAATGGCGCTCGCCGAAGCGGAAGCCGAGCGTGCCGCGCATACGGAAGCGGAGCGGCGGGCGGCGGAGGAAGCGCGCAAGCAGCGCGAGGCCGAAGAAGAAGCCCGCGCGGCCCTGGTCGCGCGCGAGACCGCCGAGCGTGCCAAGGCCGGTCTGACGCCGGAGGAAATCCGCAAGGCCGAAGAGCTGGCGAACTGGGATTTCATCAAGGATGGAAAAAACGCCGAGGATTTCCGCGACCATCTCGCCCGCTTTGCCGGCGGGGCCACGGACCGCTATGCGCGCACCAAGCTCGAAGCGCTGGTCTGGGCCAACCCGGCGACGCAAGCTAGCATCGAGGCGCTTCGCACCTTCCTCGATGAGTTTCCCAAGGGCGAGAACGCCGAGGCCGCAAAGGCGCGCCTGGAAACGTTGGTGCAAGAACGGGCAGCGGCGCGCCGGGCGGAGGAGAAACAGCGCGCCGAGACCGAAGCCTGGGCCAAAGTCGCGGCCAGCACGCTGATTGCCGATTTCGAAGCCTTCCTGAAACAATGGCCCAATGACGCACATGCCCCGGATGCCAAAGCGCGTATAAAGGAGCTGCGCAGCGGCCGCTTCACCCGGCGCAGCGTGCTGAAGGGCTTCGGGATTGGCATCGGCACAAGTGCATTGGTTTATCTGACATTCAAGCCGGGCCAGTTGATCTGGCGGCAGATCCACGATCAATCCCTCCGCACCCTTAGTGGGTATACGGACTGGGTCAATTCGGTGGTCTTTTCCTCGGACGGCCGCACGCTGGCGAGCGCGAGCTACGAGACGATCAAGCTTTGGGATGCAGCGAGCGGCCGGGAGCTTTGCACCCTCAGCGGGCATACGGACTGGGTCGCATCGGTAGCCTTTTCCCCGGACGGCCGCATGCTCGCGAGCGCGAGCTGGGACAAGACGGTCAAGCTTTGGGATGTCTCGCCCTACACCGCCGCCGCCCGCTAGCGGATTCGCCGCTTGAGGCTGTTGACGAAGCGCCGGGGAATGGTGACATTACTCTCATGGCTGACGAAACCGAAGCCCTCGCCCTGCGCCTGCTCCGCGAAATCCGCACTGCTCAAGAAGCGGCGGACGCAAAGCTGGAAGCTTTCATGGCGGAGCAACGCGCCGCCAACGCTAAGCTGGAGTCAAAGCTCGATAAGCTGAACATCGAGCTTGCCGGGGTGAAGGGCCGCGTGCGGAAATCCGAAGAATTGCTCGAATCCATCGCCCGCGTCGTGAGCGACGGCGCGTTCGGCTAGCCCTGCGTTCTACGCACGCTTTTGAGCGCCGCGATAAACTCTGAGGACGGCGATCTGGTTTTCGCCGGCGCGGTAAACGATCGGGTACGGCAGCTTTGGCACGGTCATCTCTCGCGTGCCGCTCCGGCGCCCGTGCCTGCCAAGAAACGGGAAGTCCCGCAACATATCGATCGTTCTGAGAATAGACTTCCGGACGCGTTCGGCCGCGGCTGGATTTTCTGCAACGATGTGGCGATGGATGCCGTCGATATCGCGGAGCGCAGAGCGCGCATATCCGACCGCTACGCCCACGGTTTATGGAGTGCGCGCCGGACCTCTTCATCGGTCGCGAATTCGCCGCGCTCAGCTTCTCCCAATGCAATTCCGATGCCTTCGAGCTGTTCTTCGCTGAGCGCGAATTCCGCCTCGCCCCCGGCTAAATGAAGCAGAAGTCCGGCAAGCCGGTCCTGTTCTTCATCGCTGAGCGTTTTGAGTTTCGCAATCGCTTCGTCGAGGAGCTTTGTCATGATTTCATACTAGCATCGTTCCGGGCGATGAGGAATATCCCTGGTATGCAGCTAATCCCAGCGGCGGCAAATTTCGAGACGCTGCCGGCAAAAATGCGCTAAAAGGAGCGTCGAATCTCTCAGCAAGCGAAGGCCGCCATGGATCACGCGCAAACGCCCCCTCTCAATCCACCCACGGCCGAAATCCGGCCCGCCAAGGACCTTCACCATGGCATCGAGCGCGTGGACAATTACGCCTGGCTGCGCGCGGCGAATTGGCAGGAGGTGATGCGCGATCCGGCCTCGCTCGCGCCCGGTATCCGCGCCTATCTCGAAGCGGAGAACGCTTACACCAAGGCGGCGATGTCCGGTACGGAGGCGCTGCAAGAGACGCTGTTCAAGGAGATGAAGGGCCGCATCAAGGAGGACGACTCCACCGTGCCCGCGCCCGACGGCGCCTACGCTTATTTCACGAGCTACGTCACGGGCGGCCAGCATCCGCGCCTCGAGCGGCAGCCGCGCGAGGGCGGCGAGGCGGCCGTGCTGCTCGATGGCGATGCCATGGCGGCGGGCAAGCCCTTCTTCCAGCTGGGCGCCGCGGCCTGGAGCCACGATCACCGGCTTCTGGCCTACGCCTTCGACGACAAAGGCTCGGAATTCTTCAAGATCAAGGTCCGCGACCTCGAAACGGGCCAGGATCTGGCGGACGAGGTGCCCGACATGGAGGGCCAGCCCGTCTGGAACGCCGACGGCACCGCCTTTTATTACACGCGCGTCGACGAGCACCGCCGGCCGCTGCAAGTGCTGCGGCATCGCGTTGGCACGGATGCGGGAAAGGACGAACTCGTCTACCAAGAGCCAGACGCGGGCTTTTTTACGCGCGTTCGCGAAAGCCAGGACCGGCGCTTTGTTGTTATCAGCTCGGGCGATCACGAGACGAGCGAGGACCGGCTGCTAGAGGTGAGCGCGCCGGAGAAAGGCCTGAAACTCGTCGCGCCGCGCGAAACGAACCACGACTATCACGTAGACACGCACGAGGACCGGCTCATCGTCCTGACCAACGCGAACGGGGCGGAGGATTACAAGATCGCCGCGGCGCCGCTCGATAGCCCCGGCCGCGGGAACTGGCGCGATCTCGTGCCGCATAAGCCCGGCCGGCTGATCCTCGATATAGTTTGCTTCAAGGATTATCTCGTGCGGCTCGAACGCGAGGACGGGTTGCCGCGCATCGTCGTCCGCCGTTTCGCCGATGGCGAGGAGCACGCGATCGCGTTCGCCGAGGAGGCCTACTCGCTCGGCATGTCCGAGGGCTACGAATACGACACCGAAACGCTGCGCTTCACCTACTCGTCGATGACGACGCCGCGCCAAGTCTACGATTACAATATGCGCACGCGCGAGCGCATCCTGCGCAAGACGCAGGAAGTGCCGAGCGGGCATAACCCGGACCTTTACGTGACGCGCCGCGTGTTCGCCCCGGCAGGCGATGGCGAAACCGTGCCGGTGTCGCTGCTTTACCGCAAAGATACGCCGCTCGACGGCACCGCGCCGCTCCTCCTATACGGCTACGGCTCTTACGGCCTGGCGATCCCGGCCGGCTTTTCGACCAACGCATTCAGCCTCGTGGACCGCGGCTTCGTCTACGCCATCGCCCATATCCGCGGCGGCAAGGACAAGGGCTACCGCTGGTACAAGGACGGCAAGCTCGAAAAGAAGACCAACACCTTCAAGGACTTCATCGCCGCCGGGCATTATCTCGCGGAGCAGAAGTTCACGAGCGCCGGCCGCATCGTGGCCCAGGGCGGCTCGGCCGGCGGCATGCTCATGGGCGCCGTGGCCAATATGGCGCCGGAGCTATTCGCCGGCATTATCGCGGATGTGCCGTTTGTGGATGTGCTGACGACCATGCTCGACAATACGCTGCCGCTGACCCCGCCGGAGTGGCCCGAATGGGGCAACCCCATCGAAAGCGCCGAAGCCTACCGCACGATTGCGGCCTATTCGCCGGTCGATAATGTGCGCGCGCAAAGCTATCCGAATATCCTCGCGACCGGCGGGCTGACCGATCCGCGCGTCACCTATTGGGAGCCCGCGAAATGGGTGGCGAAGCTGCGCAGCCATAAGACGGACAAGAACCTCCTGCTGCTCAAGATCAATATGGAGGCCGGCCACGGCGGCGCATCGGGCCGCTTCGACCGGCTGAAGGAGGACGCACTCGCCTATGCCTTCGCGCTGAAGGTGGCGGGAAAGCTTTAGCGTCAACCCCCGATGCGCAGGAGCTTGATTACCCCGGTGTTTCCGCCCTCGCGGTGGCCTTTGCAGCAAAAGACCCCCTCACCCCAGCCCTCTCCCGCGGAGGGGAGAGGGAGCAGGGCGTGCCCGTTGTAACGGCGTACCCTCTCCCCTTGTGGGAGAGGGACAGGGTGAGGGGGCTTCACGGTCACGCGCGGAAAAATCAGGGTAGTCAGTTCCGCGGTGTCATTTATTTCCTTCGTTTTGCGCTTAACGGCGCGGCTTGAACCCGCTATGTTACGAGCTAAGTATTAGCTTACCGGCGCATGGTTCATGTCGAAAATCTTCATCTCCTACCGGCGGCAAGATTCCCGGCCCGTTGCCACGCTGATCTACGAACCGCTCGCGCGGCATTTCGAGGCGAAATTCGGCGCCGGCGCGGTGTTCATGGATGTGCACGGCATTCCGCTGGGCGTGAATTTCCGCAGCTATCTGAACGAGCAGGTGGCGAGCGCGGAGCTGCTGCTCGCGCTGATCGCGGACCGCTGGCTCACCGCGGTGGACGAGCACGGCGCGCGGCGGATCGATAGCCCGGACGATTTCGTGCGCATCGAGATCGAGGCGGCGCTGAAGCGCGGCATCCCGGTCGTGCCGGTCTATGTGGATGACGCGAAGTTCTTGCGCGAGGAGGACTTGCCAGGGAGCTTGAAAGATCTCGCGTGGATGAATGGCTTTCAGCTCAGAACCGATGCTCACTATTTTGCCACCGATGCCGCGCAGCTGATTACTGGTCTGGAACCGCATCTGGCGCCGCCGCCGCCGGTGGCCGATGACAAAGCCCGTGCAGAAAAATACGTCGAGAGCGGCGGAGAACATTACGACAAAGGGGATGATGATCGCGCCATCGCCGATTGCGATCAGGCCATCCGCCTCAATCCGAAATCCGCGCACACCTATGCCATGCGCGGCCACTCCTATAAGAAGAAAGGCGATTATGACCGCGCTATCGCCGATTTCGATCGCGCGCTTGCCATCGATCCCAACGATCCGAGTTTCGCGGCAAGAAAGCGGTATGCCGAACAGGAGCGCCCGAAACAAAACAAGAAGAAGGGTTGGTTTGGCTGAGGCAAGCGCCAAGGGGGAGACGCTGCCGGTTCGCTTGCCCAGTTTTGGGGGAGCTCGCGTTTAGGCGTGGGCAATATGCCGCCTTCATCGCATGGCCTTGCCAACCGCGCGTTAGGAGGCGCATATTTATCCCATGAACGAACGCGTCAGAGTCCTCAGCGAAGAAGCGGCCAAGCTCACGCCCGAAGAGCGCGTCGAGCTTGTCGAGCGTATCAATCTCACCGTGCTGGACCGGCAGGCCGAAATCGACGACGCCTGGGATCGGGAAGCCGCGCGCAGGATGGAAGCTTACCGGCGCGGCGAGATGGAATCGGTGAGTTGGGAAGAGATCAAAAAGATGCGGCACGCCACGAAGGGGCGCGGCGTTTGCTAAATCCAGCAAGCGGGCGCATATTTGTCTGATGAACGAGCGCGTGAAAAAACTAACGGAAGAGGCGCGGCGGCTGACGCCAGAGGAGCAAGCCGAGCTGCTCGACGCGCTGACGGCGATGGTGCATGCGGACGATCATGAGATCGATCCGGCGCTTCTCGAAGAATGCGAGCGCCGCTGGCAAGCGTACAGGCGCGGCGAGATGAAATCCTACAGCTGGGAAGAGGTTAAAGCCGAGCTCCGCAAGCTATGAACTATCGCTTCCTCGATGCCGCGAGGCGCGAGCTTATCGATGCCGGCAGGTATTACGCCGCGAAGAACCGCCAGCTCGTGGAGGATTTGGAAAACGAGGTAGATCGCGCCCTTGAATATCTATGCGAGTTTCCAAAAGCAGCCAAGCGGATCGACGCAATATATCGCAGCTACAAACTCCACCGTTTTCCCTATCTGCTTATCTATCGGATCGAAGACGCTGAGCTTGTCATCGTCGCAGTAGCGCACGCGGCCAAGAAGCCAGACTATTGGCGCGGCCGCGATCCGGGCGAAGAATAGGCTATATCGCGCGCAGGCGCTCGTCATGGAGTGCTCACAAAACCAGACGCCGGGGTGTTTGCTGCGCTTTCGGACGCCGCGCTGTTCGGGCAGGTTTATCTCGAATATGGCGCCGTCACCTGGCCCGGCGAGATCGATCTGGGCCCCGATGCCATGTACCGGGAAATCCAAAGCGCCGGCAGCTGGCCGCCCTAGCGGCCATGGCAGCAGACTCGCGCGCGCCATTGCTGCCTATCGCTGCTACTGCTATTATTTACATATGGCCGCACATGCAAAACCGAAACCAATGTCCGTGGACGACTACATCGCGTGGTCGCTGGCCAACGGATGCCCGCGCTCGGATCTGATCGAAGGCGTCATCGTCATGCAGGCGGCGCAGCGGCTGGAGCATATCCAAGCCAAACTGGCGGCTGCGCTCGCATTGAGGCAAGCCATCGGCGCCGCCGGGCTGGCCTGTTTCGCGGTCGGGGATGGGGCAACGGTGCGGATTTCCGATAACACCGCTTTTGAGCCAGATGCGCTGGTTTATTGCGGAGAAAAATTGCCTGGGCGTTCTCTTGAGGTGCCGAGCCCAGTCATCGTTGTCGAAGTGCTCTCGCCGGACAGCGAGAAGCGCGATATGCGCGACAAGCTTGCAGGCTACTTCCTCGTACCAAGCGTCGAGCACTATCTCATACTCGATCCCGAGGACCGGCTCGTCATTCACCACACGCGGGGAACGGGCGACGTTCGCGGCACGCGCCTTGTGCGCGACGGCGAATTACGCCTCGATCCGCCAGGCCTCACGCTGCCCGTCGCGGCACTTTTCAATTAGAGGGCGGCTGCAAACCTCTATCGACAGGCCGCGCCATAGCGGCCATGGCAGCAGATCTTGCCAGCCGCGCCCCGCGCGGCAAGGCTATTGCGTCTTTTTCGCGTCGCTCGAACCGAAGAGACCCGAGAACCACCCAGACGATTCTTCCTTCTTCGGGGCCGTATCCTGAGCCTGAGCCTCTTTTTTCGGCGCTTCGGTGGTGGGCGCCCATTGCCGTGCCATCGAAGCTTGAGTGGGCTGCCCCGGCGCAGGCAGAGCGGCATCCGGCGGCGGCATGACAAGTTTCGGCCGGTCGGGCAGGTCTGGCGACGGAGCCGCCTTGCCTAACAGCACTTCCTTCGCTCCAACGACGGGCGAACTCATCCCAAACATGCTGCTATCGCAGCCCGCAGCGAGCGCGCCGAGCGCAAGAGCTGCAGCCAAGCCTGAAAGTAATTTGCGCGTTGCAAACATGGTAAATCGCCCCGATTCCCGTGCAGCCTATCCAGCTAGGCCTGTTTTCCGGCGCTTTTGTGACTGGATATGAGCGAGTCGTAAAGCAGCCCGGCGACGCCCGCAACAATCGCAACATCCGCTATGTTGAAGATGTACCATTGGAATCCGCCAATATGAAAGGAAAAGAAGTCGGCCACAGCGCCGAAACGGACCCTGTCGATCCCATTTCCAAGTGCACCTCCGGCTATCAGCCCGGCACTCAATGCCGAAAGACGGTTTTGAAGCCGCGCGAGCCAATAGACTAAAGCGAGCACAGCACATAACGAAAAAGCGGCGAGAGCCCGTCGGCCCGCATCGCTATCTTGCTTGAACAACCCGTAAGAAATGCCGCGATTCCACACCAGCACCAAGTCGAAAAACGGTGCCAGCGCTATTCTCCGGGCGGGTATGGAATCGAACAGGCCTATCGTCCAAGCCTTATGGAGCTGATCGGCAATGGCCGCCGCAGCCGCAATGCTTACGCCGAGAGCGCTATAGGGACCCCAAACCTTCATGAATTCGTGCGCCATCCGTCTTGAGAAACAAATGCGTCTCTATCCCAGGCCCGGCGGTTGCACAAGCCGGGTGTGCGTTTCCCGTTCACCGTCCTTCGCGGTGACCGCGTGACACTTTGCGACAGTGGAGCTATAAGCAGCGCGCGCAGGGCATTTTTCACCGAATCGGGGCGCTAGGGCGGACCATGACTCAGACAGTCATTTGCATGAAGTGGGGGACACGCTATGGGCCGGACTACGTCAACCGGCTCTATTCGATGGTGCAAAGGCACACCAAGCGCCCAACGCGCCTCGTCTGCTACACCGACGACCCTACCGGCATTGCGAAGGGGGTTGAAACGTTCCCCCTGCCCTACATCGAGCTGCCTCCCGAAAAGACATGGCTTCCCTGGCGAAAGCTTTCTCTGTGGCAGAAGGACTTGGAAGGCGTAACGGGCGATGTCCTGTTTCTGGATCTCGACGTGGTGGTTACCGGAAGCCTGGACGAGTTCTTCGACTACGAGCCCGGACATTTTTGCGTGGCGCGGAACTGGACGCAGCCGAATGCGGGGATCGGCAATACCTCGATCTTCCGGTTCCCGGTGGGCGGCCACACTTATATCTACGACCGCATCATGAACGAATGCGAGCGGGTTCTACAGACGCATCGGAACGAGCAGATTTTCATCTCCCGTGAGATCACGGATATGAAGTATTGGCCCGACGCGTGGTGCTTAAGCTTCAAACGCAGCCTGCTCCCCTCCTGGCCGCTGAACTTTTTCATGGTCCCCCCGCTGCCGGAGGGCACCAAAGTCGTGGCCTTTCCTGGCAAGCCCGATCCGGACGAAGCTATGGAAGGCCGTTGGCCTCTCAAACACTGGTATCAAGCTTTCTATAAACATGTGCGTCCCACACCCTGGGTCGCAGAGCACTGGCGCTAAGCAGAGTTCGCAAAAGCAGGCATCCGCCGGCCTAGCCAACGGATGCCTGCTTGGCCAAAGCTTCTAGGTTTGAAAAGATATGCGCATTGTTCAAGCGCTTGGCAGCTCGGGCCGCGGAGGAGCGGAGCGATTTTTCACCCGGTTGGTGAAGGCGCTGCACGCCCGCAATGTCCCGCAAACCATCCTTACTCGCCGCAACGCCTGGGCAGCGGAGCAGCTCGCCAATGCCGGCATCCCCGCACAATCGGCCTGGTTCGGCGGGAGGTTCGACATTATTACGCGCGCGAAGTACCGCCGGACTTTGCAAGCGCTGCATGCGACCGTCGCGATCAACTGGATGCCGCACGCCGCGGTAGCATGTCCGCAGGGCCCCTGGGTCAGGGTTGCGCGGCTCGGCAAATGCTATCCGCTCGATGCGTTCGAGTCCTGCGATCACCTGATTGCAAACTCGCCCCGCATCGCGGCGCATATCGAAGCCCAAGGCTGGCCGGCGAGCCGCGTGACCTATATTCCGAATTTCGTTCCCGAAATCCGGACCGCGCCTGCGCGCCGCGCCGCTTTCAACACCCCCGAGGACGCTCCGCTCGTGCTGTGGCTCGGCCGCATGGCACGCGACAAGGGACCGGATATCATGGTACGCGCCCTGGCCGAAGTGCCGCAGGCTTATCTGTGGATGGCCGGAGCGGGTCCCTATGAGGATGCGGTCAAAATGCTAAGCGCTCAAATGGGCGTCTCCGGGCGCATCCGTTTTCTCGGATGGCGCGACGACATTTACGCATTGCTCAAAGCGGCCGATGTGTTCGTCCGCTCCTCACGCAGCGAGGGGCTGGAAAACGTGCTCGAAGCCTGGGCCAACGGACTTCCGGTGATCTCAGCGCGCTCGGCGGACACCGACTACCTCATTGCCGACGGTCAAACGGGGCTTCTCATCGCAAAGGACGATCCCGCCGGGCTCGTTTCCGCCTTGAAGGCCTTGATTTCCAATAGAGATCTTGCCCGGCGTTTGAGCGAGGCCGGAAAAGCGCATTTCCAAGCAAATTTTTCCGAGGAGCCCGTGGCGGCAAGGTATCTCGATCTCTGCCGCCGCCTGAAGGAGGACTATGCCTGGCGCACCCGGCCGCTTCCGCCGGCCAGCGATGTGTCGGCGCGGCCAACATTTGCAGGCTGAGCGTTTGCCGCGCCCGCAAGGCCAGCGCCGCAATCTGGCAACACAGTCAAAACATTCCGCATTCCCCGGATTTTCTGAATAGACATTTCTGGAGTTTGAAAGCCACCTAACATTGCAGCGTGGGGTTGCCTTCAATGTCTCGTCTTTTCATCAGTCATTCCAGCGACAATAATGCCGAGGCCTTTGCCCTGCTCGATTGGCTGCGGGACAATGGCTGGGATGACGTCTTCCTCGATCGCGATGCGTCGCGCGGCATAGCAGCGGGAAAGCGGTGGGAGCAAGCCCTACACAAAGCAGCCAGGCGCTGCGAAGCGGTAATTTTCCTTATCAGCCGGGCTTGGCTGGATTCCTCTTGGTGTTTGCAGGAGCTGAACCTTGCGCACAAACTTAACAAGCGGCTATTTGGCGTAGTTATCGAAGAATCAGCTAAAGACGATGTACCGGACCTGATCAAGGCGGAGTATCAGGTGGTGAGCCTTGCCTCGGGCCGGGACCATATCCCCTTTGACGTCACGATTCCGGTCACGGGCGATCTGAAGCAGGTCTACTTTTCTGAGGAGGGGCTGAAGCGGCTGAAAGCCGGGCTGACGGAGGCAGGACTCGATCCGCGTTTTTTCGCGTGGCCGCCGGCGGATGAGCCTAACCGCGCACCTTACCGCGGTCTGAAACCGCTCGAAGCCGAAGACGCCGGCATATTTTTTGCGCGTGAAGCAGAGATTATCGAGGCGCTCGACCGCCTGCGCGGATTGAATGAAAGCTCGCCGCCGCGCCTTCTCGTGATTCTAGGCGCTTCCGGTGCAGGCAAATCTTCCTTTATGCGTGCAGGGCTCTGGCCTCGCCTTAAGCGCGACGACCGGAACTTCCTGCCGCTGCCAGTGATACGCCCCGAGCGGGCAGCGCTTTCAGGCGACACGGGACTCGAGCGCAGTCTCGAAGACGCCTTCAAGGCCGCGCGCATAGCTCGCAGCCGGGCCGAAATCCGGAACGCGGTCGATGCTGGTGCAGAGCTATTCGTTCCACTTCTCGCCGGCCTTGTGAACAAGGGCACTCCGCCTGCACTTGAGGACACGCCCTCGAAGGCGCCAACCCTTGTCTTTGCGGTCGACCAAGGTGAAGAGCTCTTCCTAGCCGAGGGTGCGGAAGAAGCAAATAAGTTCCTGGCGCTTTTGCGTTCTGCCCTAACCTCGGCCGAAACTTCTTGCCTTGCAATCATCACCATCCGCTCCGACGCGTATGAGCGATTGCAGACTGCCGCCTCGCTTGAAGCCGTGCCGCAACAGACGCTGAGCCTGCCTCCGATCGCTAAGGGCGCCTACCTCGATGTGATCGAAGGCCCGGCTCGTCTTCTTGCCGGCACACGCGCGCTGAAAATCGAGCCGGCGCTCTCCAAAGCGCTTTTAGCAGACATTGAAGAGGGCACCGCGAAGGACGCGCTGCCGCTTCTGGCATTCACGCTTGGATGGCTTTACAGCGACCATGGCGGCAAAGGTAGCCTCACCCTCCCGGATTACGAAGCGTTGGGCCGTGTGAAGGGTTCAATCGAGGCTGCGGTGGAGCGCGCTCTGAAGGCTTGCGAGGCCAATCGCAACGTGCCGCAGGACCGCGCCGCCAAGCTCGCTTTGTTGCGGACGGGGCTGATCCCCTACCTCGCCAGCATCGACCCCGATACGGGCTCACCCCAACGGCGCGTGGCGAAGGTTTCTGAACTCCCATCGCAAGCGCGCCCGTTGATCGATGCTCTCGTCGACGCCCGGCTTCTCTCCGTCGACAAGAATCAAGCTGGCGAAAACACAATCGAACCGAGCCACGAGGCGCTGCTGCGCCAATGGGGCCTGCTCAAAGGCTGGCTCGATGAAGATTCTGAGATGCTTTCAACCCTTGAAGGCACAAAGCGCGCGTCGAGAGATTGGGTCAAGAAAGCAAAGGGTGCCGATTGGCTTTTACACGTTGGCGCGCGTCTCGAAGTGGCGCAACGCCTTGTCGCGCGGCCGGATCTTGAGCGCCATTTGGACAATGACGATCGCGCATATCTCCGCGCTTGCCGCAAAGCGGAGGAAGAAAAGCGGCTAAACATAAGAAAGTTCGAGGAGACGAGATTAAAGCTACTCGAAGAGACGGCCCAAAAAGAAACAAATGCGCGCGTTCATCAGGAACGATTGCGGCAGCAGGAGCAGGAAGCGCGCGAAGTCGCTGAAAAGCTTTCTTCGAAACTGCGGGTTCGTCTTGCTGCAGCAATCTTGTTTTTGGCGGCCGCCGCTTTTGCCGCTCTATGGGCCATAGTCGAAAAGGATTCCGCTCAGGAGCAGAGGATCGTAGCGGAAAGCGAAAAGCGCCAGGCTGAATTTTCTCGCGACCAGGTGCTGAGGACGCAATCGCGGCATTTCACCGATCTGGCCGAACAAGCCGCCGCATCGAACGATTATGCGACTGCTATATTGCTTGCGCTTGAGGCCCTGCCAGCGAGCAGCGAGGATAGCCGCCCTTATTTCGCTAAAGCCGAAACTACACTTTATCAAGCTCATATAGAGAATAGAGAATTGTCCATACGGCAGTGCAAGGAGCGTCCCAAGAGCCGGCCGGATTGCATCATTGAAGTATTCGGCGGATCGCTTCTTGCAGAGTCTTCCGAAGGACGGAGAGATCAGAATTTGGCTGTCAGCCAAGACGGCAAGAAAGCCGTCAAGGCGTTATACGACCATTCGGCTCTGGTTTCGAATAGATCCTCTGGGACAGAACTCCTTGTTCTTCGAGGCCACACGGATCTCGTTTTAGGGGCTGCGTTTAGTCCCAATGCCGAGATGATTGTCACTGCCTCCAGGGATAAGACGGCCCGGATATGGCGAACAGGGGACGGGGTTCTGCTTGCGGTGTTGAAGGGGCACGACGCCCAAGTCGGCAGCGCTGTTTTCAGCCCCGATGGCACGCGCGTTGTAACAACTTCAAATGATAACACCGCCAGACTTTGGGATGCAAAAACTGGAGAACCAGTTGCAGTGCTGCGGGGGCACGAGGGGGGTGTTGCGACCGCTTCATTTAGCGCCGATGGCTCGCAGATCGCCACGGCGTCGCAGGATAAATCGGTTCGATTGTGGGACGGCAAAACGGGCGAGCTTCGCACGGCCTTCAAGGGGCACGATGCTGGAGTTAATTCGGCGATGTTTAGCCCCGATGGAAACCGGATCGTTAGCGCGTCTCAAGATGGGACGGCTAGGCTTTGGGACGTTCGCACGAAATCGGCGCAAGCCGTGCTCAGAGCCTATGAAACCAAAATAGCCAAGGCCTTTTTCGACCCCTCGGGGCACTATCTAATTACGTTTTCAGCAGATGGAAGCCTGCGCTTGTGGAATGCGGACCTGCCGCTTAAACGGGTATTGCTTGAAAGAAGCGAAGCTGCGGTAGCGAGCGCCACATTGAGCCCCGCAGGCGACTTTGTCATCACCGCAGCCGGTAACAACGTCATGTGCAGCGATCATTCGGCGCATGTTTGGGATATCGGAACCGGCGCCCTTATACGAAGCCTGAATGGGCACACCGATATCGTCAAGAGCGTGGGAATTAGTCCCGGCGGCTCCATCGCTGCCACCGGGTCCCAAGATCAATCCGCTATTCTCTGGGACCTCAAGACTGGCTCCAAGATTGTGAGACTAGCGGGCGAAGATGGCTTTGTAGAAAGCGTAAGCTTTAGTCCCGACGGGGCGAAGCTTGTCACGGCGTCGGGCAATAAAGCCCGGATGTGGGATACCAAAACCGGCGGCTTGATCACGGTCTTAGGCGGACACAAGACTGCAGTTGCCAGCGCTTCGTTCAGTCCCGACGGTACGCGCGCTCTAACGGTGGCGTTCGACAATACAGCCCGTCTATGGGATGCCGCCTCGGGCCGCCAAATTGCTGAGCTTGCGGGGCATACGGAACCGTTAACCGGAGCGGTATTCAGCCCCGACGGCTCTCGCATCGTGACGTCCTCCAAAGACAAAACGGCAAGAGTATGGGACGGGCAAACTGGAGCGGCGATTTATGTGCTCGAAGGTCATGAAAAAGAAGTCAATGCCGCGATTTTCAGCCCTCAGGGGACCGCTATTCTTACCGCCTCGCAAGATAAGACCGCTCGATTATGGGATGTCAAAACTGGAAAGCAGATAACGCTGCTTAAAGGACATTCAGGAGGGATTTCGAGCGTTAGCTTTTCTCCCAACGGCAGCCGCGTAGCAACTGCCTCAGCCGATGACAAGACAGCCCGTTTGTGGGACTTAACAAACGGGGCTGTGGTGGCGGAATTCGCTGGGTTTCAGTCTGGAGTGAACGTTGCGTCGATTACCTCGGATGGCAAGTATTTGGTGACCGCATCGGGGGATGTGATCGGTCAGAATGACAAGTCCGCCCAAGTGTGGCGTATTTTTTCCAGCACAAAGGATCTGATCGAAGAAGCTAAACGCGCGGTTCCGCGCTGTTTGACGCCGGCGCAGCGAAAAGCCGCAGGCGTCGAACTTGAGCCGCCCGCGTGGTGTATAACCGGTGCAGGTCTCGAAGCCGGAACGGACGCCGCAAAATGGCAACCCAAATATCCCTATGAGTCACGAGGCTGGAAAGAGTGGCTGATCGCGAAGCGGTCAGGCAAAACTTTGGCGTTGCCCGAGAACTAAGAGACGGCCGCGTGCGTCACTGAAGGCCGGCCGCTTTCCTCACGCAGGCCTTCGCTTCCTCGAATTCGCGATCGAACCCGGGCTTTGCGAACATGCCGTTGACGAGCGCGGCTCCGAACAGCTTGCCCGCTTCGACATCGCTGCGGAAATGGACGCCCGCGATCATCCGGCTGTGAGCGTAATCGTTGATCCGGGCGTAAATGACGGCCCGCTTCTCGGGCATCATTTCGGCGAGAAGGAACCCAACCGTAGCGCCGTAGGCCGCGTGTCCCGACGGGTAGGAGAAGCTATCGTCGGGTTTCGCACTGTCCACCGGATGAAGGGCGTTGCCGGGCGTCAAAAAGGGGCGGATGCGGCAGAAGCTGTCTTTTGCCGCTTCGACAGCGGCCTTCTCCTCCTTGCGGCGCTTCGTGAAGAAGTCTTCGCAGGCTTCGAGGCCGGCAGCGTCGAACGCAATGCTCGCTCCTTCCAGGAACCGGGCGACGCTTCTCTTGACGTCGTCCTTGGCGTGGTTCTCCTGCTCCTTCGTGCGAGCCTGCTCCAGACCGGCCAATTCCGCGAGCTCTGCCTTGGTCTCCTCACAGCTTTCGCAAGGCGGCGGCGGAAGAAGGTTTACGAGAGGCTCGTCGGAGTGGCCGGCGCACTCATGTGCGAAGAGGGCCGGCGCAGAAAAGATCAGAAAGAAGGCTGCGAGAAAAATCGCTCTAAAGCCCGTGGTCCGCTGCGCTGTCATATATCCCTCTCCGTCTCAAAACACGTAGCTCCTTCTTAGTGCCAGCCCCGCCTTGCCGGCAAGGCGCGTCTTTCGCGCCACAACCCCTCGAATAGAGCGGTTGAGGCCTAGGTTGTCCAGGCAAATAATGCAATCAAAGGTTGCAGCCGCCTGGTGCGGGGATTAATTTTAATCGAAGATTTTCTCTGTGATTCGGGGAACCCATGATCGTCATAGTCGATGAACGCGAAACTGTCTTGGACGGCTACACCTCCTGGTTTTGCCGCGAAGGCGTGTCCGCGGCCGGGCTCGCGCCTTCCGATTTCCGGCAGTGGGTCGACACTGCGGCCGAGCCGGATATCGATGCCGTAGAAGCCTTCCTGCTTGGGGATTTTCAGAACAGGGGGGAAGTTCCTGTCAAGATCAGGTCCCGTTCTAGCGCAGCCGTCATTGCGATGAACGACTCCAAGTCCTTGAGCGATACGCTCGAGCTCTTCGCGGCGGGCGTCGACGATGTCGTCCGCAAGCCGGTGCACGTGCGCGAGATCCTCGCGCGAATCAAAGCGATCAGCCGGCGCATGCAGCTCGATGTGCAAGCGCCGCTGGCCGGCCGTATCCGGGTCTTCTCCGACGGGCGCGACCCCGAGATCGACGGCGAGCCGCTGCCCCTGCCAAGGCGCGAACGGAGAATCCTCGAATATCTGATGGCGAACAAAGGCCGCAGGGTCACCAAATCGCAAATTTTCAATTTCGTTTATGGCTTGTTCGACGATGGCATCGACGAGAATGTGATCGAAAGCCACATCAGCAAACTTCGCAAGCGCCTGCGCCAGAGGCTCGGTACCGACCCGATCGATTCCCAGCGCTTCCTTGGCTACCGGCTGACGCATGAGTGAGTGGAGTCGAGGAGTGGCGCGGTGACTGGGGCCTTAGGCAGCGTGCGGCATGTTTTTAGCCCGTGTTGCGTATCGGAAATAAATCTAGTTTTGTCACATCAATGTAATATTTCGCGGATAACACTGTTCAGATTTTAAAAGACTTGTATGCATCATGGGGCGCCTCGGTGACAGTCTTTAAGGGTAGGCGTGGGAGATTCGGCTGGTTTCTCAATTCATGCATTACCTTTTTATGGAGCGCATCGGTCTTGTTCGGGGGCGCGGCCGCGACGCTCGCTCAAGATGCTCCTGCGGCATGTGAAGCGGCTGTGACTGCTTTTAACGACCATGGTTTGGAGCGCATCACGATTGCATCGCCCTGCCGGCGAAACGAAAAAGTGAGCGCAACATATGGCGTGTTCCAGCAAGAAACGGTTTTCTCGGACGAGGGCATGGCGCATTTCGCGGTTGCCTTAACGAACGAGCAGCGTCCCATAATCGTTCGTTATAAGGATGGCAAGACACACAGCGTCGCGATCGACACTTCAAATTTGTCGGCAGTTTTTCGTATTACTCTGCAATGGGATGCGCCGGTCGACCTTAATCTCCACGTTGTCGAACCGGGCGGCAGGGTGGGCGGCAAAGGCGATGCCACGCCGGGCCATTCTCCAGAACTCTTCGACCTCAAAGGCCGGATCGATCTTGAAGACGACGGCACAGGGCTAAGCCCGTTCCAGGAAAGCTACGTCTTTCCGAACGGGCTTCAGCGGCCTACCGGCGAATTCACCGTTCATGTTGAGAACGCGACGCGTGGCCGGGTCCCATCTGGGGCCCATTGCGACAAAGGCGAATATGCGCAAATCGAATTTTCGCTCTTGATCGTTGACCGGGGCGAAGTCCGCAAGCACCTGTTTAAAATGCTTCCATTACCCTGCGGACAGCCCCTGGACGACAGAACCTATTATTTTAGACCTCGTCTTTGAGTTGGAGGATACCAGATGCGTTTCCTGGTCTTGGCCGTAGCCTTTCTTATCAGCTTGCCCGCGATGGCGGACGTCGCCGCCCCTCAACCCAATTCTCAAGTCAAAATAACCACCCCGATGTTGACTTACGAAGGCGTCTTCTTGCGGGAAGAGATCTCGGCGGACACCGTCTATTGGATCGTCCAAACTAATAGCGGCACAACGAGCGTTCCGAAATCGACGATCACAAAGGTCGAACTCAACGGATCGGCAGCTCCAAAGCCGCCCGCCATTGAAAAGAAGGAAGAACCGGCGCTCACAAAGCCGGGAAGTCTGGACCTTCGCATCCAAGGTTCGAACACAATTGGCGCAAAGCTCGCGCCCGAAATTGCGAGAGTTTATGCCGAGAAGAATGGTTTAGGCTCTGCGTCAACGGCGATGGGGCCGAGTTCCGAGGACTTCGATGTCGAATACACCACCTCCGAAAGCGACCGGAAATATCTTTTTCGCTTTAAGGCGCACGGGTCCGCGACAGCATTTCAGGCCCTTCTGGGCGGCGCTGCCGATATTGGCATGTCCTCGCGGCGCATCAAGGACGAAGAACTCAAGCTTCTCAAGGACGCAGGCTTGGGCGATTTAAGAGCTCCGCGGGCCGAGAATGTCATCGCGCTGGACGGCGTGGCCGTGATTGTGAATAAGGCGAATCCCGTCGAAGCGCTCTCGCTCGATCAGATCTGTCGCATTTTTTCGGGGGAACTCCAAGATTGGAAACAATTGGGTGGCACGCCTGGGCCGATCAATGTTTACTCGCGCGACAACAAGTCTGGCACATTCGATACTTTCAAGACGCTGGTTCTCGAAGGTTGTCCTAGACGAGAGCTCGCCGCTTCTGCAAAACGGTTCGAATCGAGCGAAGAACTTTCCGACTCGGTCGCGGCCGATGCTGGCGGAATCGGCTTTATCGGCTTTGCCTTTATCCGCAGCGCAAGAGCCCTTCGTATTTCGACAAGCTGTGGACTGCGCTTTGCCCCCGAGCCGTTCCTGGTAAAGAGCGAAGAATATCCGCTCTCGCGGAGGCTTTATTTTTACGTCCCCGAAACGCGCCGCACGTCTCAAGTCAACGATTTCGTAGCGTTTTCACTTTCGGCGAACGCTCAGCCGGTCACCTCGGCCGTTGGTTTCATTGGGTTGAATATCGAGGAAGCATCGGCCAGTTATACTTTGGAGCGCGGACAGTATAAAAATCTCGTAGGTGCGACGACGTCGGCTTCGGCCCCACGATTGATTAAGCAGTTTTCGGAGACGATCGACGGCGCTCAACGGTTGTCGGTCACATTCCGCTTCAATACCGCTTCGACCGATCTCGATAATAGGGCCATTGAAGATGTTGGCAGGCTCGCGGCGTACATTAAAGCTAACCCTGAAATGGCACAACGCATCATGCTGTTCGGCTTCGCCGATCCGAAAGGGAGTTTTGAGCGCAACCTCGAACTTTCCCGCGATCGCGCCCTTCAAGTTGCAAATGCTTTAAGTGCACTTGGCATTGCGGTGCAGCAAGGCCAGACTTATGGATTTGGCGTGATTGCGCCGGTTGCTTGTGGCGATAGCGAGCTTTCTCTCGAGAAGAATCGCCGCGTGGAGGTATGGCTGCGGCATTGATGGATGCCGGCCTGGGCCTGAGCCCGCAATGCGGGTCAGCGTTCAGGTCGTCGCTAAGACTGTTGCAAATTTTGCCAAACCGGCCGGTATTACCGATAATTCGAGTCCCTTCTCATTTCACAGATGGCGCATGAGCAATGATCCTCTTGGACATTATAGCTGCGATTCTTTTTATCTTATCGTCGGGCGTACTCTTCAATCAGAAGTTTAGAGACAACGCGTTTTTGGTGATAATGGCTGGCGTGATTGCGATCGTCTCGACATATTTTCTCGGGGAACAAGTTTTGGAGCGCGCGCAACAGGCTCGCGAAGCTACGAACAGGTTCATTGCGCTCATTCCAAACCTGAGTTGGCCTCGAGGCGGAGACGGCGGCAAAGAAAAGCAAAACGGAACGCAGCCGCCTGCCAAAAGAAGCGAAGAACCCGCCACAAAGAATCGAGATGAAGCACAAACAAAACCCTCCGGCGAATTCATGCAAGACTGCGAGGATTGCCCACGCCTCGTGCAGATCCCGGCAGGACACTATAGAATCGGATCTCCGAAGGATGAGCCCGGTCACGAGCGGGCGGAAGAACCCCTTACGGACATCGCCATCGCCAAACCCTTCGCGATTGGCCAGTTTAAGGTTACGTTCGCGCAATGGGATGCGTGTGCCGCTTCTGGCGGATGCAAATATAAGCCCGAGGATTCAGGCTGGGGGCGAGGAGACCGGCCAGTCATCAATGTGAGCTGGGACGATGCTCACGACTATATCTCATGGCTCCGGACTAGAACGAAGAAAAGTTATCGCTTGCCTACCGAAGCCGAGTGGGAATACGCCGCACGTGCGGGGTCTCAGGGACCGTATTTCTGGGGCGATATCATCTCCCCCTCACAAGCGAACTACAATAACAGCAAGGGAACAGTCCCTGTGGCACTGTTCGACAAAAACAAATTCGGGCTTTACCAAGTGCATGGCAACCTCGGGGAGTGGGTGGAGGATTGCTGGCGGGACAACTATGCTAAAATTCCCCGCGATGGAACCGGCTACAGGTCGGACGATTGCGAAAAACACGTCGTGCGCGGAGGGTACTGGGCCTTCGGTCCAGAGCAGATCAGGTCGGCAAGCCGCGGGTCCGGGGATCACGCTATCCGATCTCCGCTTTTCGGATTTAGGATTGCCCGCGATCTTTGATCGTGACCAAAATAGTTTTTCAACAAGATCGGCCCAATCCGCCAGTTGGACGCCTTCCTCGTTTCCGTCCGCAGCCGGATACGAAAGCGGGCGTGGCGGCCGGCCAAGCTAGGGCCCGCCTTTTCTGACCGCCGGCCAGCGCCCGCCGCAAGAGTGCGCGCGAAGGTTGCAAGATCGCCCGAAGAAGAGCGCCGGAACATGGTTAATCTTGGAATGGTTAACGAGGGTCCAGTTCAGGGCTATGCAGTTGACTCCCGTGGATACCAGATATGGTGGTTAGGCGTCGGACCTGCCGCCCATATGAAAAATCCTACCGCCTCATGGACTTGGCTCGACTCGGCGGCGTCGCGAGCGCCGAAAACTTAGCCCAAGATGTTGTAGGCACGGGAGTCAACTGCATAGCCCTGGATTATTGCGCGCCTTAACCAGGAAATCCAATCCTGGATTGCTGCCGCAATATTTGCAACCGGCCTGAGTTTTGCGCTGCAATCGAATTTTATATTGCAATATCAATGCGCCAACTTGCCGGGTGCTGCCGCTTAATGCTTCCGTAAGGCGCTTTCTTCTACGATTGGCGCATTAACCGAGGCGGCGGCAATCGAGCGGAAGGGGCAGGGAGTGCGAAAGACTGAGGTTAACGGCGGATTACCCACGCTGAGGATCGTCAACCGGCCTTACCACGCTCGCGCGTCAACAGAAATACCGCCTGCTGGGCGATGAGGTTATGCAGCGGCGGCGGCACCTTCATGCCCAGCGGGTGGCCATAGGGCGATAGCGCGAAGGAGCGCTCCACCCGCGCGCCGATCAGATCGCAGAGTGCGCGGAAATCGCGGATGGTGCAGAAATGGATGTTGGGCGTCTCGTACCAGGTCTCGGGCAGGTTCCACGTCACCGGCATGCGCCCGCCGAGCAGGATTTGCAGCCGGATGCGCCAAAAGCCGAAATTCGGGAACGATACGATCACGCGCCGCGCGATGCGGAGCAGCTCCTCCAGCACCTCCTTGGGGCGGTACGTCGCCTGCAGCGTGCGGCTCAGGATCGCATAGTCGAAAGCCTGATCGGGATAGCCGGAAAGATCGTGGTCGGCGTCGCCCTGGACCACCGAAAGCCCCCGGCCCACACAAAAATTCACGCGGGACTGCTTCAGCTCGATGCCCCGCCCGTCCACCTGCTTTTGCTCTTCGAGGAGCTTCAAAAGCTCGCCCCGGCCGCAGCCCACATCGAGCACGCGCGCGCCCGGCTCGACCATGCCGGCGATTACAAGCAGGTCGATGCGCGGAGAGGCAGCTTGCTCCGCTTTGACGCGATCCTCGAACGTTGTCATAGGCTACCTCCGCGCGCTGCCGCGGGCAGGCCGCGCCGCTGCGCCGCCGCGCCCAAAAAGCCGCGGATCGCATTGAACAGCTCCGGTTCATACAGCAGGAAGGCGTCATGACCCTTGTCGCTTTCGATTTCGACAAAGCTTACATTCGCCGCCACGGCGTTCAGCGCTTGCACGATGGCGCGGCTCTCACGCGTAGGGTAGAGCCAATCGCTTGTGAACGAGACCACGCAAAAGCGCGTCTTCGTTCCTGTAAAAGCGTTGGCGAGCACGCCATCGCAATCGGCGGCGAGATCGAAATAGTCCATGGCGCGCGTGATGTAGAGATAGCTGTTGGCGTCGAAGCGGTCGACGAAGCTGATGCCCTGATAGCGCAAATAGCTCTCGACCTGAAAATCGGCGTCGAAGCCGAAGGTGACCTTGTCCCGGTTTTGCAGGCTGCGTCCGAATTTGCGGTGCAGCGCTTCGTCCGAGAGATAGGTGATGTGCGCGGCCATGCGCGCCACCGCGAGTCCCTTCGCGGGGTTCGTGCCTTCCTCCAGATAGCGGCCGCCGCGCCAATCGGGGTCGGCCATCACGGCCTGGCGGCCCACCTCGTGGAAGGCGATATTCTGCGAAGAGTGGCGTGGCGCGGTTGCCACGGGTACGGCGGAAAAGACGCGATCGCCGAAGCTTGCGCACCATTCGAGCACCTGCATGCCGCCCATCGAGCCGCCGATCACACAGAACAAGTCTGGGATGCCGAGACGATCGATGAGGCGCGCCTGCGCGCGCACCATGTCGTCGATGGTGATGACGGGGAAGCCGAGGCCATAGGGTTTTCCCGTACCGGGATCGATGGAGGCCGGCCCCGTGGAGCCCATGCAGCCGCCCAGTACATTCGAGCAGATCACAAAATATCTGTCAGTATCCACAGGTTTTCCAGAGCCCACGACAGTTTCCCACCAGCCTGGCTTGCCCGTGATGGGATGTTGGCTCGCGACATGCTGATCGCCTGTGAGCGCATGGCACACGAGTACGGCGTTCGAGCGCTCACTATTCAGCGTTCCATAGGTTTGGTAGGCGATATCGAAAGGGGCAAGCACACGCCCGCAATCGAGCGGCAAAGCTTCCTCGCTGCGGAAGACCGGCGAATGCGAAAGGGCCGCTTCGAGATCGCGGCCCGGTAGAATGAGCTTGTTCATCGATGCGCGGCCAGCCTCCTTACGGGACCAAACTCCGATCCGGCCGCTTCTTTCGTTCCGGGCCTTGGAGGCCTCGGCCTTTTAGCGAGTTCTTTTACGTGGCTGCAAGCCGGCCGGCCAAATCACCACGGCGTCTAATAAGGGATGGCGCATGCCGCACGTCAAGCGTTGCTAGCACTTTCGTCCCCGGCGTATAAGAAGGGATTGGGCGTTGCGCCAGGCCTACGGTCTAACTCAGCGCCCGTTTTCTCTGAGGGGGCTTTTGGGCGGCCCGTTCGGTGCGCTGAAGCTTTTTCCGATGATGAAGAACGGTAAGAACTTCCATAACGACGGAAACAAATTGGCTATAATTCCAGCCTTGCTGCTCCGACTCCTGCCAAAGCTTCTCGATCTTCTTTTCCATGGATATATTAAATTTAGTTCGCACCGGAGGCTGATCCATTCGAAGATCTTCGGCTGGATATACTAGCTCCACTTCGTGTACTGTTTCCTGTATCTTTTGCATTACTCCCACGACCTTAGTCATAATGTACACACCACTTTGCCAGAATTTGGCGTTTGCTTGTTGCTTCTGTGCGTATCTCGATTACGAGCTGATGTCAGTCTATTAAAACTTCAAATAGAGCGTCAACAATTATTTTAAAATCGTGAATTGCAACCAAACTTGGGTAACGATACATGGTGCTGCTTATTCCGCTTGTTCGTGGCTAAAACTTTGCTACCGGAATATTTAAAGCCATCTAACGCTCTGATGTTGGATTGGTTCCCTTAATCCCCATCCATTTTTTTCCCTGTCTTATCGCCGCACCGGTTAAGGCCGCGTCCTGCTTCTTCTTGGGCCTCAGGCCGGGGGAAGTACGGCTACACGCCGGCAAGACCTCCTGGAGGCTTTTCTGATTTTGCGCTATCTATGACAGTCACAGTTTTCGAAAGGGGAGATTCAATGCCAAGCTACAAGGCACCGCTCGACGAATATCGCTTTGTTATGAACGAGGTTCTCGATGCAGGAGAGCTGTCGGCGCTACCCGGCTTTGAAGACGCAACACCCGATCTTATCGCCAGCGTTCTCGAAGAGGCGGCAAAGTTTTGCGAAACCGTTCTGCAGCCGCTCAATCAGCGGGGCGACGCCGAAGGTTGCATTTACGAGAACGGTACCGTGCGGACGCCAACAGGGTTCAAAGAGGCCTACGATAAGTATGCGGAAGGCGGCTGGCCGGGATTGGGCTGCTCGCCGGAATATGGCGGCCAAGGCTTGCCGCACACGCTGGGCTTTGCCATCGAGGAATTTATCTGCTCGGCCAATCTCTCCTTCGGAACCTATCCTGGCCTTACCAATGGCGCATACGGAGCCATCGAAGCTCACGCAACCCAAGAGCTTAAGAACCGCTATCTGCCCAAGATGGCCGCCGGGGAGTGGTCGGGCTCCATGTGCCTGACCGAGCCTCATTGCGGCACCGATCTCGGGCTTATCAAGACGCGTGCCCTACCCGCAGGCGACGGCACCTACAAAATCACCGGCACGAAAATCTTCATTACCGCGGGCGAGCACGACCTCACGCGCAATATCATCCATCTTGTGCTGGCGAAACTGCCGGATGCGCCGGCTGGGACCAAGGGCATCTCGCTCTTCCTCGTGCCCAAATTCATTCCGGACGCGAACGGAGAGCCAGGCACCCGCAACGGCGTGCGCTGCGGTTCTATCGAGCACAAGATGGGCATCAAGGCATCCGCGACCTGCGTGATGAACTTCGACGATGCGGTTGGCTGGCTCATCGGCGAGCCGAACCAAGGCATGCGGGCGATGTTCACGATGATGAACGCGGCGCGGCTGGGCGTCGGCATTCAGGGTCTCGGCGTTGCCGAAGTGGCAAGGCAAAATGCGCTCATTTACGCAAAAGACCGGCTGCAGGGCCGCGCGCTCACCGGCGCAAAGGCACCCGATAAGCCCGCCGATCCGATCATCGTGCACCCCGACGTCCGCAAGAACCTGCTCGAAGCGAAGGCGTTCACCGAGGGGGCGCGCGCTCTTGCTGTGCTCGTAAGCCTCAACATCGACCGCGCAAAACACCATCCCGATGCAGCAGTTAGGCAGCAGGCGAACGATTTCGTAGCCCTGCTTACGCCCGTCATTAAGGCCTACTTCACCGACATGGGCGTCGACATCACCATCAAGATGCAACAGATGTATGGCGGCCATGGCTATATCCGCGAATGGGGCATGGAACAGTTCGTCCGCGATGCGCGTATTTTCATGCTTTACGAGGGCGCGAATGCCATCCAGGCGCTCGACCTCGTCGGACGCAAGCTGCCTCAAGACGGCGGCCGCGCAATCCGCGCCTTTTTCGCCAGCGTGCAAACCGAACTCGAGGCGGCGAAGGCGGATGCGGCGCTCGGCGATATAGCCGGGCCGCTCGGCGATGCCGTTGGCAAGCTCCAGCAAGCCACAGGATGGCTTGCCCAGAACGGCTTTGCCAATCCGGATGAGGCAGGCGGCGCGGCCACCGACTATTTGCGGATTTTCGCGCTCGTCAGCCTCGGCTGGATGTGGCTGAAACTGTCCCGGGCTGCGCACAGCAAGATCGGTTCCGGCGACGGTATGGCCCAATATTACGACGCCAAGATCAAGACGGCGCGCTTCTTCGCGCAGAAGATGCTGCCCGAGGTTGGCAGCCGTTTCCAGAGCCTGACTGCCGGCAGCAAAACCGTGATGGAGATGGCGGTCGAGCAGTTTTAGGCTGCTTGCGCGGCTTCACCCGCTGGGGACGGCGGTTTATCGCCGCCTCTTCCTACGAACTGCCGCACCCGAATTGGAGCTGTGGGTGGGGCGCCGTTCCTGGCTCCTCTAAGGTAATCCGGCTGACCTAAGCGGGCGTGATGTAACGGCGTCACATCCGCCCATTATTCTGGCAAAACAGACCCAAAGACCAATATGCCACCCATAATTTATTGACAGAACTCAGACTATCTCTGTCAGAAAGAGTCCTTGATTAGCTTGCTCATTATGGAAGAATCCCATGACTTTGTTTGGGCTGCCGTTGGATTGGTCTGCTCTCGCCCAATTCATAACGGGCTTTGGCACATTTGCGATCGCGTGGGTCGCGTTCGCACATTCGCGAAGAAGTTTTCAGCTTCAATCCATAACGCTCTATATCAAGCATTGGAGGGAGCTTAATCGCCTTTTTTTGGAATCCGATCGGGCGCGCTCGGCAAGAGTACGGCTAGCCGGCAAAACTGAAGGGGAATTCGAAGACGTCGACTCCTTGATATTTATGTATATTAACCAAGCGCTTCTCGCCTATTATTCGTGGCGCTTCGGGGCAATGCCATATGGTGAGATGGAAGCCGAGTTCGAGGCAATATGGGTGACGCTTCAGGCGTTTCACGAGAGAACAATCGTCTTTCTCCATTCTGAAAGTTTCCCAAAAAGATTTGTCGCGATGTTCGAGGAAGCCAGGGCTCGCGCTATACCAAACGTAACGGGTTGAAGGCCGGCATGTGCGGGCGCAAACGCTGCCGGATATACTGAGGGCCTTGCCTTCCCCGCTGCTCATGAGTCGAGACGGCCTTAGTCTTCTTCACCTTTGGGCGGGTTGCTTGGCTCGGCGCACTTTTTATAAGGCAGCGCCTCGCTCATCGCCTCTTGCTCCCGCTCGATGGCCTTGCGCTCCTGCGCCAGATAGCTTGCAACGGCGGAGGCTAGGCCCGGGTCGGCGAGGTAATGCAAGCTGTAGGTCGTCTCCGGCGCATAGCCCCGGGCGAGCTTGTGCTCGCCTTGGGCGCCGGCTTCCACATGGGCGATCTTGTTGGCGATGGCGTATTCGATAGCCTGGTAATAGCACGCCTCGAAATGCAGGAAGTTGTGCGTTTCGAGGCAGCCCCAATAGCGGCCGTAAAGCGTGTCGCCGCCGATGAAGTTGAGCGCACCGGCGACATAGGCCCCGTCGCGCTTTCCCATCACGAGAAGAATGCGGTCGGCCATGCGCTCGCCAACCAGGCTGAAAAAGGCGCGGTTCAGATAAGGCGTACCCCATTTCCGGCTGCCGGTATCCATATAGAAGGCGAAGAAGGCATCCCAGTGCGCTTCGGTTATAGCGGAGCCGGTCAGCCATTCGAGGACGACGCCCGAACTCTTCGCTTGCTCGCGCTCCTTGCGAACCGTCTTGCGCTTGCGGGAAGACAGCGCGGCCAAGAAGCCGTCGAAATTTTCGTAGCCGCGATTGTGCCAATGATACTGGGTATCGGTGCGCTGGAGGAAGCCGAGTCCGCCGAGTTCCTCCCACTCCTCCTTTGCCGCGAATGTCATATGCCAGGACGAAGCCCGGTATTGCTTCGCGCTCTCGACGGCGGCTGCGGCGAGGTGCGCGCGCGCCTCACTTTCCGGAAATCCCGGCCGCACGAGGATGCGCCGCCCTGTTACCGGCGTGAAAGGAACCGCGGTCTGAAGTTTCGGATAATAGCGCCCGCCGGCCCGCTCATAGGCCTGGGCCCAGGTGTGGTCGAAAACGTATTCGCCGTAAGAATGGGATTTGAGGTAGCAGGGCATCAGCGCCGCAAGCGCGCCGTTTGCGTCCTTCAAGGCGAGATGGCAGGCAAGCCAGCCCTTTTTCGCCGAAGCCGATCCGCTTTCTTCTAGCGAGAGGAAAAATGCGTGGGCCAGGAACGGATTGTAGACGCAGCCCGCGGGGTTCGCGCAAGCGTCCCACTCTTCCGCACTTATATCGCGCGCACCCTTGAGAACGCTGACACTCAAAGTGGCGCGTTTATCGTCCAAGTCTAGGCTCCCGGCAGACACGATAGCGCTAATACAGGCTTGGATTAGTCTTAACACCGTTTTCGAAAAGGCTCCAGGTCCGCCGGCGGTCACGTGAGCGCGGCGTCTATAAGTTTGCGCTTCTTGCTCCTGTGCATACGCGATGTTAGATTCTCCCTATGACAGCGCTCGCGCAAAAATTAATGACGGCGGAAGAATTTGCGGTCTGGGCCGAAAAGCGCCCGGAAAAGCACTGGGAGCTTTTCGACGGGGTGCCGCAGATGCTATCGCGCTCGCCGATGTGTTCAAATAGATGCGAATCTCGCCATTATTCGCGATTAGTTAGCGCGAACGGACTGGAACCGCGCAATGGTACCGCTTTCGCTAAGGTTCCAGACGGCAAGATTTAGGTTGGCATCCGTCCGGCGCTATCCGCACTCTGCGGCGTATGCGCTGCCCCCCTGGAAAGTGATGGGGTGCGTTCCAATGTGAACGCTTTCGCCGCGCGGCATGTAAACTCGCGAAGGGCTGGGGAGAGCGCCGCGGAGGCTGTTATTTTTTCTGAAGCCGGGTATCAATGGATTGGTTGAACATAACGCTCGTGGGACCCAAGATGAAGCATAAGCTGGCCTCGCCCTTCCGGACTGTATGCGGCGCGAGCGTAACTCTGCTGCTGGCCCTGCAGCCCGCTATTGCGCAGGGCGCTCCGGCTCAGGATCTCGCAGCGCACCCACCTGTTTCCCAGCAGGAAGCCCCCGCTCAAAGCTATGGGCTCGCTTCGCACCGGGCCGTTTACGAGCTAACGCTCGGCGATACGGGCGCCGGCTCCAATGTCAGCGACATTCGCGGTCAGCTCGTGTACGATTTCCGCGGCTCGCCCTGTCTCGGATATACGCTTAACACGCGCCTTATCACCGAGGTCTTCGATCGCGACGGCAAAGCGGCCACGAACGATATCCGGTCGGAAAGCTGGGAAGATGCGGAAGGCAGGCGCTTTCGTTTCTCCACGTCCCAATACACGAATAACAAGCTCGCCGAGAGCACAAAGGGTACTGCCCGCCGGCCGCTACATAGCCGCGATGCCATCAATGTCGATCTCGAAAAACCGAAGAAATCCTCACTTTCCTTCTCTGGAAAGATTCTGTTCCCCACCCAGCATTCGCTGAGTTTGCTGAAGGCGGCGGTCGCGGGGCGAACGAGGCTCCAGGCCGACATCTACGATGGTTCGGAGAAGGGCACGAAGCTCTACGAGACAACCTCCGTCATCGGCGCGCCGCTCGAGCTTAGCGCTAATTCACAGCTTCCCTCCATAAAGAACGCGGGCCTGTTGGACACGATCCCGTCGTGGCCGGTTGTGGTCAGCTACTACGAACCCGGGCCGAACAAGGATGGCCTTCCCTCCTACGAAATCTCTTTCCGCATGTATTCCAATGGGGTGAGTCGCAAGCTCAAGCTCGATTACGGTACATTCTCGCTCGAAGGAGAATTATCTAGCATCGAGTTTTTTGAAACGAAACAATGCCCTTAGCTGCAGGCGAGCGGCGTTATGGCAAACCTTCGCACAATCGGTTAGAGTTTATTAACACATCCTGGAGATTATGGGGGCGCGAATGCTTCATTGTGAAACGGGCTATGCGCTTTCATTCATTTCCAAAACGAACGGCACCGCGAAACCCCGCGGCAGGCGTCCCGCAGCCTCACGTCCTGCCGAAGGCGAGCAATACTGCCATGGCTAGCACAATTCTGATCGTCGAGGATAACGAGCTCAATATGAAGCTCTTTCACGATCTGCTGGAGGCGCATGGCTACAAGACCTTGCAGACCCGCAATGGAATCGACGCAATTGCACTTGCGCGCAAGCACAGGCCCGACTTGATCGTGATGGACATTCAGCTGCCGGAAGTTTCTGGCCTGGATGTAACAAAGTGGCTAAAGGAAGACGACAGTCTCCGTCATATCCCGATCGTGGCGGTTACGGCATTTGCAATGAAAGGGGACGAGGAGCGCATAAGGGAAGGCGGTTGCGAAGCCTATGTCTCAAAACCCATTTCCGTTTCACGCTTTCTCGATACGATCCGCCAGCTTGTTCCATCGCATGTACCTTAAAGGCTTGGGGAAAGCGGGGAAAACTCGTTCGCCGCAGCTTCGCCTCAAAAATCTGAGTGCTTTTCGCGGATTGTTTTTGGTAAAAGCCGAATGCGCTTCTTAAACAACCGCTTGGGGATGGACTCCCGTTAGGTTCGCAGCAAACTTTTGTGATGACGTTCGGGCGATATTAACGAGGATCAGCGCAAAAGCTCACAACTGAGGCAGAAAAATGTCGATCTGCACTTGCCAACAGCGCATAATTTCTCATACATGTATACTATGAGATACCCTGCGGAGTGCTCAGGTCCGCCGCATCTCCTGGGTCCGTGGGGCATGCACCGAAACCTCTATGTTGTCGCAAGCTGGACGGTTTCGGAATTAGCCGTTGGGTCACGCCCTCTTGATCCAATGGTGTAAAGATCAGCTCCGCATCCTATATCGGACTTACCCCGCTGCCGATGGAAGCGGAGCTGATCACTTCTCCATTTAATTGGGATATCCGGAAGCAGCTGGCGGAAACGCCTGCGCGTGCAGCTATTTGATTTTCGACTCTTTGAATTCCACGTGCTTCTTGACCACGGGGTCGTATTTTTTGAGCACGAGTTTTTCGGTCAAATTCCGCGGGTTCTTGTTTGTCACGTAATAGTAACCGGTTCCGGCGGAGCTCACCAACTTGATTTTCTGAGTTACAGGCTTAGCCATGATAGATTCCGACGTAGCTCCAAGCAGGCTTGAAAGTGGCCTAAGTTGAGGGGATAAGTCAAGGGAAAGGGCACCGTAATTCACTTCCGTTGAAAAGTCACGATGCAATGCGGCATCTATTCAGCTTAATATTGACTCCCTAACTTGGCATAGCGATTTCCCGTTGCGGTGCCTCTGCCCAGGGGCAGCCCGGCTCCGTGCATTCCTTCCGTGCACCGGCACAACTGTTACGCCTCGCCGCTCTGGGAGGAGTCCCGGACGTGCCGCTTCTTCTTGGAAGATGGTTTTACGCGCTTTGCCGCGGCTTTGACAGCCTTGCCGCCCGTTTTTCCACTCCGTTTGCGGCCGGCTTTCGCAAGCGCAGCTGAGAAACGGCCGTCGCTCAGCATTTCGAACCGGAGCGCACCCGCCGCTGGGTTCGCCTCCACAAGCTTCACATCGACCTTATCGCCAAGCCTGAAGCTTTCGCCGGTGCGCTCGCCGACAAGCGCGTGCGCATTCTCGACATGCCGGTAGAAATCGCGCCCGAGCGTCGCGGCGGGCACGAAGCCATCCGCGCCTGTATCGGCGAGCTTCACGAACAGGCCGAAGCGCGTCACCCCGGAAATGCGGCCCTGGAACGCCTCGCCCACCCGCTCGGCCAAGTGCATCGCGATCAGCCGCTCCACCGTCTCGCGCTCGGCCGACATCGCTTTGCGCTCGGCGTGAGAGATGGTTTCCGCGATCCGGTCGAGCTTCGACTTCTCGGCGTCGGACAGGCCGCCCTCGCCCAGCTTGAACGCGCTTACGAGCGCGCGATGGACGATCAGGTCGGCATAGCGGCGGATCGGCGAGGTGAAATGCGCATAGCGCCGCAGGTTCAGGCCGAAATGCCCAAGATTTCCCGGCCGGTACTCCGCTTGCGCCTGAGAGCGCAGCACGACCTCGTTCAGAAGCTCCTCATGCTCGGTGCCTATGGCTCTGGCTAAGATGCGGTTGAACTGGCCAGGCCGGTTGAAGCCGGTTTTGGGCGCATTGATGCCGATGCTCGCCAGGAATTCGGAGAGCGCAACCAGCTTCTCCGAGGACGGCGCATCGTGCACCCGGTAGATGAGCGGCGATTTTTGCGTCTCCAGCGCTTCGGCCGCGGCGACATTTGCCTGGATCATGAACTCCTCGATGAGCCGGTGGGCTTCAAGGCGCTCTGGCACTATGACGCGCGAGACGAGCCCGCGCGCATCGAGGATAATTTTGCGCTCCGGCAGATCGAGATCGAGGGGGCCGCGCTTTTCGCGCGCCTCCTTCAAGATCGCATAGACCTGCCAGAGCGGCTTGAGCACCGTGTCGAGCAGCGGCGCGGTTTTTGCGTTAGGCTTGCCGTCGATGGCTGCTTGCGCCTCTTGATAGGATAGCTTTGCCGCCGAGCGCATCGTCGCACGCGTGAAGCGGTGCGAAAGCTTCTTGCCGTTACGGTCGAAGGTCATCCGCACCGCTAGGCAGGGCCGCAGCTCGCCATCGCGCAACGAGCAAAGATCGTTCGAAAGCTTCTCCGGCAGCATCGGCACGACCCGGTCCGGGAAGTACACCGAATTTCCGCGCAAGGCTGCCTCACAATCGAGCGCGGTGCCGGGCCTCACGTAGAAAGAGACGTCGGCGATGGCGACGATTGCGGTTGCGCCGCCTTCATTGGCCGGATCGGGATCGGGCGAAGCCCAAACTGCGTCGTCGTGATCCTTCGCGTCGGAGGGATCGATGGTGACAAGCGGCACGCGGGTTAGGTCCTCGCGGTGCGCCATGGTCAGTTCAGGCAGCGCTTCCAGCTCTTTAAGCACGTCCTCGCCGAAGCGGTCGCGCAGTCCGTGATTGTGAACGGCGATCAGGCTCACTGATTTTTCGGCCTGCGGATGCCCGATCCGCTCGGTAACACGCGCGCCGGGCCGGCCAAGCTTCGCGTCGCGCACAGTTTCGAAGCGGACCAGCTCGCCCTCCACGGCGCCGTCCATATCGCCCTCTTGAACGGGCCACTCTTTCAAGTCCTTCTTGTCGATGGATTCGACCGTGAAGCCGCGCCCGGCCTTGCGCAGGATGCCGAGCTGGCGGGGCTTGTGGCGCGGCAGCCGCTTGATGGGCGATGCAACGAAGCCGAATTTCTCCTCGCCATCGCTCTCATCGACTGCTTCCTTGAGCCGCGCCAGCACATGATCGCCAATGCCGATGGCCGGCCCTTGATAGTGCCGTGTTATGTCGAGAAGAATGCGCGGCGGCGCGCCATCCTCTTCGTTCCAATGCAGCGGCGTACCGATCAGATCGCCGTTCCGGTCCTGGCTGCGGATGACGATCACGCCAACCTGCGGAAGCGCCTCTTTACGCATCCGGCGCCGCGTATCGGCAATCAGCCCATCGGCGGCAAGCTCTTTCAGGATGCGTTTCAGCTCAATGCGATCGGCGCCCTTGACACCGAAGGCGCGCGCGATTTCGCGGCGGCCAATATTTCCGGTGCTGGAGTGAATAAATTGAAGAACGTCTTCTTTCGCTAATTTCTTTGAGCGCGCATCTTGCGCGCCCTGTTCGTCCGATTCCATTTTGTCTTTCTTGCTCGGCACGGGCTAGGGCGCCTCGCTTGCCGCTTTCGTTGCCGTCTTCCGGGCCGCCGCTTTCGGCTTTTTGGCGCCGCCCGCAGGGCCAGCCTTCGCAGCCTTTCCATTCGATGCGGCGGCTTTCGGCTTGGCTGCCTTCGCCTTTCCAGCCGCTTTTTTCTTGGTGCCGCCGCTTTCCACGCGGGCGGCGATAAGCTTGACCGCCTCTTCCATGGTGACCGCTTCGGGCGCCATATCCTTTGGGATCGTCGCGTTGACTTTCCCGAACTTTATATAGGGGCCGTACTTGCCGGCAAGAACCTCGACCTTCCCGCCCTGCGAGGGATGCTCGCCGAGAACTTTGATCGGAGCCGAGGTCCGGGCCGCTTTGCCATGACCATTGGCCGCGGCATCCGCTATTAACGCCACCGCGCGATTGAGCCCGATGGTCAGAACCTCGCCGGCATCGATTTTGACGTATTTGCCCTCGTGCTCGATATAGGGGCCATAGCGCCCAAAGCCGGCCATGACCGCTTTTCCGCTCTCCGGATGGATGCCCACCTCGCGCGGAAGGGCCAGCAGCTTCAGCGCATAATCCAGCCCTATCGAGCCGGCCTCGATGCCGCCCGGTATCGAGGCGCGCTTCGGCTTCTCGCCGTTTTCGCCCTCACCCAGCTGAATGTAAGGGCCGAAGCGTCCGCTCTTGAGCGTGACGGCCAGGCCCGTTTCCGGGTCTGTCCCAAGCACCGCGCCGGCCGGTGCTGTTGCCGTCTCGCCATTGCCATCGTCGCCGCCAGTCTTGAGCTGGCGGGTGAACCGGCACTCGGGATAGTTCGAGCAGCCGATGAAGGCGCCGAACTTGCCGGTTTTCAGCGAGAGCTGGCCCTTGCCGCAGAGCGGGCAGAGCCTCGGATCGCTTCCGTCCTCCTTGGCGGGGAAAATATGGGGCCCGAGCATTTCGTTCAGCGCATCGAGCACCTGCGCCACACGCAGGTCTTTGATCTCGTTCACGGCCGCTAAAAAGTCGCGCCAGAACTCGCGGAGCAAGTCCTTCCAATCGAGCTTGCCGTCGGACACCTGGTCGAGGCGGTCCTCCAGATAGGCCGTGAAGTCGTATTCCACATAGCGTTTAAAAAACGCCTCGAGGAAGGTGGTGACAAGCCGGCCCTTGTCCTCCGGCTCCAGCCGCTTCTTCTCGAGCTTCACATAATCGCGCTCGCGCAAAATGCTGACCGTGCTCGCATAGGTCGAGGGGCGGCCGATGCCAAGCCGCTCCATCTCGCGGATGAGCGTGGCCTCGGTGAAGCGCGGCGGCGGCTCGGTAAAATGCTGCGTGGCCTCGACGCCTGCATCGCGAAGTTCCTGGCCGCGCTCCAGCTTGGGCAGCCGGCTGCCGTCCTCGTCCTCGGCATCGTCGCGGCCTTCCTCGTAAAGCTTGAGGAAGCCATCGAACAGAACCACCGAGCCCGTCGCGCGCAAGCCATAGGCGTGACCGTCGCGGCCCGGCGCGCTGATCTCAACTGTCGTGCGCTCAATGTCCGCGCTCGCCATCTGGCTCGCGACCGCGCGCTGCCAGATCAGTTTATAGAGCCGCGCCTCCTCGGCGCTGAGCCCTTTGACCTTATCGGGCTGGCGGCCGAAATCCGTCGGGCGAATGGCTTCGTGCGCCTCTTGGGCGTTTTTCGCCTTGGTCTTGTATAGGCGCGGCGCGCCTGGAACGTAGCGCTTGCCGAACTGCGCCTCGATCTGACTGCGAGCCTGCGCGATCGCCTCGGGCACGATCTGCACGCCGTCGGTTCGCATATAAGTGATGAGGCCCACGGTCTCGCCGCCGATGTCGATGCCTTCATAGAGGCGCTGTGCGATTTGCATCGTCTGGCGCGGGGACAGCCCGAGCTTGCGGGAGGCTTCCTGCTGCAGCGACGAGGTGGTGAATGGCGGCGCCGGGTTGCGCTTATGCTCCTTGGCCTCGATGCTCTCGACACGGAACAGCTGCCCGCGAAGTGCATCGCGATAGGCATGCGCGGTTGCTTCGTTGGCAATGTCGAACTTGTCGAGCTTCTTGCCGTCGCGCGCTGCGAGCCGCGCCGGGAATACGTCGCCGCCGGCCGTTTTGAGGTTCGCCTCGACGGTCCAATATTCGCGCGTCCTGAACGCCTCGATCTCGGCCTCGCGGTCGCAGACGAGGCGCAGCGCCACGGACTGCACCCGGCCGGCCGAGCGTGCACCCGGCAATTTCCGCCACAGGACAGGCGAGAGCGTGAAGCCCACGAGATAATCGAGCGCGCGCCGGGCAAGATAAGCGTCGACAAGCGGCTCGTCGATTTGGCGTGGATGGGCCATCGCGTTGAGGATCGCGTCTTTCGTAACGGCGTTGAACGCAACCCGCTCCACCGCGACGCCATTCAGCGCCCGCTTCTGCTCGAGGATTTTTAAGAGATGCCAGGAGATCGCCTCGCCTTCGCGATCCGGGTCGGTGGCGAGGATGAGCCGGCTCGCGCCCTTCACCGCTTTGGCGATCTCGTTGACGACCTTCTGGGAATCGGCCTCGACCTCCCAACTCATCTCGAAATCGTTGTCGGGCAGAACCGACCCGTCCTTCGCCGGCAGATCGCGCACATGGCCGTAGGATGCGATCACTTTATAATCGGACCCGAGATACTTATTGATGGTTTTCGCCTTGGCGGCGCTTTCGACGATGACGATGTTCATAGAGCGTGATGTTCTGCTTTCTGGCCCGAGGCCGGGAAGTACACTTCGGCCGGGTTGATCGATCCTTCAAGTCCGCAGGCGAGCGGCGACTCTATTCAAAAGCGCCTCTCCGATTCCTTACCGGCCTGCGCTGCAATGCTTAGCTTTTGGCTTAAGTCTTTGATATTCTTGTGATTCAACTTGGCAGAGCGGCGGCAATCCCCCTTGATAAAGCCAGAAACCCGTAGAATTTTGCGAATTTCGCGCGAGCCGTTTTAGGGTTACCGCCTTCCTAGCGCGGTTCGCCATCGACCCTGTATTGCTCGCTGAGCCGCAATAAATCAAGCTTGAAGCAATTTTGCACAGAGGGCACGGGCGCGGAAAGTGCGTTCGCACTGCAAGCCTTTCCCGATCGCGCCGCGCAAGAACGCCTCGCGCTGCCAGCGCGGCGATTGGGCTTGGTTTGACCTTCGTCAAGCGGTGGCGCGGCTTCAGGGAGTATTGTTGTGAATCGGGCCGCGGGCCGAATCCGCTATACTACACAGCTGTCGGAGGGTTATGGTGCGTCCATCCGAAGATTCTTTTTGGCGGGAATGAAATGGCCGAAAGTTTCCAAGGCGAGCTGCCGTACCTCCTGCGGCTTCTCGCCCGTCCGGCAGGCGTTCTGCCGCTTGGCTTTTTCTTGACGCGCTCGCTGCGCGATCTTGCCCGGCGGCGGCCCGTGCTTTTCGAAAGGCTCGGCGAGCACCGCCGGACCTTGTTCTTCATCGATCCCACGGACCTCACTTACGCGTTTCTTATCGTGCCCGACGGCACCGCCGCTGAGGTCAAAATGGCGAGCAAGGAAGCGTCCGCGGCGAGCGACGTGGTTGTGCGCGCGCCGCTCTTGTCTCTCCTCGGCCTGCTCGACGGCACCTTCGACGGGGACGCACTTTTCTTCAGCCGCAGCATCAGCATAAGCGGAAAAGTGGACGCGCTGCTTGCGCTGCGCAACGCCATCGAGGACGCCGATCTCAAGCCGTCGGATTTTATGGGCCTCGGCGGCAGCGTGGGTTCGATAGCAGACAGCCTCGTCCTGAATGCCGTAGCGCTAGCGCGGCGCGTTGCCGGAGCGCCTGCAGGGTCCTCCAATGAGCATTGAGCTTGTATGCCCGGCCGGGACGCCCTCCGCCTTGCGCGCCGCTGTCGAGGCAGGAGCGCACGCGGTTTATTGCGGTTTCCGCGACGAGACGAATGCGCGCAATTTTCCGGGCCTCAACTTCTCGCCGCAAGAGCTGCGCGACGGGGTGCGCTTCGCCCATGAGCGCGGCGCCAAGGTGCTCGTGGCCATCAACACCTTTGCCCGCGCCGGAGCGTTCGAACCGTGGGCGCGAGCGCTTAGCTATGCCGAGGAAGCGAAGGCCGATGCCGTGATTCTGGCCGACATCGCCGTTCTCGATTATGCCGCGGCAAAACATCCCAAACTCCGGTTGCATTTGTCGGTGCAAGCCGCTGCCGCAACGCCCGAGGCAATTGGGTTTTATGCTGAAACCTTCGGCGTGAAGCGCGTGGTGCTTCCGCGCGTGCTCTCGGTGGAGGAGATCGCGGCGCTCAATCGCGCGATCGGCATCGAAACCGAAGTGTTCGTGTTCGGCGGCCTATGCCCTATGGCCGAGGGGCGCTGCGCGCTGTCATCTTACGCAACCGGAAGGTCACCGAACATTTCCGGCGTTTGTTCGCCGCCGGAGGCCGTCGCCTATTCGGAGGACAAGGGCGGCACAGCGGCCAAGCTTGCAGGTTTCACCATCAACCGCTTCAAGCCGGCCGAGCCCGCCGGATATCCAACGCTCTGCAAAGGCCGCTTCGTGGCCGGCGGCAAGACCTCTTATCTATTCGAGGACCCGACCAGCCTCAACGCAGCGGGCCTGATCGCAAACCTCAAGAAGGCCGGAGTCACCGCGCTTAAGATCGAAGGGCGCCAGCGCGGCAAGGGCTATGTGGCCGAAGTGGTCCGTATGTTCCGCAGGGTGGTGGACGCGATCGAGGCCGGGCAGCCGCCCCTCGAAGCCGAACGCATGCTTCAGGCCTTCGTCGAAGGCGGCCGGCAGACATCTGGCGCCTACAAGAAGACGTGGAGGTGAGGTTGCGCAAAATCGGCCTGACGCTCGGACCGCTGCTGTTCAATTGGGAGGCAGACCGGCTTCGCTCCTTTTACAGTGAGATCGCGGCCGCCACGCACTTCGACCGTGTGCACCTTGGCGAGGTGGTTTGCGGCAAGCGCATGCCATTTTCCGATCCCGTTTGGCCGGAGGTCATCGAGCGGCTGGAAGCGGCGGGCAAGGAAGTGGTGCTTTCGACGCTGGCGCTGCCTGCAACGGAGCGCGAGCGCAAGTCCATCGCGGCGCTCTGCGGCGATGGACGCCTCGTCGAGGTGAACGACGTAACCGCGCTGCCCTTGCGCAAAGGCCGGCCTTTCGTGGTTGGGCCTCTCGTCAACGTCTATAATGAACGCGCCGCCCAATTCTTCGCCGCGCGCGGCGCCGCGACTCTTTGCACGCCCGTGGAGCTCCCGCTGACGTCTGTGCGCACAATTGCCGAAGCTTGCCCAGATCTGGAGATCGAGGTATTCGCCTTCGGCCGCCTTCCCCTAGCGCTGTCGAGCCGGTGCTACCACGCGCGGCTGCACGGGCTGCATAAAGATTCGTGCCAATTCGTTTGCGCGAAAGACCCCGATGGGCTCGCGGTCGACACCATCGACGGCCAGCCCTTCCTTGCCGTGAACGGCGTTCAGACGCTATCTCAGGGAATACAAGCCTTTTGCCCAACCGCAGACGAGGCGGCGGCCTCAGGCATCCGGCGTTTGAGGCTCTCACCTCACACCACAAATATGGGAACGGTGAGCGCGATCTACCGCGATCTGCTGGACGGCCTCATCGATCCCCCCGGCGCACGCGCGCGCCTTTCAGGTCTCGGCCTGCCCGGAGCGCTTATCGACGGTTATACACGTGGTATGGCGGGATGCGCGCCGGCAGCGTAGCGGCGGCGGGAGGCGGAAAGATTGCATGAAAATAACTCAAGCGTTCACTTTTGAGGCTGCGCACGTTCTGCCGAACGTTCCGCCGACGCATCGCTGCCGGCGGATGCACGGGCATTCTTATCGTGTCGAGCTTAGGCTCGAAGGCCCCATTGATCCGGTTACGGGTTTCGTGATCGACTTCTTCGATGTTGAAGCGGCCTTCGCGCCACTGCTGGCCGAACTCGATAAGCGCTGCCTCAATGAGGTCGTTGGGCTGGAAAATCCGACCGCCGAGAACATCGCCATTTGGATCTGGCAACGGACCAAAACGCCGCTTCCGCAGCTTTCGAGCGTTACCGTTTACGAAACGCCCGATTGCTGGGCGGAATATGATGGCGATTAGGTGCAAGGGAGAAACTGCGGCAGCCGGCCCAAATGATCGTGTGCTCAATCGGGCGCATCGGTGACTTCAGCCCGGATGCCGCGCCAGCTTACCGCAGATCGAAGAGCGGCGAATCGGCTCGCCCCGTTTCGAGGTAATCGGCAACGAGCGCGGCTATTGCCGGAGCCATCAGGTAGCCGTGCCGGTACGCGCCGTTCACTGCGATCGTGCGGCCTCGCACGTGGATTTTGGGAATGTTATCGGGAAAGGCGGGCCGTACCCCGGCCGACAGTTCGAGAAGGCGCGCCTCCGCGAAGGCCGGAACGAGTGCATAGGCGGTGCCGAGAAGATCGAGCGCGGATCGCACACGGACCGGCCCTCCGTCCTGACTTTCGATTGAAGTTGCCCCAATCATGTAGACGCCTCCGCCCCAGGGCACGGCATACAAGCGGAAGCGGGGATGCAAGAGGCGGATGGGCCGGACAAGGTGCACTTGCGGCGCGCTCAAAACCGCCATCTCGCCACGGACGCCGCGCAACTCCGGCAGTTGGTCTTGCGCCGCAAGCCCGCGGCAGTCGATAACCGCCTCGCCAGCGCTGGCGGCGAGCCAAAGCGGCGCAGGGACGGGCCTTTCGAATTCAAGAGCCGCGCCGAGACGGCGCAGCTCGCTCACGAGAAAATCAAGCGCGCGCCTCGGCGCCAAATGCGCCTCATTAGGAAAATAGAGGCCCTGCTCAAACCGGGCCGCCAGCTCCGGCTCGAGCTCCGCTATACGGCTCGCATCTGCCGGCTCATGCCCGGCGGTCAGCCGGGCGAAGTGGGAAAGCTCGGCCCCGTCGCGCGCAGCAGCGACAACGAGCGTTCCCGCCGCCACCGCCTCCGGATAGGCCTCACGCCACATTTTGAGGCCGGCGATGCCTAGCTCGCGAACGATTGGCTCGGCGTCCTCGGCCTCGCAATCTGGGGCGAGCATGGCGCCCGCGAACCGGCTGGCCGCGCCGGTTTCCCGTTCGGGCATGGCCTCGCGGAGCGTGACGGCGTGCCCGCGCCGCGCGAGCTCGAAGGCTTGCCAGAGCCCAAAAATCCCGGCGCCTGCCACGAGCACGCTAAGCTTCGTCATGGGTTTGGAGCGGTCCTTGTCCAGAGCGCCGGCGGGAATGCCGGCCCTTATGCCGTTGCAGGCCGGAAGGCTTTACACTTTTCAGGGTCTGTCTCCAACCGGGCAGCGCCAATCAAATCCAGGCAATAGGGGATAGCGGGAAACACCGCGCCAAGACAGTGGCGGATCGAAGACGGGCGCCCCGGCAGATTGACGATGAGCGTAGCCCCGCGAATGCCTGCGGTTTGGCGCGACAGGATCGCCGTCGGAACCTGTTCCAGGCTCTTGGTTCGCATCAGCTCGCCGAACCCCGGCAGCATCTTCCCGCAAACAGCCGCGGTCGCTTCCGGCGTCATATCGCGCGGCGCCGGACCGGTGCCGCCTGTCGTCAATACGAGAGCGCACATCTCGGCATCTGCGAGCGCAATCAAGGCGTCTTCGATTCCCTGCCGTTCGTCAGGAATCACGCGAGCCAGCGCTTGCCAGGGGGAAGTGAGTATTTCCGCCAAATAGCCGGCAATGGCCGGGCCCCCGAGATCCTCGTAAAGTCCGCGGCTTGCCCGGTCGGAGACGGTTACGATGCCAATCTTTGCCGCTGCCATATTCTCTCCAACTACAAGACAGAGTTACAGCTGTGTATAAATGCCACAGGCAAGGACGGCAAACGCGAAAATTGACTAAGGTCAAGGGAGGGAGCAATAGAGCTCCTAAGAGACCCTGATGGCTTAACTCGGCTTGCTGCCCCGTCTAGTACGGGAGCCGCGGCGGAAAGGTCTGTGCAATGTCCGAACGAAAGCTCCGCGCTAAGAGCGGCGCGAGGCAAGAGCCGGTTCTCCTCAAGAAAGGCGAGGCAGGCCGGCAGACGCGGCCCGGAGGTCATAACCCGGCGGAGCGCAGCGAAGGGGTCGCCTGGCGAAGCTTCCAAGGTGAGAATGGCTGCATCGAGCATTTCTTCATGATCGACGCCCCCAAGGGCGGCAGTTTTGCGGATCAAACCGCGGGCCTTCAGGAGCGCTACGCTGCGGCGCTGAAACAGCGCGGCCTGACAGCGGAAACGGCGATCTTCAGGCGGATTTTTCTAAGCGACATCCTCAATCAGGCCGATGCCGTATGCGACAGCGCCTTGATCGAGGAGATTGCGGACAATCCTGTTTCGACCTCGATTATCCAGCAAGTGCCGCTTTCCGGCTCGAAAATTGCGCTTTTCGCCTATCATATCGCCAGCGAAGCGCCGATCGAGAAAGAATTCATCGGGCCAAGGCACATGCTGATGAGAAAGAACGGCATGCGCTATCTGTGGAGCGCCGGCCCTTGGGTCGATGGCAAACCCACGATGCCCGCGCCCGCCGCCGAAACCCGCGCGGTGTTCGACGAGCTCATCCACATGCTGGACAGTCAAGGTGCAACGCTTGCCGGTCACTGCGTAAGGACTTGGCTCTTTATCAAGGATGTGGACATTTTCTATCAGGACATGGTCGACAGCCGCCGTGCGCTGTTCGACGAGAACGGGCTCACGCAGCACACGCATTACATCGCGAGCACCGGGATTGAGGGCACAAGCGCAGACCGGTTCGATACGGTGTGCATGGATGCTTTGTCGATCCTGGACCTTCAACCGGAGCAAATCTTCTATTTGAACGATTTCAGCCGGCTTTGCCCGACAAGAGACTACGGCGTTACCTTCGAGCGCGGTACGCGTATCGGTTTCGCCGACCGGATGCACCACTACATTTCCGGTACGGCAAGCATCGACAATCGCGGAAACGTCCTGCATATTGGCGATGTGCTCAAGCAGACCGAGCGCGCAATGGAAAATGTGGATGCGCTTCTCAAGTCGGGCGGTGCGTCCATGGAAGATATGATGTACTTGATTGTCTATCTGCGCGACCCAGCCGACTATCAATGCGTGAGCCGTTATCTGCACGATACTTTCCCGAACTTGCCGTGTATTGTCGTGCAGGGGCGCGTATGCAGGCCGGAATGGCTCGTGGAGGTGGAAGGAATCGCTGTCGCGCCCAATCGCGATCCCTCTCTGCCGTCGTTTTAGATTTCTAGAAGGAGAGCTCATGAGCAGCTTGAACGCCGGAACAGCGGTTAAGAAGATGGGTGGACAGGAGGCCGCAGACCGGCCGTTTACCTATCTGAACGAGGCGGCTATCAGAGCCGCAGTTCTCAACACCACGCCCTACGACTACGCCTTCGTCCCGAACGCGATCGAAGGGCGTTTCAAAGATGAAGTGCTGCTCGACGCGCCCGTCATCCCCCATCGCGGCAGCTACGGCTTGCCGTCGCTTAGGCGGGGGCCGAAATTCGAAGCGGTCATGCAGGACCTGTTGAGCGACCGCTTCCGTCATCTCGTGGAGGAGAAGTTCGATATCGACCTCAGCCACAATCCGCCGGTCATTGTGATGATGGGCAACACGAGCGGGAACTATAACGAGGGCTACGCTCATCCGGACTCGAAGCACAAGATCATCACCGTCATCCTCGGTTTCACGCGCGAATGGCCCTATGAGCGCGGGCGCCTGCGGGTGCTGAATAGCCCGGATCGCGACGACTACGCTTTCGAATTTCCGCCGGAGTTCGGCAACATGCTGCTGTTCCGCGTCAGCGATAAGTCCTGGCACGGCTTCCTGCCGCAGAAGGGGCCGCGTATGAGCTTGCAGCTCTGCTTCTGCGATTCGGAAAGCTATGTGCGGAGCGAGTATTTGCGGCACCGGATCAGCGCCTACGCGAAATCCATCCCCGCCTTGCGCAAGATTATCGGAATGGCGCCCCGTAGCAATCCGGCGGCTGCGCATCTCAAGAACAAAGAGGGCTAGCAGCCGGAAACTGGTCCGGCCGAGAGAGGCGCGGAACATATTCAGCGAAAGCGAGGCCCTGCACTGTCATGGATTCCCGCTTTCGCCGGAATGACAGCCACTGGCGGGCCTAGAGCGAAAAAAGCGAGAGCATGACCATGAGCTTCCCACACGTTCCAGAACCCGCTGCGATTGCGGATCATTTCTGCGGTGCCCTAAAGGCGTCCTTGCGCAAAGAGGACTATTACAGGCGCTGGGTTTTGAAGGCAGTGCTGCCCGAGAGCCTTTGTGTGGGCGTGCTAGTGCTGCCGATTTGCCCGCCCTGGATCGACGAGTGCGGCGGGGTCCGCGACCTCAACGACAACAACAAGAAGCGTTCGTTCTTCACGCCTCAGTTGCAGGCCGATTTCCCGGCTTGTGCGGTGTTCGCGCAAGCCTTTCAGCGCCCGGAGGTCGCGCGGCTGTTCTCGGAGACGCTCGGCATCCCGGCTGATGAGATCGAGGGCAGTTATCTGCGCATCGAATATATTCAGGATACCGATGGCGCCTGGCTTGAGCCTCACCGGGACATCCGGGAGAAGTTCTTCTCGATGGTGATTTATCTTTGCACGGGCCCCGAGGCGAAGAATTGGGGAACCGACATCTACGACCACGATAAGAAATGGGTGGGCCGCTCTTCGGCGGATTTCAATTCGGCGGTCATTTTTGTGCCAGGCCCGCACACTTGGCACGGCTTCGATAAGCGCCCGATCATCGGCGTGCGCCGCCTCATGGAGGTGAATTACGTCCGGTCCAGTTGGCGCGACCGCGAGCAGCTTTGCTTCCCGGACCGGCCGATCACGCTCGGCTAGCACCTCCTCGCACTGCCGGGCGCCCTCAACGTAGCTTTGGGCTTGCAGCTGGGTTCCTTCCCCTTTTGCGGGGGAAGGACGGACGAGGCTGTGGCGGGATGCGGATAACGGAACCGGCGCTGCATCGACGCACCGTCATTTCATTGAGCGCTATAGCATGCCCCATTGCCATAGTTGGCAAAAGGGGCCGGGTGGCGGGCGAGGCCGCGAGGTCAGCCCCGGGCGAGCTTCTTCCAGTTTAGTCCAAGCTAGGCAGGGTAGCTAAAAGCACGCCCTCGGGCTTGACCTTACGAGATTTACACATCGCGAGGTTCCATCCATGGCGTGGAATTCGGTGAGGCCCCTGAGCACGACGATGGGACCGGGTTTTCCATAATAGCCGTTCCCGCCTCCGAGCCGGGCGATAGCTCAGGCGGCGTAGGCAGGCCTTCGTTGGCTACCCGAGGAATGCCTGCTTAGAAGAGCGCACTCCGGAGGTCCGATGATCAGCGTTTATGCCGAGTCCAATGAACTCTTGAAGCCAGACATCCGGAGTATCCTGAGCGATGCGCTAAGGTTTGTCTGGCTTTGGCTGTGATATAACCAAGTAATTCACAAGCCTAAAGAATGCAGGGTGGTGGACAATAGCGCAAGACGGTTCAAGTTGTGCAGTATTTGGAATGCAAAAGTCTCTAATAGAGGCCAACGGCGCTTGCGAAAGCGTTCCTTTAAAATCGATAGACAATCGCATTACAACTATTCTTGCGGGAAAGTACGGGATTGGCTTCCAAAAGGGACGGCTGCCGGCGTGAGTGGCCGGGCTGGAGCCATCTCTCCGGAGCCACCGCCGCTCGCTCGCGCGGATGGTAAGCTGCGTGGCTTGGCGAGATTGCGGACATCTCTTTGGTGGATCAGAGTGGTTTCTGACGAGCCTGCGTTATGCGCGGTGCTTGAACCGCCAGCTTTCGTTGCCAGTCTCGACGATCTCGCAATGACGGGTGAGATGTGAATATCGGTCCGATGCAGGATTAGGCATTCCCTTCCGCGGCGGCGGGTATCAAAACGTTAACCGCAACGGCGACGAAAATAATAATCGAATTGGCGCCTATGGAAAACGGCAATGGGACCGCCAACTCCATTACCACCGCGCCGAGGAAAATTGCGATCTGGGCAAATGCCATCGTCCAAACCGGCTTCATATCATCTTTTGAGCCGGAATCGAGCCAAACGCCTCTGGCGCGGTATAAGGCCGTGAACGGAAGGATCAGCACGGCATCCAGAAGAAGCGTTGCCGCAATCTGCCATTCGACAGATACAAGGCCGGTCAATGACGGCGTGAGAAATAACAGCAGCTTGATGCAAGACCGTACACCGCCAGATCGAAGAACCCTCTTGCGACACACGGCCGGACCATTCAATGGGGTCAATTGTGCGTATTTTATTGGCCGCGTGTTTTTCCGGCTCTTTTTCAGTAAGCAGCCGTTGCCTGTGCGGTTTTTTTCAGTCAGCAGCCGGGCATAAAACAGCGTCAGGTGCTGCGCTACCGGGAGTTTATCGTTGGCTGATGTCCGCGCCGGCTATAATCTGTGCTCCTGCAAGATCCCTGAACCTAACCCCCCCTCTCGCGGGCCGAAGCATGGCAAAGCGCAAATCCGCCGAAACGAAATCGACCGAAGGCGAAGAGCCGGGCGCCGGGAGCCTCGCGCTGCATCCGCGCGTCACCGAAGCGCTGTTTGGGCAGTCCGCGGCCGAGGAAGCCTTCTTGCGCGCGTTCACGGCAGGGACGCTGCATCACGCTTGGCTTTTGACGGGCGAGCGCGGAGTTGGCAAGGCAACCTTCGCCTATCGCGCGGCGCGCTTTCTGTTGAGCCGCGGGCCCGGCCGCGAGGAGCCGGCCGAAACGCTTGCCATTCCCAAGAGCCATCCTGCCGCGCGGCAAATCTTTGCGGGCGCCCATCCTTCGCTTTTCGTGCTTGGGGATGGCGCGGGCGCGGCCTTAAGCCCGGCCTCGATTGGCGTGGAGGATGTCCGCAAGCTGCGTTCCTTCCTCGGCCTGACGAGCCCAGGCGGCTGGCGCGCGGTGATCGCCGATCCCGCAAACGATCTCACCATCGCCTCGGCCAATGCCCTGCTCAAAGCCGTCGAGGAGCCTCCGCCGCGAACGGTTTTCTTTCTCATCGGCCATGGCGCGGCGACGGTCATGCCGACGATCCGCTCGCGTTGTGTAAAACTCGCCTTTCGTCCGCTGAAGCTTAAGGATTTTGCCGGCGCCGTCTTGGCTGCCTGCGCGGCGGGAGAGCTCGATGCACCGGACGCCCAATCGCTCGAAAAGCTGCATGCCATGGCGACCGGCTCGCCGGGCCGCGCCTTGGAGCTTATTGCAGGCGGCCTCATTCCCCTGGCGGAGACCCTAGATCGGATCGTCTCGAGCTTGCCGCGGATGGACTACGCAGCTGTACACAGCCTGATCCAATCGGCGAGCGGTGCGCGGAACGCGCAAACCTTTGCCCGGCTTTGCGATTTGATCGAGGAGAAAATCGAAAGCATGGCCAGAAAAGCGCTTGGCAGGACGCCCGATTCTGCGGAAAGCGCAGGCTGGGCGCAAGCTTGGCAAACCTTGCGTCAGCGCAGGGGCGAGATGGAAGTGCTCAATCTCGATAAAGGAGCCTTCCTCCTGAGCGCATTTTCCGATATGGAACATATCGCGCGGAAGCTCAAAACTGCTTCCCCAGCCTGAAACGTGCTCACCCCCCCAAGCGATATGACCGAGACTGTAGCAAAAACGCATTTCACAATTTCCACCGCGATTTCCTATCCGAACGCCGAGCCGCATATCGGCCACGCTTATGAGGCCATCGCAACGGACGCTCTTGCACGCTTCAAGCGGCTGGACGGCCATCCCGTATTCTTTGTGACGGGCGTCGATGCGCACGGCCTTAAAATGAAGCAAACGGCCGCCAAGCTTGGCGTAACGCCGCTCGAGCTGGCCATGGAAAATACCGCCAAGTTCCAGGAGATGCTGGCCGGGCTGAATGTCGCCTACGACGATTTCATCTCGACGAGAGAGCCGCGCCATTTCGATTCGGTTGCGGAAATCTGGCGGCGCATGGAAAAAGCCGGCGACATTTATCTAGCCGGCTATCAGGGCTGGTACTCGGTCCGCGACGAGGCGTTTTATACGGAAAGCGAAACCGTGCTCGGCGCCAACGGCGTGCGCCTCGGCCCGCAGGGCACACCTGTGGAATGGACCGAGGAGCAGACCTATTTCTTCCGGCTGTCCAAATATGAAAAGAAGCTCTTGAAGCTTTACGAAGAGAACCCCGGCTTCATCCTGCCGCCCGAGCGCCGCAACGAGATCGTGAGCTTCGTCAAGGGCGGCTTGCAGGATCTTTCCATTTCGCGCACGACGCTCGATTGGGGCATTCCGGTGCCTGGCGCACCGGGGCATGTCATCTATGTCTGGGTGGACGCGCTCACGAACTACATCACGGCCGCCGGCTTTCCGAAGGTCCGCTCGAAGGCTTGGAAGGAGCGCTGGCCCGCGCAGGTGCATGTCATCGGCAAGGACATCACGCGCTTCCATGCGGTCTACTGGCCGGCCTTCCTTATGTCCGCGAAAATCCCCTTGCCGGAGCGCGTGTTCAGCCACGGCTTTTTGTACAGCAAGGGCGAAAAGATGTCGAAATCGCTCGGCAACGTGGTTGCGCCGCTCGATATGGCCGCAGAGTATGGCGCCGATCAGGTGCGCTACTTCTTCCTGCGCGAGGTGCCCTTCGGACAGGACGGAAGCTTTACCCACGAGGCGATTGTCAACCGCGTCAACGCCGATCTTGCGAACGACCTCGGCAACCTCGCACAGCGCTCGCTGTCCATGATCGCAAAGAACTGCGCCGGCCTTATTCCTGAGCCGGGCCCGTTCACCGGAGCCGACGCCCCGCTTCTCGAAGCCGCGTTACGCCTTTTGCCGGTTTGCCGCGAGGCAATGGACCGGCAGGCCATCCACAAATCTATCGAGGCCGTTTGGCAAGTGGTCGCCGATGCTAACCGTTATTTCGCGGCGCAGGAGCCTTGGTCGTTGAAAAAATCCGACCCGGTGCGCATGGGCACGGTGCTTTACGTAACGGCCGAGGTGGTGCGGCGCGTGGCGATTTTGAGCCAGCCCTATGTGCCGGCCTCCGCGCCGAAATTCCTCGATCAGCTTGGCGTGCCGCCAGAGGAGAGAGACTTCGCAGCGCTCTCCCCGGACAGCGCGTTGAAGCCCGGAACAAAGATCGCCACTCCACAACCCATTTTCCCGCGCTATGTTGAGGATGAAACGCGCGCGGCGGAATAGCCGTAACGGATTGAAGACCCCCTCACCCTATCGCGCTCGCTTACGAGCGCGATAATGTTGAGACGCAAGCTCGTCAAGGCGAGCTTGCGTGGAGAGAGACAGAGTGAGGGGGGACTCGATCGATAAGGATGCTGAGTAGCGTAACCTTCGGACTGCAGGATGTTAGTCGATAGTCATTGCCATCTGGATTTTCCCGATTTCGCCGCCGGGCTCGCCGATACGGTGACGCGCGCGAAAAGTGCCGGCGTGGGTCACATGCTCACCATCTGCACCCTCGTGCGGAAATTTCCGGAGGTGCTCGCGGTCGCCGAGCGATTTCCCGAGGTCACGTGCTCAGTCGGCACGCATCCGCATTCGGCAGGCGAGGAGCGCGACGTCACATTGCGCGAGATCGTCGAGCTCACAAAACATCCGCGCGTTGTGGCGATCGGCGAGGCCGGTCTCGACTACTTCTATCAAAAGAGCAGCCGCGAGGATCAGGAAGCCGGCTTCCGCCGCCATATCGCCGCAGCGCAGGAGACGGGCTTGCCGCTCGTCATTCATGCGCGCGACGCCGATGAGGATACGGCGCGGATTTTGCGCGAGGAGATGGCGAAAAGCCCCTTCAAGGCGCTGCTTCATTGCTACACGGGCGGCCGGGCTCTGGCTGAAACCGGTATCGAGCTTGGGCTCTACGTCTCGTTCTCGGGCATACTGACCTTCCCGAAATCGAACGCATTGCGCGAGCTCGCTGCCGCGCTGCCGGTTGAGCGGCTGCTGGTCGAAACCGACGCGCCGTTCCTTGCACCGCACCCGCACCGAGGTAAGCGGAACGAGCCCGCCTTCGTCCGGCACACCGCGCGGGTTCTGGCTGAGGTGAAAGGGTTAAGCGAAGCGGAAATCGCGGAAATTACAACGGCGAATTTCTTCACGCTGTTCGCAAAGGCGAGGGCAGCGGCGGGCGAAGCCGCAAACGTAAGCGGCGCTGCATGAGCTTGCGCATCACGATTCTTGGCTGCGGCTCTTCAACCGGCGTTCCGCGAGTCGGTAACGACTGGGGCGCTTGCAACCCCAATAACCCGAAGAACCGGCGCCGGCGCAGCTCGATTCTCGTAGAGAAAACCGGACCGGAAGGGCGGACCTCGGTGCTCGTCGATACGACGCCCGACCTTCGCGAGCAGCTCTTAAGCGCGGGCGTCAAGCGCCTCGACGGCGTGATCTACACCCACGATCATGCCGATCACACGCACGGCATCGACGATTTGCGCATGCTTTGCTACACCCAGCGCCGCCGGATCGATATCTGGGCCGACCCTCGCACGCTCGCCCTTTTGCGCCGCCGCTTCGATTACTGTTTCGAGAGCCCGCCCGGCTCAAACTATCCGCCAATCCTCGCCGCGCATACGATTGAGAATCTGGCGCCTGTCACTATTACCGGCCCGGGCGGCGATCTCACCGTTCAGCCCTTCCGCCAGATCCACGGCGACATTGACACGCTGGGCTTGCGTGTCGGGGGTGTGGCCTATTCCTGCGACTTGAACGACCTTCCGGAGGAAGCGTTTCCACATCTGCAGGGATTAGACCTGTGGATTTTGAACACACTGCGCTATACGCCCCACCCGAGCCATCTCTCCATGACGAAGGCCCTTCACTGGATCGAGCGGATGCAGCCGCGCCGGGCCGTGCTGACCCATCTGCACGTCGATATCGATTATGACGAACTTGCCGCGAAGCTGCCCCCCACGGTTGCCCCGGCTTTCGACGGGATGACGTTCGAATTTTAAGCGGCTAAGTTCAAAAAGCTGTGCAAAAGAGGGCGCGCACGCGCGTCTGCATCGATTCGCGCTTCCGCTTGCCGCTGCACTGCGCAAACGGTGGCACCGGCGGCTAACCCGCTGTGATATTTGCCCCACAACCTGGCAGAAGCAGGAGCGGAGGCAAGGATCGGGGTTGACGCTGCCTGCGGATAAGAGCATATATCCGTTAAGCGCAAGGCGCGATTTAGCTTTCTGCCCCGTGCGCCGCTTCCGGTAAAACACTGAAGTGAAGTGAACTGCCGCAGCTTGCCGGCATGCCCGCGCGAAATAATTTCTGAGGCATGCTTCCTGTCATCATTCCGCATTGTGCGTGTGATGATACTCACCGGACCTCAATCAAGTGGTTCCAAGAATTCAACTGGATATGACTTTTAACGAACTTAAGCTCAGCGAAAAAGTGCTGGCTGCCATAGAAGCGGCCGGATACACAATCCCCACCCCCATTCAAGCCCAAGCCATCCCGTTCGCCCTCGAAGGCCGCGACGTCGTTGGCATCGCCCAGACGGGCACAGGCAAAACCGCCTCATTCGTCCTCCCCTTGCTCACAATGCTGGAGAAAGGCCGCGCCAGAGCCCGGATGCCGCGCTCGCTCATCCTTGAGCCGACGCGCGAGCTCGCAGCGCAAGTTGCCGAAGCCATCGAGACGCTCGGCTCGCAGCATAAGCTGACGGTCGCGCTGCTGATCGGCGGTGTGTCGTTCGACGATCAAGAGAAGAAACTCGAACGCGGCGCGGATATCTTGATCGCGACCCCCGGCCGCCTGCTCGATCATTTCGGCCGCGGCAAGCTCCTGATGAGCGCGGTCGATTATCTCGTCATCGACGAGGCGGACCGCATGCTCGACATGGGCTTCATCCCCGACATCGAGCGCATCTGCAAACTTTTGCCGCCGTCGCGTCAAACGCTTTTCTTCTCGGCCACGATGCCGCCGGAGATTCAGAAGCTTACCGAGCAATTCCTGCGCAACCCCGAGCAAATCCGCGTTAGCGCCCCGGCGACCGCGGCCACGCTTATCACGCAAAAACTGAAGTTCTCCCCCGCCGACTCCAAGATGAAGCGCCACGTTTTGCGCGAGCTGATCCGCAGCGAGGTCGGCAGCGTGAAGAACGCAATCATCTTCTGCAACCGCAAGCGCGACGTTGCTGTTCTGCATAAATCGCTTGTGAAGCATGGGTTCAATGCCGCGGCGTTGCATGGCGACCTCGATCAGCGCCAGCGCATGGCCACGCTCGAAGCCTTCCGCAAAGGCGAAGTCACTTATCTCGCCGCCTCCGACGTCGCCGCGCGCGGCCTCGACATCCCGGAGGTGAGCCACATCTTCAACTTCGACGTGCCGATCAGCCCCGAGGATTATGTGCACCGCATCGGCAGGACCGGCCGGGCGGGGCGTGAAGGCTACGCGGCGATGATTGTGACGCCCAAGGATATGAAGGCGCTCAAAGCCATCGAAACGCTTTGCAAAGCGAAGATCGAATGGATCGGCGGCGAGCCCTCGACCGAGAACTTGACCTCGGCGGACTTCAGCGCGAGCCGCGAGCGCCCGCGCCGCGAGCGTGGCAAGCCAAGCCGCGAGGATCGCAAAGAGGCCGCGCCGCCGCGCGCCCAAGTCCAAGCCCAGGCCGATGTCCGGCCGTTCCGGGACAATCCCCGGCGCCGTGACAAGGACAGCAGTGTGTCGCGCTATCATCGCGAACTTTTGCCGCCCGCGACCTCGGCTCCCGTGGTCGGGCTTGGCGATCATGTGCCGGAATTCCTGAAGCGCCCAGTAAGAGCCGCAAGCTAAGGGCGCTCTACGCCCCGGCTTGCGAGCGGCGCGCTCTTAGTCCTTCATGGTGAGAGTGCTACCATTCAGCTCGAAGCCGGAAAGCTGCTTTATGAAGCTCATGCCAAGAAGGTTTTGCGTCATCCGTCCGGGTTCGGCCACCACGGCCTGAACCCCCCTGACGGTGATGTCGCCGATGCGGATCGCGTCGATTTCGATGGAGGCGACGCGCGCGACACCGTTCGCTGTCGTTGAGCGGCCGCTGAAGCGCATGTTTTGCGGAGCTAGCCCTAGCTTTTGTGCGGTTTCATAGCTGAGCGCGACATAGGTCGCTCCCGTATCCGTCATAAACTCGACTTGCTGCCCATTGATCTCGGCCACCGCGTGGAAATGGCCGTAATTGTTAGCAGTCAAAACAATGGCTTTGTGCGCGGAGGACGGCAGGCCCTGGCTCGCGGCGATTGTGCCGCGCAAGGGCGGGGAAGCCGCTGAAATGCGGGTATCGAACTGGGCCACGCCGGCTGTGCCAACGTCAAAATCGAAAACACGGGCGTAACCCGCCTGGGCCGCGGCCAACTTGGCGCCGTCGTAAACTGGCTCGAAGTAGGAAAACGTGAACCACGCCGCCGCAATTGCGGCGCTCCAGATCAGAAATTCCTTCAAAGCCCAGAGCCGGAGAGACTGCCTTTCCATGACGCGTACCGCCGTCCGTGGTGCTTGGAGTGAATCGGGGGAACGTACCCCAATGCGTGCCGCGCTAATCGCCTAACCCCGCATCACAAGCTGGTTCCCTGAGAACTCATAAGACCGCAAACGGCTTAAAAAACTCATACCGAGCAAGCTTTGATGCAGCGCGCCCGGCCTCGTCACGAGAGCGTCGACCTTCTCAATCGTCAAATCGCCCAAGGACACCCTATCGAGTTTGACGCGCGCGGCGAATGCCCTGCCATTGGCGGTTTCGACCGGAATTGTATAGTTCAACGCATTCAGCTCGATCCCGGCCTTGCGTGCGTCCTCAGGCCTCAAGACCACGGTTGAGGCCCCGGTGTCGATAATCATGCGCACGCTTCTGCCGTTCACCTGCGTCTTGGCGATGAAGTGGCCTTCGGTTTTCCTGATCTTGATGACAGCGCCGCGGCCCCCGATTCCGGGTGTAACGGTTTGAACCGAACCCGGCTGCAACTCCTGCACGACGCGGTCGCTCACCTCTCCGAGTTCGCTGCGGTAAGCGTAGAGCGCGACGAGAACGAAGCCGATCGCTACCCAGCTTCCTAGAGCCTTCAACGCTTCGGCGGTTCTTCCCGCGGTTAGCCTTGCGGTGCCGGCCATGAGGAAGATCAAAATCGAAAGCGGCCCAGCAAGTTGCATAAAATTGTCGCGCGGCAAGCCGGCGATCGTGTCGCCCGCGCCCGTCATGGCGTAAAGCACGGTACTTACAACCAGAAGTCCTATGGCGAGGAAAATCATGGACCATCCATCTTTCAACAGCCCGCACTATATAGGCGGAAATCGCGGAAAACGACAGACCACTTTATTGCGGAACGTGCGAATCGTCGCGCGAATCGGTTCATAATACCCTACAAGGCTCGATCTTCCTTCCGCCATGTTCAATGCCGTATTCGCCGGGGCAAGCCTTCATGCGATATCCACCCGATTTGCTCGATGAAATCCGTAGCCGCTTGCCCGTCAGCCGGGTTGTGGAGCGGCGCGTCAAGCTCAAGCGCGCAGGCCGCGAATATATGGGCCTGTCTCCGTTCAAGACTGAACGGACGCCCTCTTTCACGGTGAACGACCAGAAGGGCTTCTACCACTGCTTCGCCAGCGGCGAGCATGGCGACATCTTCAAATTCCTGATGAAAACCGAGGGGTTGACCTTTCCCGAGGCCGTCGAGCGCCTCGCGGCGGAAGCCGGTGTCGCCTTGCCCGCGCCGGTTCCCGCCGACGAAGCCAAGGCGTCTTTCGAGGAGCGCCTTTACAGCGCAGCCGAAGAGGCTTGCCGCTTCTTTCAAGCCTCTCTCGCCGGCCGGGAGGGGAGCGCCGCGAGAAGCTATCTGGAAAGGCGGGCAATCGAGTTTTCGGAGATCGAAGCGTTCCGCATCGGCTATGCCCCAGACAGTAGGTCGAGCCTGAAAATGCACCTGGCTCAGAAGGGCTTTTCTCTCGATGAGATGCAGGAGGCCGGCCTCTTAATCCATGGCGGCGATATCGCGGTTCCATACGATCGTTTTCGCGGCCGTTTGATTTTTCCCATCATGGACGCCAAGCGCCGCGTGATCGCTTTCGGCGGCCGGGCTCTTGGTCCCGATCAGCAGCCCAAATACCTAAATTCACCGGAATCCGCGCTGTTCCATAAGGGGCATGTGCTGTTCAATCTCGCGGCCGCCCGCGAGGCGTCCCGGACGGCGAAATCGGTCGTTGTCGCCGAAGGCTATATGGATGTGATCGCGCTGACACGTGCTGGATTTACCAGCGCCGTCGCGCCGCTCGGAACCGCGCTGACCGCCGATCAGCTCCGGCTTCTGTGGTCGATGGCGCCGATGCCAACTCTCTGTTTCGATGGAGACGCCGCGGGTTACAAGGCGGCGCATCGCGCACTCGACGGGGCATTGCCTTTTCTTGAGCCTGGCCGGACGCTGCAATTCGCCTTTCTGCCGGAGGGCCGCGATCCCGACGACATGGTGCGCGGAGGCGAGAAAGAAGCGCTCGCGAAGCTTCTTGAACATCCCGCGCCGCTTATCGATGTGCTTTGGGCGCGTGAGCAAGCCCGTCACCCGTTGGATACGCCGGAACAGCGCGCGAGCCTCGAGGCAAGGCTCATGGAATTGGCGGGGCAAATCGAGCACAAGAGCTTGAAATATCATTATATTACGGCATTGCGGGAGCGGCTTCGTGCGGTGGCGCGGCCGCGCAGGGCACCTGTCCGCGAAACGGGTAGCCGGCAGGCAACCGGACGCAATGGGCGGCCGGGATTCGGTGCCACTCGACAGGGCACGCATGCATCTGCGGGCGTTAGTGTTAGAACGGGCAGCCTGCTTGCAAGCAAAATTGTGCAGGCTTCAACGCCAAGCACCGCGCCGCGGGAAACCTTGCTCATCGGGGCGATTATTCGCCACCCTTGGCTTCTCGACGATTTTCTCGAGGAAATTGCAGACTTCCACTTCAACGACGCAGATTGCCTGCGCTTGCGGAACCACATATTAGCAGTGCACCAAGCTGAGGAAATTCTTGACAACGAAAAATTGTTAGAGCACCTCTGCCTTGAAGGCTATCGGGCGGAGCTTGAGCGCGTTGAACGCGCAACCTCTCATAATGCCGATGCGCATTTCGCGCGGAACGCTAGTAAAGAACAGGTGTTGGAAGGGTGGCGTCATGTCATGATGCTGCATGGCAGAGCGGGGGTTCCTCGCTCGTTACAGGAAGCTGAGAGCGACTACCTGAGCGAACCCACGGTCGAAAATTTCTCCAAACTCCGGGCGATCGTGCAACAGGTCGAAATTGCCGCATCTTGATTTGCTCCTATATATTGCGGCGGCCAAAATGGTCACCAAATATAGAACGGGGTGCGTGGTAAGGTGCGAATTTAGCTTCATGAGTAACGCGGTATTAAGCACAACCACTTATAAAATAGAGTGGTGCCGCAATCCGTATCGCATCTGCCGCAGCGAGCAGCGCATCGCCACCTTAGCGCCACACGAGACACACCGCGACTTTGCCGGGCACGTAACGGATGTGCCCCGTCTTCCCGCTTTCCGCTTTTTCTGGAGTGCATAATGGCCACAGCGACGACAAAAACCGAAGATCAGGAGACAGCGGCTCCGGAAACCTCCGACAGCCCAGTCCTTGATCTTTTGGATGCCGCCGTAAAGCGTCTCATCAAGGTTGCCAAGGCGCGCGGCTACGTCACTTATGACGAGCTGAACGAGGTCTTGCCGCCGGATGAGGTCTCGCCCGACCAGATCGAAGATATTATGACGATGTTCTCCGATCTCGGCGTGAACGTTGTCGATGCCGAAGAGGTCGAGGAGGCGGCAGCCGCCGAGCCGATCGACGACGAAGACGACAGCGGGCAATCGCAGACCTCGCATTTGCCTGTGAAGCAGGAGCGCTCCACCGAGGTCAGCGAGCGCACCGACGATCCCGTCCGCATGTATTTGCGCGAAATGGGCTCTGTCGAGCTTCTCTCGCGCGAAGGCGAAATCGCGATCGCCAAACGGATCGAGGCCGGCCGCGAAGCCATGATCGGCGGCCTCTGCGAAAGTCCCCTCACCTTCCAGGCCATCATCATCTGGCGCGACGAGTTGAACGAAGGAAAAATTCTTCTTCGCGACATCATCGACCTCGAAGCGACCTATTCGGGGCCTTTTGCGCGCCCTGGCGAAGGCGATGAGGAGGGCTCCGAGGAAGAGTTCGTGCCCGAGCAGCGGCCCCAGCCGGTGAACGGCGGCTCGCATGCTGGCGTTAGCCCGCATGGTGTAAGCCCGCAAGGTGCAAATGGCCATCAGCATGCAGCCGGCGCAGAGCCCGTCCGCCGGGAGGAAGGCGATGGCCCGGAGTTCCAATCCGAGGAAAATTTCGACGAGGACGACGACCTCGAGAACTCCCTTTCGCTCGCCGCCATGGAGGCCGAGCTCAAGCCGAAGGTGCTAGAAACTTTCGACCGCATCGCCACCGAGTACAAAAAGCTTCGCAAGCTGCAAGACCAGCATGTCGAGCGCAAGCTTGCGGACGACGTGCTTTCGCCCCAGCAGGAAAAACGTTCGAAGAAGCTCCGCGACGCCGTCATTATCGATGTGAAGAGCCTGTCGCTGAACCCCGCCCGTATCGAGGCGCTCGTCGAGCAGCTCTACGACATCAATAAGCGGCTTATCGGTTACGAAGGCCGGCTCTTACGCCTTGCCGACGGTTACGGCGTGCGCCGTGACGAATTCCTTGGCAACTATCAAGGCCGCGAGCTCGATCCGAATTGGATCGAACGGATCTCGGGCCTGAAGGGCAAGGGCTGGCATAAGTTCGTTGACAAGGAGCGTCCGCGGATCGAGGAAATCCGTAGCGAGATTCATGGGCTGGCGACCGAAACCGGCCTCGATATTGCCGAGTTCCGCCGCATCGTGAAGATTGTGCAGAAAGGCGAGCGTGAAGCGCGGCAAGCGAAGAAAGAGATGGTCGAGGCCAATCTTCGCCTCGTGATCTCGATTGCCAAGAAATACACGAACCGCGGGCTGCAATTCCTGGATCTGATCCAGGAAGGCAATATCGGCCTGATGAAAGCTGTCGATAAGTTCGAATACCGGCGCGGCTACAAGTTTTCGACCTACGCCACCTGGTGGATCAGGCAGGCGATCACGCGCTCGATCGCCGATCAGGCCCGCACCATCCGCATCCCGGTGCATATGATCGAGACGATCAACAAGATCGTGCGCACGTCCCGGCAGATGATGCATGAGATCGGCCGCGAGCCGACGCCCGAGGAGCTGGCCGAGAAGCTCTCGATGCCGCTCGAAAAAGTGCGTAAGGTTTTGAAGATCGCCAAGGAGCCGATCAGCCTCGAAACGCCCATCGGCGACGAGGAAGACAGCCATCTCGGCGACTTCATCGAGGACAAGAACGCAATCCTGCCCATCGATGCGGCGATCCAGTCGAATTTGCGCGAGACCACCACGCGCGTTCTCGCCTCGCTCACCCCGCGCGAGGAACGCGTGCTGCGCATGCGCTTCGGTATCGGCATGAATACCGATCACACGCTGGAGGAAGTCGGCCAGCAATTCTCGGTGACGCGCGAGCGCATCCGCCAGATCGAGGCCAAAGCGCTGCGTAAGCTGAAGCATCCGAGCCGCAGCCGCAAGCTCCGCAGCTTTCTGGATAATTAGTGCTGGCAATCTGTGCCGATGCAAGGGCTTTGCCATGGTTAGCAAAGCCCAAACTTATGCCTAACTGCCAATGCCTTGCTAACCATAGCGGCGCCAAGACTTCTGCTTAACTGTCAAGCCATTGCTAGGATGAATCCGGTGACAAAAAGATAATTAACGGAGTTTTTGAAAGCGGCTTTTGTGGGCAAAAACGCGAAAAATCGCGCTTTTTTTCGCGAAAATGCGAGATCCCAGACGCCCGTTTACCTTTCCGGCGTTTACCACACGCCGAACGTTGCACAAGCAAAAGCACCTAACCAAATTGTCCAAACCTATCTAGCTACATCTCGAATTCATATTGACTGGCCATGGGCAGCGACAGATTGTGCAAAACGGCCTTGCACCCGCAGGAACCGCGCGGCGGTCCCCGCTACCCAATTTCGCCGCACTAGTATAAGAAGAACCAGACAACCCTCCTCGAAATCCGTCCCATCGGCGCCCCTTTGCAACCACCTTCCGCCGCAAGCAAGCAGCTTCTCCCGTGGCTGGTCGCAGTCGCGTTCTTCATGGAGTCGCTCGACACAACAATCCTGAACACGGCTGTGCCGATTGTCTCCGAGGCCTTGAAGGTCGCTCCGCTCAGCATGAAATCGGTGCTGGCCAGCTACACGCTGAGCCTTGCCGTTTTCATTCCGATCAGCGGCTGGATGGCAGATCGCTTCGGGACGCGCCGGGTGTTCGCAGCCGCAATCGGGCTCTTCACCCTTGGATCCTTCCTTTGCGGCATCTCGAACAACATCCATGTGCTTGTCGCCTGCCGCGTCCTGCAAGGCTGCGGCGGAGCCATGATGGTTCCGGTCGGCCGGCTTACCTTGGTTCGGACCTTCGCCAAATCCGAGCTCATCCGCGCCATGAGCTTTGTCGCCATTCCGGCTTTGATCGGACCGATGCTCGGCCCCTTCGCCGGCGGGCTTATCGTCGCACACCTCCATTGGAGCTTTATATTTTTTGTGAATCTGCCGATCGGCATTGCCGGCCTGGTTCTGGTCTATCTGCATCTGCCCGATTATCGCGAAATGAATACGAAGCCGCTCGATGTTCTCGGGCTTATTCTTTTCGGTTCCGGCGTCGCCTTGCTCTCCTATGTGCTGGAGATCTTCGGCGATCACACCCTGAGCCACGACGAAATTTTGGGCCTGCTGGCGATCTCGCTCACGCTCATCGCGGGCTACGGGCTGCATGCCGCGCGAACCGCCTTTCCCTTGCTGCAGCTCACTCTGTTCCGCATCCGCACGTTCAGGGCTGCCGTCAGCGGCAGCTTCTTCACCCGCCTTGGCATTGGCGGGGTGCCGTTTCTCTTGCCGCTCCTCTACCAGGTCGGGCTTGGGTTCACGCCCATTCAGTCGGGACTGCTCATCATGCCGCAGGCGCTCGCAGCCATGAGCACGAAATTCCTTATGCCGCGGATTCTGGACCGCCTTGGCTATCGCCGCGTGCTGATCTCCAACACGGTCATCCTCGGCTTGCTCCTGATGCTCTTCGCGACTATCGGGCCCGGCACGCCGGTCTGGGTCATCGCGCTGCAGGCGTTTTGTTATGGAGCCTTCACGTCTTTGCAATATACAAGCATGAATACTCTCGTCTATGCCGACATAGACGAAGCCAAGACGAGCAGCGCAAGCTCGATTGCGAGCACGGCACAGCAGATGTCTATCAGTTTCGGTGTCGCGGCGGCGGGGCTAATCACCGCGTTTTTCCTTCCCGATCGCTTTCGTTCAAACCCAGCGGAGATGATCGCCGGCCTTCACGAGGCATTTCTCGTTCTCGGCGGATTTACGATCTTGTCCACGGTCATCTTCAGCAGATTGAAAAGCGAGGACGGAGCCAGCGTGAGTCAGCAAAAGGACCTTCACCTCGGGTGAAACTGTCCTCGCCTCCTTTTGTCGCGTAACGAAGCAAACCAAACGCAACCGGCCCACAGGTTGCAGAACCGCGCTCCTCAAGCGAAGGTCATACCGGCCCAGCGCGCAACGCGGATCAAAGGCAACATGACAAGAGTGCCGAGAACAAAGCTTGCCGCCGCCGAAGTCCAGCTCAGGGTCCCGGTTTCGATGAGTTTGGCGTAGATGAACAAGCCGCCGAAGACAACGCACGGCAGCGCTGTCGCTACGCCGAGTGTATACCCATGTTTGCGCCACCCGAGATAGAGATGGGCAAAACCGTGGGCCATGTAGCCGCCCAACAACACAGCGAATGTGAAGATCGCCAGACGCGGCGAGCCCGGCTCCGCCGCCCATGCCGCAGCCGGCATAAAGATGGCCAACTCGAAAGAGATCGCCATGAGCATCTGAGGCACATCCAACGTCGTGTAGGATATCGAGTTGTGAAGACTTCCTTTCATCCAGACGAATGTCGCCTCTTCGGCGTCGTGGATCGCGAACAGAAGTGGAAAAAGCCAGAATCAACCGGCGCTGAGGTGCGATGCCGGGGTTTCGAACGCGTAGGTCCAGAATTCCTGCATGGCCGATAGTCCTTAATTAAGACAAGGGTACACAAAGCTTCGCGGCGGCTTTTGACCCCCTATCCGCCATTGTCAGCACAGCCGGGGTTCGTCCGCAGCCAGATCCAAGAGCGGGCGTTCCAACCTAAGCCAAGTTCGAAATCCGCAAAGACCGGTTTAGGCCGGTAACCGTAGGCTATCCACGTGAAGGCCGCTAAACCTTGGGAGCGGAAGCCTTCCCGCATGCCTAGTCCACGCGTTCCGATTCATCCGAGCGCGTCGCCGGCCGTACCCGTTTAAAGGCCTCTTCCGTCATCAGAAAAGCGCACTCAATCACACTGTCATACCCCCAAAACCTTACGGCGCGCCGGGTGGCATCGTAACTGCGGCTGCTATTTGGAAAATTAAGCGCCATGTTCAGCTCCGATAGGTTGACCAAGTTTTGCGCATTGGCCGGCTCAATTTCAGCGGGGAAATCCACGCCTTGTCAGGTAAATAAGCAGTCGAGCGCATCATAGGGTGTCAAATCGCTCTCCGACACAACACGTTCATGGCGCTCGGCCACACTCTTGATGCGATAACGCGGGTTCGCCCTATCGGCGTCGCCTTCTGGCATGAGGCGGCAAATTTCGTAAGGCCCAGCCGCGGCACTGTGCATCATACGGGGTGTAAAGTTGACGTTCTGACCGACGATGAATTTGTAGGACATGGTAGTTTCTCCGCTGTCTTGTTGAGTGAAGTGGGCTACTGCGGTAAAGGCGGTTCCCTCGTTTCGCTGACGTCAAGCACTTCGCCGCTTTCTATGACGTCGGAAAGCAAAACATCCACGAAAGGATGTTGACGATTGAAGGCTAGACCGCGCCGGTATTTCCGCATAACGATCCGCTCGATTGCCGATAGATTTTGCTTGCCGAGTTCATTATAGTCTTCCCGGAACAGACATTTTCCGTTTTTTGCAGTTCGCCTTGGCCCGGCCCAATTGTCCATGACACGGCTGCTGATAAACGCTCGAAGCGGGGTTGCCCCGTCCCAACCGTGAAGAATTAAACCGTCGCTGTTTCTAGGGTTTTCATCGACCTCCAGCTGGAATATTTGGTATTGCACCGGAGAAAATTCATTCTCCTCGAGGCTCGTAGAGTCACCCGGACACTCGATTTGAATTTCACTTGAATTTGTCATCTACTCTATATGGCGATGCGTTGCGGCAATAGCGAGGTTTGCTAGGGTCAGGACTCATTAACGCAGATAGAAAATGAAGACTGCTGCGATGCAGATGGGTCAACACGACTCGTTCAAATTTATTGCACCAACGGAAGCAATAGATCTGAAACCGGAAATTCAGCGCATTGTAGCCAGCAAATATCAGCGAGGCCTGGCATTCAACCGCCAGCACCCCTTCGTGGATGTGTTGCTCTCCGACAGAAAGCGGCGAAGTGCTCACAACCTTCATCGGGTGCGCGAAGATGCCGGCAGGGTTGAGATCTTCCTTCGGCACAGGGTGCGCTTGGGTTTCCTTTGTCGTCATTGCTCTCGCTCCTATTGCGGCATCTTGCTATCAGAGGGGCCATTGCACCTGCGAAGTCGCGAGCCTCTGCCGGCCGAAAAAGAAATAGCGGCCTTAAGCATGCACGAACATCCGCATGCCCTCGCCCGAATCATGGAACACGCGGGCAACGCTAGCCGCGCGCAGTGGAGAGAAAAATTTGATCTGAGGCTATGATCCACCCAGAATTGTTGGATATCAGCCTGGCCCGAGCAATCAGCCGGAGTTCCTAATTCTGCATTAGTTAAACTTATCCCACTGTGACGACACATATACGATAATGACGAGCGCGATTACTCCACCGATGATAATCTTGATCGCATCATCCCCGCTGGCTGGGGCAATGCCGGTTGCGACGAGGTGCACGCGACCAAGCAGCTCAGCGGCTACAAAGATCATGCCAAGTGCTGCTCCCCATTTTCGCATGGTCGGAAAGGATAGACCCCCAAGACTGTAGAATGAGCCGATTATGATCGTTGAACTCGAGGGCATGAGAGGCGTGGAGAGAATGCCTAAAAAATTGCCGGTGAGGCCCACGATCATTTCGCCGATGCCGGCGATAATTGCGAAGATCGCAACGGCGGTGATCCCTAAATGTCGAGCTCGATTCATAGGTTTCATCATAAGCCTTGGACATCCATTGGTTGGCGCAGATAGCCGGCAGGCTCGACGTGAGCGTGGATTGGCTTTTAGGCCGGACAGACGATCCAGAGATAAACGATCAGGAGCCGCCGCCCAAAAAGGCCGCACGCAGCAGTCCATAGCCCATTGGATTGTCAGAGCCATAGGATTCCGGCTCTGGACCATGCTTTGGCTCTGCTAGCACCTGCACTAACTCAACGCGAGCGATCGTAACCGGGGCTTTTTTGTGTGGCGATTGGAATACCCTGTTGCGTCGCTTAAGAGGCCTTTCGCAAGTCACGCCGCGACCGGCCCTGGTCAGTTGGCCGGTAAATCCGAAAACCGGAGGCACGTTTCGAGTCGTCTTCGTAGACGGAACGCTCGTCAATTAGCTTTTGAATCACGTCACGCGCCACGTAGAGGTTGACCTCTCTGCCGCTTTTATCATGTCTTACAACCGGGTGGCCATTCGCCTCTCTTAAGGTAATGTAATCGTTTTTGAGGGTCTGTGGATCCCACTCCCATTGAATATAGCGGCCCTCAACCGCGATCAATGCTTGCAGAACGTCGCTGGAAAGCATGTGATGCATTTCGATCTCGCTTTCTCGCTTTTGTAATTATAGCACGGTTCAATCCTGAAGCGGCACGAGTTGGCCGCTTTTCGCGCCGGGACCGGCGGCGATGAATTCGCCTTGCATCGGCTTCTCTTTTGCGGTGTCGGGAATGATGATCCGCCGGCGAACTTTCGCGAGGGGCGGAAAGCCGCAGTGGAGGTCCAGTTGATCAGTGGCCGTCAGCTGTGCCCCAAATTTCTAGCATACAGACCGATAGCTTAGCCGGCGCAGGACCCAATCACGAGCACGGTTAGCAAGCCATCGAGCGTTTCGGAAGTCGTGGTGCCGTAAGGCACCTGCCGCTCTCAAGCAAGAAAGCTCACCAGCCAATCGCGCTCGCCGCCGGCAGAACGCTCCTTGGTGCTTCGAAAGCAGCCGCTTATACTGCCAAGAAGGCCGGCGCGTCCAACGTCCTCAACCTTTGACTCATGGCCAATCTTCATTTGGGCCTCCATTCAGAGGAGCCAAGTCTGAACGCGCTCCTGTAAATGCGAGGCCACGGCCGGAGTATGCCCGCTTGCTGGCGGGCTTGCGTTCTTAGAAGAAGCCAAGAGCCTTCGGGCTGTAGCTCACCAGCATGTTCTTGGTCTGCTGGTAATGATCGAGCATCATCTTGTGGTTCTCACGGCCCGATACCTGACTGCTTGTAGCCGCCAAAGGCTGCATGGGCGGGATAGAGATGATAGTCCAGACGCGGCCAGCTTGGATAGCGCGGCCAAAGCGGTAGGCGTGATGGATGCTCCGGGTCCATACGCCAGCGCCAAGTCCGTAGAGCGTGTCGTTGGCGATCGCAAGCGCTTCCTCAGGGGTGTCGAACGGCGTGACCGACAAGACCGGGAAGATCTCCTCTTGGAACACGCGCATCTTATTATGGCCTTCGAGCACGGTCGGCTTCAGATTTGGTTTCTCCGTTCGCCATCGAGGTAGAGCGGCAAATTTTAACTATTGCAAACCAGAGTGGGTTGACGAGACCGCGGGAAATCACTCCACCTTGATAAGGTTTCGAAAACATTGACGGTTTTGGCGCTGTGCGTCTTCCGCTTAACAACTGCCCCGCGGCGCGAGCCAAAGATTGCGTCCTGAGCGTTAGGATGAGAAGAGATAGAGCGTGACCTCAAGCGGAAGCGAGAGAGGACAATTCAAATGCCATCGCAGAACGGCAAAGGCGGCCAGGGCGGTCCATGGGGAAGCGGGGTAAGACCCGATCCTGATATTAAGGATCTGGTCCGGCAGGGGCAGGATCGATTCAAGCAGGTCATGCCGGGGGGTGGCCTGCGCGGAGCAATCTTCGTTGCCGTTATCGCTTTGGCGGGCTTCGGCGCGTGGACCGCTTATTACACTGTGCCGAGCGACTCTGTCGCTGTCGTGCAACGTTTCGGTAAGTATCTCAAGCAGGTCCCGCCGGGACTTCATTTCAAGCTGCCGCTCGGCATCGATGTGGCGACAATCGTTCCCGTCAAACGGCAATTGAAGCAGGAATTCGGGTTCGGGACTCCAGGCGCTACAGATCCGTATCAGACTTCTCGCGACGCGAGGCGGGAATCGCAAATGGTGACGGGTGACCTCAACGCCGCATTGGTGGAATGGGTGGTTCAATACCGCATCTCGGATCCCGTAAAGTTCCTGTTCGACGTCCGGGAACCGAAGGGAACCCTCCGCGATGTTTCCGAATCCGTGATGCGGGAGGTCGTCGGCGATCGCACCGTGGACGAGGTGATCACCATCGGCCGGCAGGAGATCGAAGCGGAAGCGCTGACCAAGATGCAAGCGCTCTCGACCAAATACGCCATGGGGATTAGCATCGATCAAGTGCAATTGAAAAACATCAATCCTCCCGAACCGGTGCAGGCGTCGTTCAACGAGGTCAACCAGGCCCAACAGGAGAAAGAGAAGCTGATCAACGAAGCCCGGCGCGATTACAACAAGGTGATCCCGTTGGCCGAGGGCGAGAAGGATCAGCGGATCCGCGAAGCCGACGGTTACAGGCTCAAAAGGATCAATGAAGCGGAAGGCGATGTTGCCCGGTTCAGCGCCTTATTGGCGGAATACATCAAGGCCCCAGTGGTTACCCGCCGGCGGATCTACATCGAGACCCTGCAGGACGTCATGCCGGGCATCCGCTCCAAGATCATTGTCGACGAAAAGACGCGCAGCATTCTGCCACTGCTGAATCTCGACTCCCAGAAGGGGGACCGGCCATGAGTGCGACCAAATTAGTAACTATTTTGGCGGTTCTTGGCGCCGGAGCTTTCGTTTTGATGAGCTCGATTTATACGGTGAGCGAAGTCGAGCAAGCCATCATCACCCAGTTCGGCGAGCCCGTCGGTGCTCCCGTGACTGCCGCCGGTTTGAAGCTCAAGGTGCCCTTCATCCAGGATGTGAACCTGATCGACAAGCGAGTTCTCGAGTGGGACGGTAGTCCGTCCGATATGCCAACCAAGGACAAGCTCTACGTCTCGGTCGACCTCTTCGCCCGCTGGCGGATTGTGGACCCTCTGCAATACTTTCTGAGGCTGCACGATGAGCGCAGCGCCCAGTCCCGCCTGGACGATGTTCTCGGCAGCGAAACCCGTAACGCAGTCGCCAAGCATGAGCTGATCGAGATCATCCGCACCACCAAGGATCGTGTGCCGCTGCGCGACACTCTCGCGACCGATGCGGGACAGCAGCTGGATGTGGGGTCGCTGGTGCCGACCCAGAAGGGACGCAAAGTGGTCGAGCAGGAGATCTTTGCCGAGGCTGCGGAGAAGGTTCGAGTATTTGGCATCGAATTGCTCGACATCCGCTTCAAGCGGATCAACTACAACGAAAGTGTACGCCCGAAAATCTACGATCGAATGATCAGCGAACGGCGGCAGATTGCCGAACGCTTCCTCTCCGAAGGTAACGGCGAGGCCGCCAGAATCCGCGGTAATCGTGTGCGTGACCTGAACAAGATCCAGTCTGAGGCCTACCGGCAGGTCGAGGAGATCCGCGGCATGGCGGACGCGAAAGCCACCGAAATTTACGCGAGAGCTTACAACCAGAGCCCTGAATCGGTGGCGTTCTATGAATTCACAAGGACCATGCAGTCCTACAAGTCCATCATCGCCGAAAACACAACCCTTGTCCTTTCCACGGACAGTGACCTCTTCAAGTTTCTGAAAGGTATGACTCCAAACGGCGACGCCGTCCCGGCACCAAGTTCCGGCGGCAACCGATGAGAAGGCGTGCCGCGGCAGCGGCAGTAGTGTTCGCGAGCTGATGTTCCGCACCCCCGGCACTCTCCTGGGCGCCGAGGTCCACTCAAATTCGACGCGAGCCGGCGATTGCAACGAGGCCTGCGATCGCCAGGATCGCTCCGCGCCAAATCCACGGCGATTGATTGATCATGAAGCTGGATGCAGGATAGGGGAAATAGCCGCTCCCCTGTCCAATCCAAATCAAGCCGAGCAAGGTTGCGAGAACTCCGGCCGCAAGCAATGAGATTCTCAGGATACCCATAGCGTTCCCTTCCGTTTGGACAGACGATCACTCTACGGAACTGCATGGCGCAAGGTGCGTAAATTCTTTCGAAGAGCGCGAGGTCTCCTTAGGGTCAAAACGGGAAAGTCTCAACTTGAGCATATCTAGTCCGCTTTAGATAGGCTAAGCAGAACAATGCGTTAGAAAGATCGAAGACTGGTTTTGACCCTGGCTGCGTGAAAACGCCGAGTCGGATAGGATTTCCTCGCGATTTGCAGCGGGGGCTTGATGAAGCGCTTCATTGAGGGGGCTGACCGGAGCCAGTGGACTTTACTGCCGGAGTGCCTCGAC
>Ga0326728_10001742_pt1 | contig 75466 bp, 58 predicted proteins | sample MB3enrmetagenome_FD_207602 | JGI IMG/M metagenome (GOLD analysis project Ga0326728, IMG submission 207602) | Lab enriched peat soil microbial communities from McLean, Ithaca, NY, United States - MB31MN | ecosystem: Environmental > Terrestrial > Soil > Wetlands > Peat | place: USA: New York...
GAGAAGTTGGAATACGACGACGCTTGCAAGAGCAAATATTTGCGTTACAAGAAATGCGCCGAACCAATAATTCCCTGTTAACAAACCTGCAACACGAATGAACAACGGATAAGCCGGAAGACGCACATAGTTAGGATGATCGTAACCAAATATCGCGATCAGTGGAAATTGTAAACTATCCCACGCATTAAACAACCACAACCAACTTGTCCCTAACGGAATAAGATTCGGGTTAGCATCCATCCAGCCAGTGTGAAACTTCCCACCTTGACTGAATATTTCAAAAAGCCAAACGGCTCCGATGAGACGGATCGCTCCAGACATGATCAGAGGATAACTGAACCGTCTAAACTTGCTCCAATCAACCGAGCCCCAGACACGATTCAATTAAATCGACCGTCGTCTTTTCGAATACACTTGACCACTCATGCCGATCGGACTTTAAAGACGATGTTCCCGCCCACGGTCGCTAACACAATTTGTGAGCGAACACTTGATCAATTCCTTACATATCGTATACTCCTCAGATCTGAATTCGACGAGAATTAGTATCCCTCTCCAACGACGTACCATCGGCTATGTAATTAGCAAGTGTGGTTAGTGTAATCGGATTGGCAGAGAATTGTCAATCTCTTTGGTGCCCGCTATGGGTCCTTAAGCGCTCATTCGCCTCCAATGAATAAAGCATCCATGAATAGTTCCTAAGTTGAAGCGGCATGTCTGAATTCGCTGGATCTCATTTCACCACAAAGAGGCTTGTCGACGCGAATTACGCCAATGACTGAGAGCCTTCTAACTGGAGAATCTAACGTTTGGATGCAAAAATCGTCGCAGCATTCACGATCGTAATTTTCGTGATATCTACCTTTGCGATCGTCACTCCAGTTCAAGCATCCTTCACGATCGGAAATCTAACCGGTACGTATCGATTTCATAAATTTGATTTTGATCCGCACATTTCTGGACCGATCGGTTACGTTTGGCCAGGCGGAGGCCAAAACGCATACAATGGTTTTCCTAACTTAGCATCGGCCACGTTGTCCCCGGGCTACGAAACTCCATATCCATGTCGTCTTAGCGGAGAGGATTCAGGTCAAGTGCCAAGTGATCAATGTAACCCAGTTGATGCGCCATCTTCGTCTTGGTATCAGTTGCAAAGCAGCGCCTATGCACCATTCGGAGCTGTGCTCGCTGGTTCTACTGGAGATTTAATTTTCGCTCTAAATGCTACTGCAGGCTTCACTCAGTGTGATGTGAGCCAGGTCGGCAGTGGACCGTGCAGTACGAGTAGTACTGCTCCTGCCAATACGGGAACGAACAATATCTGTACAACCGCTGCGGGTGTAGCTAGACCATGTGGTTGGGATACTTGGATGATTCTGATCCCACCAGGATTCCAAGTATCAACCGATCCATCTCAAATCATTTCAACGCTCACAAACAATTACGCGAACATTTTCGTAACGACACTGTCACCATACGATCGATACGCGCCAGGCTGGACAATGATATCGATAAGAGTAGACGCGGCAATTAATCCTGGATATAACCATCAATTCATCAACTTCACCAGGGCTGGCGAGTGGTATTACGCTCGAGTCAACGGTGTGACCGCTCCAACAACGGCGGGTAGATACTTTTTCAAAATGTTCCTCTACGGCGGCTCAGACGTTTACGGGGTAGGACCGACTCTACCGAGCCCACTGAATTCACCCATCTCCGACCCAGAACCTGGAGAACTTCCCGACATGTGGGTTCCTCCGCAGAACTGGCCCGTGCTGCTAGTGAAGGGTGAGGTTGATCCGAGCATTATCACCGGAACAATCAGGTACGGCGGTTACAACTCAACACTATATGGAGAACCGATCGGTGAAGCCGGTCGCGTCTGGGCTAAAATGGAAACTAAACTGGATCCATACACTGGTTCGACAATAACCACATGTCCAGCCGAATCTTTTCCAGGCCAATCTCGAGTCGCCGGATGCACGGATGCGATTGGGTACTGGAATTACACGGCTCAAGGACACTATGAGGTCGAAGGCGTTGCGTCCGGAATCTACACGATCTACGCAGAAGCCGCGGGTTATCCACAATCAATCATAGAGTCTAACGTGACGGTCCTCAAAGGGCAGTCACTACATTTTGATGGTTATTTGCAACCTGGACCAGTAATTCATGGGAACGTATTCTCTAAACATCAGTTCGGCGACGAGCCGTGGCCGGAGAACACTTACATTAAAATTGAATTATACGACGCCCCAACGCTTAGTAACATTCCAAGTCCAAGCGCGAACTTGGTTTCATGGTCACCCTTACCTTGCGTTGCAGGTGGCCAGGAACTATATTATGGTGGAACTCACGCGGCTAACTGCGGCGATCCTCTGACAGGAAGTTTGATCGCCTTTCCGTGGCATGAGTACAGCACCGTTACTTGTAACATGATCCCATCCAGCACGGTTTGTCCGTATACGTTTCAGGGAAAATCAATAGGAGAAATTAACGGGTATTCTCGTGACGTATCCGAGAGCGGCTCGGCTCCACATATCAATCGTGCTGTTTGTATTGTTGTGGCGTGTAACGTCTTGACCTCCGATCCTCAGGGAGTCGGGCCACCACAGCGCTGGTTCGTACAGGGTGGCACGACGATCCCGTTCCATTTTGAGTTTGGAGTGAAAGCTGAGTATGGTGCTCCACGTGATCTTGACGGTATGGTTCCGCAAGTTTACGCCACGTGGGTGAACGGATTAACCCCTGGTAGATACTACGCGCGTGCTTGGGTTTTTCGTTACGTTCAAACTGCATTAGACGGCGTAACATTCCAGGAATACTACTTCGACATCACCCCGCAAGAGTGGGCTGGGGATGTTACGTTGCCGATTGATATTCGATTGAGCAGTTGGGTGAACAAGACTGTGCATTACCATAATCTTCCTACAACAATCAACGAGGATCCGATTAACACCGGCGCAGGATTCCTTTACGGATATCTCAGCGGATCTGACGGACAAATCTACTCGTATAATGTAACCGCGTTAGGGATTAAGGAAGAGCTGGGAGTAAGCCTCGGATTGACTGATCCAAGCTCTTGTCCACCCCCACCTGCGAATCCGCTTGACAGTTGCTATGCCGACGGGCCAGCAGCAGGAGGATTCCAGCTTCCGCCACACACGCAAATTGACGGTTACGAAGATCTCGATCCAGGTGGCGTTAACGCATTTGCGATCAACACTGGCAGAGCTAACATCCAGTTTTGGGGTACTAACGACACGTGGGGTGGAGAAAATTACGGGATCCCTTCGGGAACATATTCCGTGATAACTGGCACCGAAGGGTATGTGCAGGAGTCTCCTGCTGAACAAGTTTCTGTCACTCTCAGTGGTACTGAAGTTCAGGTGAGTGATCATATGTATCGTGGTGTCGGATTCAACGCTAGTCTCTTCAGTATTGATTGGGAGGAGCCAACTGTTAATCGGCCATGGGTGTGGGGTAATGATCAGGGTGGATTGAACACGATCTCGATCCCGCCTGGATTCCCACCAACTCCTAACTGTGGTCCAACGACAGCAGTTTGCAATAGTGTGCAGCGAGGATCTGAAATTGATTTGGGATTTTACTCTAACAATCAACTCGTCGGCTACCTCGGAGACGAGTTGAGCCAGTTACCCGTCACAATACTTACAACCGGCCTGTTCCAAGGTGTTGGAAGCATCGCGTGTCCCCCCGATACTACATCACCCACGCAACCTCCGTGGACAAGTCGTTCCTGTACAATGATGGATGGTGGCGGACGAAACATTAACCCCTACGACGGCGCGAACATGACATATTTCGGAAGCGAAGCGGCCGACCAATGGGTTGGCGGCTACACGCCCGGCGTCTTTTCTTGGCTCGTCGCTTCAAACCTTCAACCGATCTTCACATCAACAGCCACCTGGCCGGGAGCGTTTCGAACAGGTACATACGAAATCCGAGCGTGGACTTTTGGTTACATTCAGGACCAAATCTTCACGGTCTACTCACAGGAAGGGCAGGTTGCGGATATTCGAATCAATCTCGTAGAAGGCGTAAACGTATCCTTGGACATACTGTTCAAGAAAGAACATGTCATTAACCCAACATCAGCGAACATGTCTGCTCGAGTTAGGTTGTTCGATGATCAAGGCGAACTTGTTGCGGAATGGATGTCCAGTGAAGGAACCTATACAACTGGCAACGGTTTCGGATCAGCAGCAGATGGCACTACTGAATTCCCATTCATATCTCAAGGAAACTTGACAATACCAGGCAATCCGACAACAGGACAAGTATCCGGATTGAATAGCTACAATTTTGTTCCAGGAGGAACAACACTACTCCACGTCTTGATGGCCGGACTGCCTCAACAACCTCCTCTCGGCCTGGAATTCACCGGCCAATATTACGGAGACCCCGTCTTCACACCCTACACCTGTGACTTTGAAATCGTATGCTTGAGTAAAGGAACATACGGAAGATACCTGCCTAGCAACACCACAGGTCCAGCATATCCTTTCGCTAACAGCGGAATACTAGGTTCCCCAGACTATCAGGGAGGTTGGACTGCTGAAGTTGACTTCGTAAACTGGTACAACAACAACTCAGCCACACCTGAACCACTATCCATTTGCGGATCCGGCGAACAAATCCTGCCTTACCAAACAGCAGTCATCGCGCCTCCATCTTTTTGCGCCTCCTCGAGCACTGTCTTCCAAACCGCATCAGGTCCACTTGGCTCGAGTATTTTCGCACAGTACTACCCACCAGTGCAAGGCTTACTGCTTGGCGAATCCTACCACATCATACCTGGAACTACCGCAACATCCGGTATCAGTTTGACAGAGGACGCTGCCAATGGTACATACCTTCAACACAGCATGGCCGTCAATCACCTCGGACCGTACTCACAGGAAGGAGTCTGGCAGATCTCTAACGCGCACCTAAGCGGTGAGGCGAGTGGAATCTTTGAAGTTGACCTGAACGGATTCATCTCTGGAACCGCGTTGGCGTTCACATGGGCTAATGATTTCAGACCTCTCAGTTGGGCTACCGTCTCCGTGGCCGGAGCTTCAGGCAGCACTTGGAATTATTACACGTACGACGGCGAATACCAAATGTACCTGCCCGAAGGCACCTACTCGCTAACAATCAGCAGCCCCGGAATCGCATCCCAAACACTAACCATAGCTGTAACCGGAGGCGAATCTGGCACAGCAGCAAACGTCTACATGCAACAGACCAACGTACCCGTTCCCGAATTCACAGGCATCTCAATAGTAGCATTCTTAGCATTAGCAACCTCATTCTATATTCTACGCCGCAGAGGAACAAAGGTGCAATGGGAATTACGTTAGCGGAAACACGAAATCTTGTACGCAGCATTAGCGGTGTGCGCTTGGGCGGGAATGTTGTACCGGTTGAAAATTGCCTAAACTTCAGGGAAATATTTCTTCATCACCGTGATTATGGTTTGGTTCTGTCTAGGATTCAATGAAACCTGCAAACCATAGGAAGTAGGCTTCTGTACTATGAGACCCGAACGCATGGGCTCTTTTACGGCCTTGTCAACTCTCTTCAACCCACCTTTTCCCAGATCAGCCTCCTTGAATCCTTTTTTCAGGTTTTCATAAGCAGTATGACTGCCTCCCCAGTTTCCCCTCTTGTAAAGCTTGAAGAGCGCTGTTGCTCTGATCTCGTCGTCCGAAAGCATAAGTTCACTTTTGATACTTTGAACGTTCACGTTTAAATACTTTAGAATTTAATCCTCTGATTATGTCATACAAGCCGAACGAGACGCTTTTGTTGAGATATCTCGGAGCAAGCCCGATTCTCCGCATCGTTGACTTCTTTCTGGACAACCCGCTTTCAGATTACTCAAAGAACGAGATCTCAAAGGATCTCGCAATGAGTCGCGGCACGTTCTTCAAGTACTGGAAGGAGCTAGAGAAGTCCGGTGCGCTAACGGTTAGCAGGAAGATTGGAAGAGCCACGCTGTACGAATTGGACAGGAAGAACGAAGTTGTCAAACAGCTCATCAAACTAGACATGGCTCTCGCAAGAAAATCCATGGAACGGGCAGTACAGGAATACGAAAAACCAGTTGCAATTAAAACTCACGGTGAAGCCTGAACAGAATTAGCGACCTCACATGAAGCGAATCGTCCGATCGGAAAAGTCGATTTGCTCAAGTGCTCGGTGGATCAATACGGCCCAGTTGATGTTCACGTTTCTTCTTGGCATTAGATACAAGGTAACGCGACATTCACTGCTCACCAGTTCTACTGGAGATTTAATAGCGGTGTGCGTTTGAATCGAACTAAATTCCTTCTGCTAGCCCTAACCTTAAGCCTAGTTCTCACGGTCTACCTCCCAGCCGCAATTCCAAACGCTCACGCACAAATGGTTGGAACAACGATACTCAACGTGAAAATATCGTCCACGATCATCTATCCCGGAGTTAACTTCACAATCAGTGGGCTACTTGAAACAACAAGTGGAGAAGTTCTTCCCTACAAGAACCTAACGATCACTTGTGTGTACGAGTCCTTCCAAACCATGACGAATGGATTCGGAGAATTCAATTCAGACGTTTCGTTCCCTCCAGGCTCTCACGCTGGTCCGACAAACGTCACTGTAACGTACACCCCGTACCCCTATTCTCAAGACGTTCAAATGTACCTCGTAACCAGCACCTCAGTTCCTGTAACGCTCGAGTATCCGCAATCCGTTCTTTCGGCCCAAACCTTCGCTGTTCAAACACCGTTCCCTAAACCAAAATCGATAAGCTTCCATGGCAACGCATACATCGACACATCACAATCCAGAATCGGAACAGGTTCCCTGAAGCTGGAATCCACAGGCGACGAAATAACCACAGACCCCTCAAGCGACTTCGCCTTCGGCACTCATGATTTCACTTTTGATATGTGGGTCCGATTTAGCGCTCTGCCTCAAACTGGAAACTCTCTAGTATTCTTGCAGCAGTATCAAAACCCTGGGAACGTAATAATCGCCGGCCTCGCCAACGTCAGCAACACACAGGAAGTAACATTCTACTCAAAAATCAACGGCGGATCAGCGCACTTTGCGAGTGGCCCAATCCAAACCATCTCGACAGACGTCTGGTATCATGTTGCGTGGGTTCGATCGAACGGAACAGTTACCATTTATTGGAACGGAGAAAATATGGCCAGTGTTCCAGATAACGATACGATACCTGAACTCAACACTCCAATGCAGTTCGGAAGCTACCCACAACTTTACGGTTGGTTAGATGAAGTTCGAATAAGCAACGTAGCCCGATGGACAACCAATTTCACTCCACCAACGACACCATACCACAGAGACATCAGTACGGTTTTGTTGCTACACTTTGACGATCCAAACGGAACAAGATCAACCACAGATGATGTAGACACAAGTCTGCAAACAAGGATCTACCAGAACATCACAACCGTTACAGAATCACGTGCCCTCGCCGTAATCGGAAAACTAACCACCCAAACGCAGACACCGCTCGAATTACGAAACATAACAATTTACTTAGACGGAAACCCCGTAGGAAACACCACCACAACCAACACAGGCTCATTCGCGTTCTCATTCATAGTACCCGAAATCCTGAGTAATGGCCCGCATGAAATCGTCGTCAGCTTCGCAGCCCTTAACGACACATATGCTCCTTCCAAAACGATCCTGCAATTCGACGTCGCCGCTCCATCAAACTCCACTTTCACGACAACCGCACAGATCACTCAGACTGGTGCGACCACGACTCAACCAACCTCAACTAATATTCTGATAATTCCTATTATTGCCGCTATCCTGCTAGCCTCCACTCTCAGCTCTTATTTTCTCATAACGCGTCGCAAGAAAACAGAACCCATTTCCGAAAATATTCCATCATCATCACCTGATGTCACTTCTGAGATTTCTCCGAAAACCAGTTCCGATGTGCATTGCGAATTTTGCGGAAGACTCATACCGAGAAATTCTAATTATTGTGATCGCTGCGGAAAACCCAACCTGCTAAAGGACCAATAGCAGACTCCAGGCAACTCCAATGAACAAACCCACCACTGCACTAGTCGTATTGCTCCTACTTTCGCTGTACTCGTTCGGTTTGGTTCACGCGCAAGTTTCCTCCAGTATTCCTTGGCAGAAGACGCAAATCCTGGCTCCAACCCCAACTGATCAGGCTGTGAGTGAACCTTCAGTTCTCTACGAGAATGGATTGTGGAGGATGTGGTATCGTGTCGGTTGGACAAACAGTCTACAAGGAATCTTTTACGCGACGAGCAGCGACGGAATGCACTGGACCAAATACGGACACGTCACGAACGATTACAACGCGCACGTCTACCGATATAATTCAACAACACTTCTGATGGCTGCTCATGGATTAATCGATCAATACAGCCAAGATGGAATTCACTGGACAAATTTCACACAACAATACGGGCTTTGGCCGAATCCGTGGCTCAACCAAGCCGACCCATACCCGGACGAGTACGGGACGATTGGAAATAGTCAACTCCTAAAATTACCGAACGGAACCTACCTCATGTATTATGAGTCGTGGAATTGTAATTCACAAAACAAGAATCCTAGCGGACAATCATGTTACGCGCAAGATTCGCTTTGGGCTGTGAACCAAGCGAGTTCATCAGACCTCTTCAATACCTGGACCCGCTCATCAAACAACCCACTTCTAGGTGGCACATCATATTCCGCTGCGAACCCACACGTAATCCTCGAGAACGGAATTTACTACGCGTTCGTTGATTATTACTTATGGAACGCAACACTCGGAACATACAACATTATCGAAACCCTACTGACCTCAACCGACGGAGTCCACTTCACATTTGTTTACGGGCCAACTAATCCCGTGCTTGGTATCGATGCAGAGAAGAAACTTGACCCGTACTGCAACCAGGTTGGTGACGCATGGGTCGTTGTCCAGCCCAATGGTATTTTCTTGTTCTATGATGAAGACGCAAATGTCGCCGCAAACCTCACCACAAGCCATGCATCAATATGGCTCGCCTTTCTCCCGAACACAACACTCCCACAATTAGCATCAGGCCAATTTGGGACGGATCAATCTGTTTCAGAATTCCCAAACCCTATACTGGCAGTGATCGTGACGACTATGCTTGCTGTTCTACTAACGAACCGCGTTAAGACCAAGCGAGATCGCTGACAATACCGTTCGTGTTGTACTTCAAGCTACAGAGCGGGGCTTGCGGATTTTTCGATAATACGCTACTCCCGAAACTACGACTATCGCGGTTACCGCGATTAGAATTAACCAATTCGAGTAGTTCGTCTGTTGCATCGTGGCTCCGGGGGCATTCAAACTAAATTCCGCAATCTCCGTTCCCTGTTGCCCTTGAGAATTTGCGTATATGATATGTAACTGGAGATCAACCTGCGGGACGCCAGCAGTTGCGTTTACGGCTAAAATGTTGGACGGCATTGAGAGATTGAAAGTCCAAATTGCGGACTGCAAATACTTAAGATGAAAGTTATCCGTGCTCTCGGAATGAACAAGCTGCCAATTACCACTCAAATTCGGATCAAGATATGCTTCACCTCTAACCAAGTAAATATCCCCAGGACCATGATTCAAAATCTCAACCATCAAAGAAGAATTCTGTCCAGCCGGCGCATAATACTGACCGGTATTGCTTCCGATTAGTGTGATCTGAAGCTGCGAACTCGACTGCGCAAAAACCGTTTGAACACTCAAGCTGAGAAGGAAAATTGAGATCAACAGAAGGCGTGAATAACGAAACAACTCTGTCACCCACTAAAAATCCATGTGCACGAGATAAACCTCTTCCACCCAACCCGTAACTGGGCGAATAGAGAACCGCAAATTCGTGACGATCATAACTCCACCAATTGCCCTGAGGCCTCGTCTTAACGGTTTAAAGAAAGCATCAAAAATCCACTCCAAGTCTATTCGTTGATGTTAATGCCGTCATCAACAGATAATTAGCGACGAAAGGATGCTTCTAGGATGATCTAGAATGATCTTGAACTGGAAAATGCTCCTTCTGTTCACTATAGTATGCGGGTTTATGATTATTCCAAGCGGCTTCGCTTCAAGTCAATCGCGCCAGATCTACGGTTTTGTCTATAGTACAACCGGCCAGCCGATCTCCGGAGCAACTGTGGTCATGTCGAAATGCAGTTACACGCAATCTGCAACAACTAGCAGTGACGGGTCTTGGCAAATGGTGATCCCCTCGGATCTGTATGGGTCTTTGATTTTCTCAGCCAACGGATTTCAGACCCAGACCTTCCAGATCAACCTGAACGCTAACTGGCCTTATGCCGGCGGAGTGCTATCCTTACAGCCAACTTCCTGACTGAACTGTTAAGAAAAGTCTGAAATCAGCGGATTTAGGTTCTTTCTAGCTGTTTTGGGGTTATTTCGTATATGTCGGTTTCCGACACTTTGTCTTATATATAGTTAGGAGGCGTAGCCGTTCTTGTATGCGCACAGTAATGTGCGCATAACAAAATAAATTTAGGGAGAAAAAAGAAAATTTGCGTAAAAAATTAGCTGCAGCGCTAACAATCGCTATATTTGTAGTCAGTACTTTAGCTATAATGACCCCAGTGAAAGCCGACTTTACTTTGGGACTGTTAACCCCAAGCTATCCCTTCCACGAGCAAGACTTTGACCCACACGTATCCGGTGTGGTTGGTTACGTCTTCCCTGGTGGAGGTCTAGCTGCGTTAACGGGTGCTCCGAATATTGCCTCTTCAGTACTATCGCCTGGTTATCAGGCTCCATACCCGTGTGTATCGAATGGAGCGGAACTAGGTAACGGTGCTATTGTAGGCGGTACTACCGGATACGGTGCCCAATGTAATCCACCCGGCGCTCCAACGAGTTCATGGTATCAGTTACAAGGCAGCGCATATGCACCATTCGGTGCAGTGCTGACCGGATCAACTGGTGACTTGATCTTCGCGTTGAACGCAACCGCAGGAACGAATCCTGGCGGAACACCAACAGGCGGCACAGCGTGCTCAACCACCACAGCTGGTGGTACAGTGAAACCGGTATGTGATAGTCTTGGTTGGGATGGAGTAACTATCTATCTTCCACCTGGCTTCACGATGCCAACTATGGACGGTTCGAACGTCGTTACAACTGTAACGAACAGTTACGCGAACATCCAAGTTTACAAGGTTTCGCCATACGACCGCTATGCACCAGGTTGGACAGCAATCAACATTTGGACTGACGGTGGAGAAAGCTCTGGCCCACTAGGGGGTTCAGGTACATCAACATCTTCTCAAACATACTACAACCATCAATTCATCAACTTCACCACAGACGGTGAATGGTACTACTTCAGAGTCAACGGAGTAACAGCCCCAACAGTTGCGGGTCGTTACTTCTTCAAGATGCTACTTCAAGGTGACAGCAACTATGTTGCTGGCCAAGAAGGAACAGCTGCAAATGCAACAGCATCAATCTGCTCAACATCAGCAACAACAGGATGCACGTTAACGAACAACGCTATTGGTGAAGCTCCAACTCAATTCGTTCCGACACAGAACTGGCCAGTTTTGCTAGTAAAGGCTGAGATTGATCCAGCCATCATAACCGGAACCGTCCGGTACGGTGGTTACAACTCAACCCTATACGGGCAACCAATTGGCGAAGCAGGACAAGTCTGGGCTCATATGGAAGACAAGATTGATCCGTACACTGGTCAACAAATAACCATGTGTCCGGCAATCGGTCAACCAATGGTACCCGGATGCAACGATGCGCGTGGATACTTCAACGGCACCGTGATCCAAACCACAACTTTCGCATTGAATGATCCATCGAACTGCGGACCTACCTTAGGATCGGTCTGTGGAGCGCAGGGTCACTACGAAGTTGAAGGTGTCGCACCAGGTGTCTACACCATCTACGCTGAAGCAGCAGGATTCCCACAACAAGTGTGCGCCAGTGGCGTAACAGTGTTGAAGGGACAATCTTTGCACTTCGACTGCTACGTCCAACCAGGTCCAGTGATTCACGGCAACGTGTTCACGAAACACCAGTTCGGTGACGAACCATGGATGGGTGAGCTACCAAATTGCGCATATTCGCCATCATCCTTCCCGTACTGCTCAACCGACACATACAATGAATACATCAAAATTGAACTCTACGATGCACCAACTCTAAGCAACATTCCAGATCCAAGTGCAGATCCGATGGTCTCGTGGTCTCCAATGCCATGCGTAGCTGGAGGACAAGACGTACTCTATCCTCGAGGTCACGCTGGAGCATGCGGTGATCCACGAACTGCAAGCAACATAGCGTTCCCATGGCATGAATATGTGCCAGCGAACGGCTACGGTGCGTGCACAGCAGCACTTGCTCTCGGATACTACCAAGTAGCAAAATCCAGCAACCCAACAATCGGATGTACCAGCCAACAAATCTCAACTATGCTTCTGGCGGACCCACAAGGCGTTGGTCCTCCTCAGCACTGGTTTGTGCAAGGCGGTACAACGATCCCATTCCACTTTGAGATGGGTGTGAAGGGTGAGTATGGTGCTCCACGTGATCTTGACGGACAAGTGCCGCAAGTTTATGCCACATGGGTCAACGGTTTGACACCCGGTAGATACTACGTACGTGCGTGGGTCTTCCGATACGTTCAGACAGCCCTTGACGGCAGCACGTTCCAGGAGTACTACTTTGACGTCACACCACAAGAGTGGGCTGGCGATGTCACGCTACCAATCGACCTTCGATTGAGCAGCTGGGTAAACAAGACGGTTCACTTCCATGACCAATTCAACAGTCTGATAGAAGATCCAATCAACACTGGTGGTGGCTTTATGACAGGCTACTTGACCGGTGCTGACGGGAACATCTACAGCTACAACGCAACCGCATTAGGCCTACAATGCACAAGCTTAGTTTCACCAACACCATTGTGCTCGGATTCATGGGGCGTTCCAACAGGATCAACCATAGGAACTGATGAAGTAACGAACTATCCTAACGGTCCTGGAGGAAGTGGATGGTCACATCCTGACGCAATGTTCGGCGGATGGAGCAGTGGCTTCCAACATGGCATCCAATACAGTGGAGTCAACAGTGGTTTCGGTTCGGGTTCAGGTGTAAATCTAGACCCAGATCATATCAACCAGAATGCAATCCAAGAAGGCCGTGCTAACATTCAGTTCTGGGGTATCAACGATACTTGGCTAGGCGAGAACTACGGTATCCCCTCAGGAACGTACACGCCAAGCACCTATGTGCTAGGCTACATTCCACAGGGCCCACTAGAACAAGTATCAGTGACACTATCAGGAACTGTAACTAGCATCAGCGATCACATGATCCGTGGTCCCGGATTCAACGTAACAGTCTTCAGCATTGACTGGGAACGACCAACAGTCAACAGAGCATGGGAGTTCGGAAACCCTGAAGGATGGAACTTCATCCCAGGATTCTTCGCGAACCACATCAGCGGCTCAAGCAGATCAGGATATGTCAACACCAACAATGTAGGCGCAGAGATCGATCTCGGCGCATACAGCAACGGTACATTAGCAGACTGGATCGGTGATGAACCATCCGCAAGTGAAGCAACATCCATCAACACTGATGGCATGTTCCAGAACCAGTTCGAAAACAACGTAACATTGATCGGAGGAGGATTCCCGATCACCAACATTGCGGGCAACTTGTTTGATGCCAACTTTACATGGTTCGGTAGTGAAGTCAGAAGACCAGGCTTTGTCGGTGGAATGGCATGTGCCAACGGACCCACGTCCGCCGGTTCTCCATTCTGCGCCGTCCCGAGCTACAGTTCGGGTTCGCCGCACAACGTCAATGGCTTGTTCAACTGGCCACACCAACTAGAACCAACAGCATTCCAACCTGGCCAATACGACTTCGGAGCCTACACGTACGGTTACGTGCAGGACCAAGGATTCAGCGTCTACGCTGACGTAGCCCAAATCGCTGATGTGCGACTAAACCTAGTGATTGGAGTCAACATAACGTTGGACATTCTCTTCAAGAAAGAGCATGTCATAACGCCAACTGACTTCAACATGTCAGGTCGCGTCCGCATATTCAACGACCAAGGTCAACTCGTCGGTGAATGGGCGTCATCCAACGGAGTCTACACACCACCAGGCAATGCACAAACTTCGAACGGTGTAGCTCTCAACGGACGTGCAGTAGCAGCTGATGGAACCGTACAGTATCCATTCGGCCCACTACATGCAGTAGTCCCAGGAGTACCCGGATCCGGAGCAGCCAGCATTGGTACAGCATCACAACAGAGTCCAGCAGTAGGAAGCGGACTTAACGAATACAACTACGTACCAGGCGGAATCACCATTCTGCACGCACAGATCTCAGGCCTACCGCAAGTACCAGCAGCAGGTTACGATGCACCACCGGCAGTACCGGCTGGAACCTATACAGGTGACCCAGTCTTTACTCCAAGTGGCTGCGACTTCGAACTTGATTGCTATGCAGGCGGATACATGATGGGCATGGGTCACGGTGCAAGCACCGGTACGATGGTCCCAGGAATGGCTATGGGTTATCCATTCCCGAACACAGGCATCGCTGGTTATCCAGACTACCAGGGTGGCTGGACCGCAGAAGTTGACTTCGTCCCATGGTATGCAAACAACACCGGAACACCGGAAGCAGCCGCAGGCTTCTGCACAACGAGTGCAGGTCCTGGAGGCACTTGCCAAAGCAAGTCTAGCTCCGATGCGTTCGGACAATACTACCCACCAATCCAAGGACTACTGTTAGGTGAATCCTACCACATCATCCCAGGAACCACAGCAACATCAGGCATTAGCTTGACAGAAGACGCAGCCCTCAGTAGCACGTTCCTAGGCCACAGCATGGTATTCAACCACCTCGGACCTTACTCACAAGAAGGTGTTTGGCAGATCTCTGGCACACACCTATCCGGTGAAGCAAGCGGAATATTCGAGGTTGATCTGAACGGCTTCATCTCAGGTACCGCACTAGCGTTCACCTGGGCGAACGACTTCAGACCACTCAGCTGGGCAACAGTCTCAGTTGTGGGTGCCAGCGGCGCAACCTGGAACTACTACACATTCGACGGGCAATACGGCATGTACCTACCAGGCGGTTCGTACTCGCTAACTATCGCAAGCCCCGGAATAGCGTCACAAACGCTCTCCGTAGCTGTGACTAACGGCGAAGTAGGAACGGCAGGTAACGTCTACATGCAACAAAGCAACATTCCAGTGCCTGAGTTCAGCGGCATAGCCGTAATAGCTTTCGCAGCGCTAGCAGCATCACTATACGTACTACAACGCAGACGACGTAAGTAAAACGTCAAACGGGAGTAAAACTCCCGCCCTCCTTTCTTTTTTTATCTTAATTTTTCCAACACTCAACTCAACAACTACGCGACACGCTAAACGAAACCGTTCTTCTTCCGAAAACTTCACTCACCTGGTTATCGAATTCTGAGCCAACAAGACAGACTCTGTGTGATGTCTCCTTTGCGATACTAGTGTCAATTCTTTGTACGCATAATTCCTGATCTCATGATATACGTGCATATTATTCCTAAAACGCACTCAACGTTCAGGCTGTGATTAGATCTGCGGGTTTGCTTTGCGGTATTGATGATTTCGAGTTTGCTAGTTGTTGATTCGAGCCAAATGCCTTGTTTCATTGTTGCTGGTTCTATCGATCTTGCAGTTTTCCGTTTTGCTCACACGATCCGCAGCGCAGCTGAATGGTGTGGCTTCAACGACAACCACATCACTTGAAGGCAAATCAAAGAATCCTTGTCTAACCCCGTCAGTAGCGGATACTGCAACCACCCAGCTGCAAGCTTCATCAACTGAACAAACGGTTACCGGTCATGTTCTTTCGAACGTATCGAACAAACGAGCACATCTCTTGGGCGCGATCGCAAACCAGTCGATCATCAAGATGGAGATGGTGCTCAATGTACGGAACCCGACTAGTTTTAACGCATGCCTCGCATCCCTAAATGATCCGACTTCACCAAATTATGGACACTACTTGAATCAGACAACATTGAAACCGTACCTACCAACACCCGGGCAAGTAGCATCAATCTCCAGCTACCTTACTCGCAAGGGGTTTCATGTTGCTTCAGGGTTCTCGCCGTTAGTTCTTCAGTTGACTGCAACCACCGCTGCTGTTGAATCAACCCTGAATGTGAAACTGAATCTTTACTCAAACAGTACTTCGGGCAAGCACCACTATTATGGAGTAAGCTCGGATCCTTCGTTGCCCAGCAACTTCGCAACACTCGTTAATGGTATTCAAGGCCTCGATAACTACTCAACGATTATCCCAGCCGAGTCGCCTTGTTCAAGCCCCTACTGCCCTCAGGGGGTTCAGGTGGGGTACGGTTTGTCCGGTCTCTATTCGAGCGGATTCAATGGAGTAGGGCAGTCGGTTGCAATAGTCGACGTGCCTGGTGACCCGAATATTCAATCGGCGTTGAATACTTACGATTCTCAGTATGGACTACCGGCGACTACGATTTCTCTCTATTACCCTGATGGCACACCTGGATCATATGATCCCGGGTGGGCTTCGGAGACGGCGATGGATGTGGAGGCGGTGCATTCGGTGGCGCCCGGCGCGCATATCGTTCTTCTTTACGATACTGGGGATTTGATGGATTCCGTTGATTATGTTGCAATGAACCATTTAGCAAAAATCGTGTCAAACAGTTGGACGTACAGTTGTGGTGATGGTGTTTCTTGCAGTGACACGGAACTATCCAGCGCGCTTGTTTCTTCTGTCGATACAAGGCTTGCGTTGGATGCGGCTCAAGGATTGACTATTCTCTTCGCGTCGGGGGACGAGGGTGCGAGACCTGATGGCAGCAATTTAGGAACTGAATTTCCATCCTCGGATCCGAACGTTCTGGCGGTCGGAGCGAATAACCTCGCCCTATCAGGCTGTTCGACTACTACGTGCACAGGATATGGAAGCGAGAGTGGGGCAATCATAAGCGGGGGAGGGATCAGCGGACACTTTTCGGAGCCTTCATGGCAAACAGCAACAATCGGCGCCAGGGGAGGTCGTGGGGTTCCTGATGTTTCGATGTTCGGCTATAGTCCCAACTTCTGGGTGTACTCAACCGCGTCGGATGAGTGTGGTCGTGGCGGTGATTCCGCAGCCTGGTTTAGTTGTGCAGGAACGAGTTTGTCAACACCGTTGTGGGCTGGGGTTCTTGTCGTTGCGTTGCAGTTTAGGGGTGGGGCTTCTTTTGGGAACATTGGTCCATTATTATATCACGTAGCCGCCGGTCCGGAGTATTCATCGATTTTTCATGACGTAACTTCAGGATCGAACGGGTTCAGCGCGGGAACGGGTTGGGATCCGGTTACGGGTTGGGGAAGCCCGATAGCCAGTGGTTTAGCTTTCGCTATTTCTCATGAATATGTTACGACCGATAAGACAACCTACTCTATTGGGAGTTCGATTGACTTTACGGGTTCAGGATTTACCGCGAACGGAGTGGTCCTCTCTTGCCTCACGCTGAACGACGACGGATCCGTAGCCTGTACTCAGGCGCCTGCAGCAGATGCTAATGGGAATGTGGCGGGTTCAATGGTTGTTGGAGGAAATATTGCGGTTGGATCTGAGGAGTTTTACTTGTATGATGAGGGTACCGGACTGTTTTCAAGCGGCGTTCCGCTGACCGTTCTTGCACCCTTAACGCAAACGTCAACCTCAACAACTCCAACAACGACGCTAATTGTCACCTCAACAGTTTCAGCGGTTTCCACGTTCACAAAATCTTCAACCCTCACCTCGGTCACCACAAGTTTCGTTTCGACGAATTTGTCTACGAGCACTATTGTTTCGTTGACAACGGTGTTGGGTGTGACGATTACATCAACCGTCACGGCTCTGGCAACAATTCTGCTTCCTTCCACGATAACCAGTACTGTTGGCGGTTACTCTTCCACGGCGACATCTTCGAGTACAACGGTTACAACTACGACGTTAACTCAAACCGGAAACTCAGCCATAACTTCCTCATCAACCACCACATCCCCTCCCTCAAGTACAAGCACTACTACGACGAGTTCATCTTCGACGGCTGCAAGCACCTCTTCAATGACGGCTACGACAACATCGCCGGTTAATCGTAAATTTGTCGTTCCTCTAGTGTATCCATTCTTCTCGTTTGGGATCTTGATCTATCTGTATCTTCGGTTGCGGTTCACTAAACGTCGGTTGCCATTCGGGTTGAATGCTAGACTGGTTCGGTATAAGAAATGTTGATGGTGATTTAGTTGATTGAGAAGTTAGGAATAGGATCGATGCCTGTTGAACGGAATGTTGGAAGTAGCGTTGACGAACTGACGTCGATGTCTCTTTTGAAAGCGGCTGTGAGGAGTTGAATGCATACGAGATTTAATTTTGGTTCACGATCCGTTTCTGTTCTTCTGGTATCGACGGTTGTAGTGCTGTTTCTTTCGTCGGAACGAAGTGTGCTTGCTCAGGTACCTTCCACCGTAACTTCAACCGTCTTCACAACCATTACTAGCTCAACGTCACTCACAACCCTGTTCACTACAACCAGCACTGCGCTTGGTGCTTTGACATCTACCGTCTACACAACCATAACGAGTATCGTAACCTCGTCCGTAGCCACCACATCTTCAATGACGGCTACGACAACATCGCCGGTTAATCGTAAATTTGTCGTTCCTCTAGTGTATCCATTCTTCTCATTCGGAGTCATGGTATACCTGTTTCTAAGATTGCGCCTGAGAAAACTTGAGCCGTCCAAATTGCGGATGTAATTGAGTCAAAGAAGAAAAATGATCGCTGACGAAACACATTCTCGAATCATGGAATAGCCCGCGTCTTCCTTAAGAACCGCCTTCGGCGTTTCTGATAACGCTGAGTGGATGTGAGCGGATGAAGGGGATTATGCTTATGGCTTACGGGACTCCGCGAACATTAGATGATGTTGAAGCGTACTATACGCACATCCGTGGAATGTATCGCGGCGGTGGGAAACCATCACGCGAGGAGGTTTTGAAGCTCACCGAACGTTACAGGAGGATAGGTGGAACTTCCCCGTTGATTGAGATAACGGAGAATCAGAAGAAAAAACTTCAAGCGAAACTAGATTCTGCAGGCTCGTCGACCGTAGTTTATTCTGCGATGAAACATTCACCGCCCTTCATAGCGGACGTGGTGGAGCAGGCCTGTGATGATGGGGTGGATGAATTGTTCGGGTTGGCTCTTGCTCCACATTACTCGTCAATAAGTGTGGGCACTTACATTCAGGCTATGAACGACGCTAACCTAAAGTTGGCCCGCCCGATGAAGATTCGGTATGTTGAGTCATGGCATGATAACCCACTGCTGATAGAGATGTGGGCCGAAAAAGTTGTCGAGGTCGGACTGAAACTCGGTGGAGGCGGTAACTCTCTGATCTTCTCAGCCCACAGCCTCCCAGAACGGATCCTGAAGACTGACCCGTACAAGGATCAGTTGCTGGAAACTTCCAAGTTAGTCGGGGAGAGGTTGAACAGACGGGATTGGTCTTTCTGTTTTCAGAGCGCCAGTAAATCCAGAGAGCCATGGCTCGGACCAGACATTCAGGATCATCTCGAGTCCCTATACACTCGAGGAGAGAGAAATTTTCTGCTAGCGCCAGTTGGCTTCGTCACAGATCATCTCGAGATATTATACGATATTGACATTGAATGCAAGGAATGGGCTAGAAACCGAGGAGCAAAGCTTGAGCGATGCATGATGCCTAACGATTCATCTAAGCTGATCGATTGCCTCTATTCCATAGCGGCGAGCAAAGGATTCGCTTAACCTCTGGGAATGCAGTGAAGACTTCTCTGTTTCTTCGTCCCAACGTATTAACGAACGATTATTTATCGCACATAGAAAAGAGCTGAACATCCGCGAGACTTGAGTGCTAAACCATCAAAGGGATCATCCTGTGATGAAACGCGAAATTTTTGCCACGCCCCGTCAAATAGCGGATTTATGTGATTGTTATTTCTACCATGAAATGGATCTTCCAGGCTACGGCCACGTTGAAGGTGAATGGGATCTACGAGGCAAGGAGCAGGAGTATCTTGGCAGCGTGGAGCTCAACGGCAAGCGGGTGTTAGAGATAGGGACGGCCAGTGGTCATCTCTGCTTCTATATGGAGAAACAGGGAGCGGAGGTGATTGCCTACGACCTTTCAGTTAACGAAGCATGGGACATGGTCCCTTACCAACGTTACGATTGGGAAACCGCTCTTTCAGAGCGTAGATCTCACGTGAGAAGAATTAACAACGCTTTCTGGTTAGCGCATCAGGCTTTTGGTTCGAAAACGAAAATGGTCTATGGTTCCGTCTACTCGATTCCACGCGAAATAGGGCCGGTGGACATTTCAGTATTCGGTAGCGTTCTCCTTCACGTTCGTGACCCCTTCCTCGCCTTGCAAAATGCGCTCACGCTTACTAGAGAAACCGTTATCGTTACCGAGCCTTGTTCGCTTCCGAGGCAATACCTTGACAAATTTACCGGCGCAGACATGATATTCTTGCCGGATTTTGTCAGCACAGAACCCAAAGAAACTTGGTGGCACATGTCTCCGCGACTCATTCAGCGTTTTCTCGGAGTGCTCGGTTTTGAAAAAACTAAAATCAGATATCACTATCAGAAACGAAAAGGCCGTAGTCACAGGTTATGCACAATTGTTGGTTTGAGAACAAACTGAACACCAAAATGTCGTATTAATTCATGACCGTTCATAAGCTCTTCCCATTTCTACTAATGTTGATCCTCTCTCTTACCATAATTACTCCTCTCGTCCACGCGCAAACCGCTCCTTGGCAACGAATCGTTCCTTGGCAGAAGACGCAACTCCTGACACCTACCGCATCCGAGCAAGCGGTGAGTGAACCATCAGTGTTGTTTGAGAATGGAGTGTGGCGCATGTGGTATCGTGTTGGCTGGAGCAATCTGCAAGGAATATTCTACGCTAACAGCACTGATGGAATTCATTGGACAAAATATGGTCATGTTACGAACGATTACAACGCACGCGTCATTCGTTACAATGCCACAACATTGCTAATGTATGCTCACGGTTTGGTTACACAGCACAGTATTGACGGGATTCACTGGTATAACTATACACAACAGTATGGAGTATTACCAAATCCGTGGCTTCACCAACCGGATCCGTATGCTGAGGGAACCATCGGAAACAGTGAACCATTGAAGTTGCCTAACGGGACGTATCTAATGTATTATGATGCATGGAACTGTAAAGCCTTTGAACAATCACCGAATTCTAATGGATCATGTTATTCGCATTGGGCGGTGTACGGGGCTAGTTCACCTGACGGTATTCATAATTGGGTACGTATGCCCGCCAACCCGCTCGTAGATGGAGTTGCTGAGGTTGCGAATCCGAATGTCGTTTATCAGAACGGAGTGTACTATGCGTTTATGGATGTCTATGGCGAGGTTATTTACATAATCTTAGAAACGTCCACTAACGGAATCAGCTTTTCTAGCCCAGTTTACGATCCATTGCTTATCATGGATGTTGAACAAAAGTTAGATCCTAACTGCGATCAGGTTGGTGACGCATGGGTAATCGTTCGATCGAAGGGAATTTATCTGTTCTATGACGAGGACGCGAATGCTGTAGGGAATTTTCCGCACGCGTCGATTTGGCTTGCGCTCCTACCTAACACCACACTGGCCCAGTTAGTGGCTGGACAATTTGGAGCGAACATATCGCAAGCAGCCACAACAACCAATGTTTCAGAAGGATTGACTCCATTTACCCTGGGCGTATCGGTGTTAGGTTGCTGTCTCATGCTATATTTTGGAAGAAAACATAAGATGCGAATCTAGCTTTCGCTCAGTGCGGCTGCATTCACTTGGGTCTGGAAACTAGTCTCCGTTCACCCTTCTCATTTCTTCAGAGAATTTGTGTTTCGAGGAAACCATATACTGTGCGTTATCAAGAGCTTGGGCACGTAGTGGAGCTAGGAATTACAGATTCTAACCGAGACTAGAGTTCTTGAATAGTAGACCGCGTGGGCACGCTTGGGTGATGTCGCGGGAAGCTAAGCTGGAGTTTATGTCTGGGGTAAAGGCAATTCTGCCTATCCTTCTAGGCGTTGTCCCGTTTGGTGTTACGTACGGTGTTCTGGGGATAGCAGCTGGCTTGCAGATTCCCGCCACGATAGGTATGTCCTCAATCGTGTTTGCTGGTTCAGCACAGATTGTTGCAGTTCAGCTCTTCAATGCGGCTGCGCCTGCCCTCGTGATTCTCATAGCCACCCTGATGGTTAACCTGCGCCACGTCTTGTACAGCGCGTCGCTTGCTCCCAGACTTAAGCGTCTTAACTATGGTTGGAAATGTCTTCTAAGTTATCTCTTAACAGATGAGACGTACGCCGTGACGATCGCTCACTACAATCAAAGTGTAGGATCATCAAACAAGCATTGGTTCTTTCTAGGATCTGGATTGACCATGTGGAGCGCGTGGCAGGTGAGCACGGTCGCGGGAGTTTTCCTCGGCGCCGTGATCCCAAAGAATTTACCGTTAGATTTCACAATTACGCTAACTTTCATCGCCCTCCTTGTGCCCATGCTAAAAGATAGGACGAGCGTGACAGTCTCGGTTGCGGCAGGGATAATTGCAGTCTGCGCCATCGGATTACCATTCAAGTTAAACCTCATACTCGCAGCCCTCGCCGCGGTGGCGATCGGATTGGCAGTCGACTCGTTAAAACGGGTAAGGGAGTAAGCCGACGTTGCCTGACAGCTTCACACTATGGTTCATTATTATCAGCATGGGCTTGATCACGTTCTTATTGCGATTGTCATTCATCACGCTACTTAGTCGGATTCATCTCCCCGCGTTGGTCAAGCGGAGTCTAGATTTTGTGCCTCCCGCCGTTTTGTCCGCGCTAATCTTTTCCGATTTGTTCCGATCTGGGCTTGTTCAACCAATCTCGATGCAATTGTATTCACGTCTGATTGCTGGAATCATCGCTGTGCTCGTGGCTTGGCGTACCAGAAACGTGGTGCTGACGATAGGAGTAGGGTTGCTAGCGCTTCTCATACTACAGGCTCTCCTCTGATTCACTGAAGCAGCCCGGATTAGGATACTATGAATCGTGTTAGCTTACTTTGATTGTGATTGTGTAGCTGGCGGGTACCGTTACGAGTGCGGTCCATGTTTGTGCTGAGGTCGGTGATGGACTAAGGGTGAAGGTGACGCGGTGGATGTTGGTTGGTGTTGTTGAGTTGCTCGTGTAGGTTGTTTGATCATACACGACTGCACTTGATTCTGAGAGAATGGGTGTTCCATTTGGTCCGGCGATTTGGATGGTAGCACTTCCTGATCCCGTCCATTGGACGATGACTATGACTTGTGTTGCGCCTGCTTGAACGTTGAATGTGTTCGTGCTTGGACTAGCACTAGTAATCGTTGAGGAAGATGTGGTGGCTGAGGAGGAAGTTGACGACGTCGTAGTTGAAGTGGTGCCTGTACCGTAAGTCATCCGTAGGTTAGCGATATGCCCGCCTACGGGACTGGTGTAAAATGAGCCGCCTGGGAAAGTTGTGCTGAAGGCTTGACCATAGTAGGCTTCGGTATCTTGTGTTGAAGTTGATCCGTATACCTGACTTGCGGTGGTTTGGAATGCGAGCCAGTATTTTGTTCCTGCTACGATAGTGATGGAGGTGACTGCGACATCGTTCCATCCCTTGGTTGCCGTAGCGATCGCAGATGAGGCGAGTAATGATCCTGGTCTGTTTGAGTTGTCAGAATATATTGCCACCGCCACGCGGCCTCCGCTTGAGGGGAAGTTGACACCTATCGTTTGCAGTGAGCCGGACTGGGAAGCGGTTATTGAGAAAGCAAATGCACAAGCCACATAGCCATACTGGCCTGTTGTGTCGCCAATAGTGTCCGTTACAAGGCTTTGACTTGACGCTAACGGAATTAAAATTAAGCCACTCAACGCCGCGGATAGAACAACAAGTGAAAATATTGTTGAATACCGCAATTTTTCTCGACTCCAAAGGTCAACAAGAGGAATCGACGGTCGGATAATCTAGGGCTAGCATGAAAGAGACTTATTCGGCGAGATAGGTATAAGAAATTATGGAGTGAACTAGCGGAGATTTAGAGAGATTTTGGAAACCCGCGGATGGCGTCAACACTCTAAGCTTGCACTACGGAAAATAAGGGAATAAGGAGCTCATCATTAACCTGTACGCCAATTTCTTAAGTAGCAACACGAGAATGTTCCTGAATTCGCGTCAGTTTAGATTAGGATAGACATATGACGGCTTGCAGAAATTTGCTTACACTGTTGGATTGCAAAGTCTTTTAGCCGTACGAATAACGTTTCGCTGATCCTACGTTTCTCTCCTAACTTTGAGGTTGGACGCATGGGACATACGGCATTCGTGTTGGGCGGAGGTCGGATGGGCCTCGTTGCGGTACGAGATTTAATCCGGTCAGATGAAATAGATTCAGTAACTATCGGAGACTTCGATACTTCAAAGGCTCAAGACCTTGCGTTATCGATAGGCTCTGACAAAATCAGAACTGAGAAAGTTGATGCGACACGGCGTGAGGATTTGGTGAACGCCATCCGTGGCGCTGATGTTCTGATTAACGCGATTTGGTATGAGCATAATCTCGACGTAATGAAAGCCGCGATCAGCGCCGGGGTCCACTATAACGATCTCGGCGGACTTTTTCATATGACAAAAAAACAGCTAGAGTTGAATGATCAGGCGCGTGAATCCAACGTCACAGCAGTTCTTGGGGGCGGAGAAAGCCCGGGTATCACTAACGTGCTCGTAGCATTATGCGCAGAGAACCTAGATGTTGTTGAAGGGATTAGAATTCGGGTCGGTGGAAGGGAGATTTCGTCGTCGGAAAGTAACCGGTTACTGTTTCCCTTCGCGGTATCCACAGTCTTCGATGAATATTCCAAGCCTCCAGTAATGTACCTTAACGGTGAGTTCCGTGAAATGCCACCTCTCTCAGGAGAAGAAGAAGTTACTTTTCCGCAGCCTGTCGGAATAAACAGATGCCATTATTCGATTCACTCCGAAATTGCAACCTTGCCGATGAGCTATGAAGGTGTGAGAAATGTGGATTTCAAACTAGGAATGTCGGAAAAAATATTCAAGGCAATTAAACCGTTAATCGACGCCGGGTTAGCAGATACTTCACCCATCGAGTTGAAGGGTATCAAAATTTCGCCGCGTGAATATGCCATCGCCTATCTAACATCACGCGTAAGCAACGAAGAACCCGTAAGATGCGTGGCGCTCAGAACAGAAGTCAGTGGGAAAAAGGATGGAAGAGATTCGACTGTTATCGCCACCCTCGTCGGAGAGCCATCTGAGGAATTTCATGTGAAGAACGCAACTGGCTTGTTAACTGGAATCGGAGCATCGATTGTGGCGCAGCTACTCGCGGACGGCACAATTAATAGACGAGGTACCTTCGCCCCAGAAGCTTGCATTTCACCCAAACCGTTTATTGAAGAATTAGCCAAACGTTCCTTGAAAGTTGAGGTTAAGACAGAATTCAGATAGCTAGAACTTGGCTCTGAAACTGTGCCATTTTGGGGGGCTTCCGGCTGTTGGCCATGGGTATGTGAATGTTCAAGAGTGAATAAATGGAGATTTATTTCTGAGACTGCGATCACAATCCTAAGGAAGCTGACAATGACGAACCTCAACGTGACTCTCGCTCAGATGATGGTAGCCCGTGCAAATCCTGAAGCAAACCTCAAGAAAGCTGAGAGTTTGATTTCTGAAGCGAGCCGACGAGGAAGCGATATGATATGTTTCCCAGAGATGTGGACTACTGGATTCGATTGGGCTACGAATCAACGCATCGCAACTGACCAAGAGAAAATTATTGATCGCGTAGCCGAGATGGCGAAACAATACCGTATCTGGATCAACGGCTCCATGCTCGCCTTGAATGAGGAAGGCAAGGTCGCCAATACCTCCATCCTCTTCGACGCGACCGGCAAGAGAGCAGGCATCTATCGCAAGACACATCTCTTCACAATGTTCCATGAAGATGATCACATGGCCCCAGGGAACTCTCTGTGCACAGTACAAACGCCTTGGGGCTTGATTGGGCTTTCAGTGTGCTACGACATCCGGTTCCCTGAACTGTTCCGAACATACGCGCTCAAAGGAGTGAAAATACAACTCAACCCCATGGCATTTCCCTATCCTCGACTGCCGCACTGGAAGGTTCTGATTCGCGCTCGCGCCATCGAGAATCAGATGTACATGATTGGAACAAACCAGGTTGGATCTGAAGACTTCGGATCCGACGGAGTCATAACGTATTTCGGCGATTCAACCATCATCGACCCATGGGGCGAAACCATAGTTGAGGCCGGAGAGAAAGAAGAATCTCTACTAACCGCAACTATTGACATCGACAAAGTCGACCAAATCCGCTCCAAAATGAAAGTCCTACAAGATCGTCGACCCGACCTTTACGAACTCGGCTAACCACATCCATAACATCGTCTTAGTTGGCGATTGTTTTTGGTTACGCATTTCCGTTCACTCTTTTTTCAGAGAATTTCCATTTCTCAAGCTACGCGGCTCATGTGTCGTTTCAAGTTAAAGTATAAACGCTCGCAGGGTGAGATACTTCAGAGAACGCGTTTAATTTTTCGTGATTTTCATCGAGAATTCATAAATAGCAACACACTATACTCGTTCCAAAACTCGGATTTGAGTTGGTTCAGCTGTATCAGAAATTTTCTGCATTGGTGCTCGTGATTATTTTTGTGGGGAGCATGTTCGTTGTTCTCAGTCCTGTTCATGCATCCTTCACGCTGGGTCAGTTGACTAGTTCGTATCCGTTTCATGAGTTGGATTTTGATCCTCACGTGTCCGGTGTGGTTGGTTACGTGTGGCCTGGGGGTGGTTTGGATGCGTATACGGGTGCTCCGAACATTGCGTCCTCAGTGCTATCGCCTGGTTATCAGTCTCCGTATCCGTGTACGGTCGCGGGCGAACCGACGGGTAACGGTGGAGTTGTTGGAACTACCGGTAATCCAGCTCAGTGCAATCCACCGGGTGCGCCTACTAGTAGTTGGTATCAGTTACAAGGTAGCGCCTATGCTCCCTTCGGCGCCGTACTTGCGGGGTCTACTGGTGATTTGATTTTTGCAATTAATGCTACGGCGGATACTTGTCCGGGTGGTCATAATCCCAGTACGACGTTTCCGTCTCTTGGTTGTAGTGGTTTTGATCCGTTAGGTTGGAGTGGTGTCACTATCTATCTTCCGCCTGGCTTCACGTTGCCAACCACGGATGGGTCGGATGTGGTGACTACGGTGACGAATAATTACGCGAACATTCAGGTCTACCATGTGTCCCCGTACGATCGTTACGCGCCTGGCTGGACCGCAGTCAACATTTGGACTGATGGAGGACAAAGCGCCATCAATAACGCTGGGAATGCGTACTATAATCATCAATTCATTAACTTCACAAATGCCGGTGAATGGTACTACTTCAGAATCAACCAAGTAACCGCCCCAACTGTAGCTGGCCGATACTTCTTCAAGATTCTACTCAGCGGAGATAGCAATTACCTAGCCGGCCAAGAGGGAACAGCAACGAACCAAACCGCATCAATCTGCCAGAACTCATTGACCATAAACAACTGTGTCCCTAACAATATTCCCAACATTGGTGGTGAGGCACCTACTCAGTTTATTCCTACGCAAAATTGGCCCGTGTTGCTTGTGAAGGGCGAGATTGATCCCGCTATAGTGACTGGTACTGTTCGTTATGGTGGCTATAATTCAACGTTGTATGGGCAACCGATTGGTGAGGCGGGTCGCGTTTATGCGCATATGGAAGACAAAATTGATCCATACACTGGTCAGCAGATTACTATTTGCCCAGCTATTGGTCAACCTTCAGTGCCTGGGTGTACGGATGCGTTTGGTTACTTTAACGCGACCGCCACTGGACATTATGAAGTGGAAGGAGTTGCGCCAGGAGTATTCACAATCTATGCTGAAGCTGCTGGTTTCCCGCAACAACCTTGCGCTACTGGCGTAACAGTGTTGAAGGGGCAGTCGCTGCACTTCGACTGCTACGTACAGCCTGGCCCCGTGATTCATGGCAACGTATTTTCAAAGCACCAGTTCGGCGATGAACCTTGGCCTTCAGTATTATGTACAACATTCTCGAACGGTGGTTGCTATGATATGGCGAGCAGATCGGGATTTGCAGTACTTGGTTCTGCAGGTAATGGTCCGTACGTTAAGATCGAATTGTATGATGCGCCAACTTTAACCAACATTCCTGATCCGAGCGCTAATATCGTTTCATGGTCACCCTTACCCTGCGTAGCGGGTGGTCAGGATTTCTACTTCCCGAAGGGTACTGCTGGAAATTGCGGAGATCCGACGGCTGGATCTCAGATCGCTTTTCCGTGGCATGAATATATTTTGAATGCGCCCTCAAACGGATTCTTAGCTGGAGTTCAAGTTTCACGGTCCTTCAATGTATTCTCTCCTTCTTGTCAGCCTACCTCTTCATGCCTCACATCTGATCCGGAGGGTGTTGGTCCTCCTCAGAATTGGCATGTTCAAGGCGGCACAACGACTCCATTCCACTTTGAGTTTGGTGTGAAGGGTGAGTATGGTGCGCCAAGGGATTTGGATGGAATGGTCCCGCAGGTGTATGCGACGTGGGTTAACGGGTTGACACCAGGTCGGTATTATGTGCGTGCATGGGTGTTCCGTTACGTTCAGACCGCGCTTGACGGTTCTACGTTCCAGGAATACTATTTTGATGTTACCCCGCAAGAGTGGGCTGGAGACGTAACGCTACCAATCGACCTTCGTTTATCCAGTTGGGTTAACAAAACAGTACACTTCCATGATCAGGTGAATAGTTTGATTGAGGATCCGATTAACACCGGTGCCGGGTTCATGTCGGGTTACTTGACGGGTGCGGATGGAAACATTTACAGTTACAACCAAACGGCTCTAGGGTTGTTCTGTGCTAGCGCCACGAACCCAACGATTGCATGCACTGCCCGTATAGCGGGGGCTTTTCCTGGTCCCGCTACTTACTACGTTTCAGGTGGTGGCGGAGATGGCTGGAGTGTTGGACCCTGTGTCACTTTTCCATGTGCCGTTACAACTGGGGTGAACCCGGGGCTGCAACCGCTCTATGGGGGGATAACCTCGGGGCCGGTTCATGGGTTTGGTAACAGTCCGTATGCTGGTCCTAACTTGGATCCGTGGGGTGTGAATAGTAATGCGGTGCAGGAGGGTAGGGCGAATATTCAGTTCTGGGGCGTTGATGATACGTGGAGCGGAGAGGATTACGGGATTCCTTCTGGCACTTACACGCCGTACACTTATGTGCTAGGGTATCTGCCCCAGGGTCCACTTGAGCAGGTTTCCGTAACGCTTAGTGGAACGGTAACGAGCGTGAGTGATCACATGATTCGTGGTCCCGGATTTAATGTGACTTTGTACAGCGTTGACTGGGAGCGGCCGACGGTTAATCGTGCGTGGGAGTTTGGGAATCCTGAAGGCTGGAATTTTCTTGAAGGAGGGACTCCTACGAGCTTAACAATTTCATCCTTCACGAGTCATTTTGGTTTTGGTTCCGATATTAGCGGAAACGCCAGGTCGGGTTTCATTAACAGCAACAGTGTGGGAGCCGAGATTGATCTTGGTGCTTACAGTAACGGTAGCTTAGTGGATTGGACTGGGGATGAGGCTGCTACGTTGATGGCGTCTTCTATTGGTACGACGAATCTCTTCCAGAATCAGTTCGAGAATAACGTCACATTGAGCGGTGGAGGTTTCGCGATCACAAACCCAGTTGGCACATTGTTTGATGTTAATCAAACATGGTTTGGTAGTGAACTGAAACTACCCGGTGCGGTTGGGGGTTGGTTGGGTGTATCCACAGCTTTTGGTGGTCAACCATTCTTAGCCTGTCAGAGTTTGTTCTCATGTTCGTTCCATAACGTGAATGGATTATTCCTTTGGCCACATGTGTTGGAGCCAACCGCTTTCCAGCCTGGTGAATATAATTTCGGAGCGTTCACGTACGGTTACGTGCAGGATCAAGCATTCACAGTGTACGCAGACGTGGCTCAGATTGCTGATGTGCGATTGAATCTTGTTATCGGCGTGAATATCACGTTGGATATTCTCTTCAAGAAAGAACATGTGATTACGCCTACGGTCATGAACATGTCCGGGCGTGTTCGCATCTTCAACGATCAAGGACAATTGGTTGGCGAATGGATGAGTTCGAACGGAGTCTACACACCACCCAACAATGGCGGAGTCATAAACGGCGTAACACAAAACGGGCGCGCGGTGGCAGCTGATGGAACCGTCCAGTTTCCCTTCGGTCCGCTACATAGCGCCATTCCGCAGCCTCTCAGCCTGAACGAATACAACTACATTCCAGGAGGAGTTACTTTGCTGCATGCGCAGATTGCGGGATTACCACAGGTTCCCGCGGCCGGTTACGATGCACCCGCCGCTCTACCTTCCGGTTCCTACTCTGGTGATCCCGTATTCACGCCTAGTTGGTGTGATTTTCAGTTGGATTGTTACGCGTCCGGGTATTCGCCTGGCGGCCATTTTGGCCCTGGGCCAACTCAGGTTCTTGGGATCGGCTTAGCATACCCGTTCCCGAACACTGGTATTTCCGGATATCCGGATTATCAGGGCGGTTGGACTGCTGAAGTTGATTTCGTGCCCTGGTACGCGAACAATACTAACTGTGCCACACCGCTAGTACCGACCGATATTGTGCCGGTGTTTGATATTTCTAATCCATTCCAACTTCCTGGTCCGTTCTGTAACCTGCCCTTTTCAGGAGCGAACGGGAACTACTATCCTCCAGTAGATGGTTTACTGTTAGGTGAATCGTATCATATTATTCCAGGCACAACAGCCAGTTCCGGCATCAGTCTGACTGAAGACGCAGCGCTCAGTAGCGCTCTCCTCGGTCATAGTATGGCATTCAATCATCTCGGTCCGTATTCACAGGAAGGTGCGTGGCAGATCAGCGGCACACATCTTTCCGGTGAGGCTAGTGGAATTTTTGAGGTGGATCTGAACGGGTTCATCTCCGGAACCGCATTAGCGTTTACGTGGGCTAATGATTTCCGACCGCTAAGTTGGGCGACGGTCAGCGTGACGGGTTCGAGTGGTGCAACCTGGAACTATTACACATTCGACGGACAATATGGTATGTATCTGCTTGGTGGATCTTATTCGTTGACAATCGCGAGCCCTGGTATTGCTTCGCAGACGTTGAGTATCGCGGTGACGGGTGGTGAGGTGGGTACCGCAGGAAACCTCTACCTACAACAAAGCAACATACCCGTACCAGAATTTAGTGGGATCGCCATCATAGCCTTCGCTGCACTCGCAGCATCAGTATACCTGCTACGCAGACGACACTATTGACCGCAACATGATCCGTTTCTCCGTTCGCTGTTCTGTAGAATAGAGAGTGGTTAGATGAGTTTCACGATGAAGCCTAAGAAGAGCTGTTCGGTTAAATTCCGATAAATTACTCAATTAGAACAAATAGATTTAGTGTGTTCTTACCGGTAAATGGAATTCGGTAAATACGTATAAATTCATGACTATCCGCTGCCAGCGCGTTAGAGCTGCCAGATTACGAGGAGTATGATGATTATTGCAGGAAAAGAAAATAGTTGAAAGAACCGCTGATACGAAACTGAAGAAAGAGTTAGGGTTGCTCGCGCTCACCACGGTTGGCGTGGGCGGCATGATCGGTTCAGGTATCTTCTCACTCCCAGCCGTGATGGCTTCGGTTGCCGGTCCATCATTCCTTTACGGTTTACTCCTCACGGGTATCCTCGTAACCTTTCTCGCGCTCCCGTACACTGAGCTTGGATCCGCATTTCCGATTACGGGAGGTCCGTACGCGTTGCCGAGGCTTGCGTTCGGTGACTTTGGCGGATTCACAATGGGTTGGGCATACTTCTTGTACGCATTCATTGGAACGGCGGCTATAATCGACATCTTCGTCACGTATCTCAACTACTACATCCCAGGCTTAGCGGTCGGTTTGACACTGACGCCTACTGGAATCGCCGTTGCTGTTTTCTTCCTTTGGGTATGGACTGCGATGAACATTCTCGGAGTGAAGTGGGGAGGCTTGTACGCTATAGTAACCACGTTCGGTAAGCTTATCCCGCTGCTGCTGTTCGCAGGAATTGGTTTACTGTTTCTGAACTTCGGAAACTTCTCGAACCAGTTCCCGTTCGGTTTTACAGGTATCGGATTGGCGATGTCGCTCGGATTCTTCTCCTTCACAGGTTTTGAAGCAGTTGTTATTCCTTCAGCCGAGGTGAAGAAGCCTGGACGGAATATTCCTCTAGCTATGATTTTGACGGTGGGAATCGTGACCGCGGTGTACATGTTTGTTTCTATTGTCTTCACTGGAATGATTAGCTGGTCTGGTCTGGGACTTCATGTTGGGGATTGGGTTTCGATCGGTAACCTTTCCTCGCCTTTAGCTAATGTGGGTGGAGCTTTGGGTCTGCCAATCCTTGCAGCAATTGCTATTGTTGGTGCGGTTATTTCGACTGGTGGTTGTGGTGGGGATTGGGTGTTGCTTCAGGGACGGATTCCTTTTGCGATGGCTGCGGATAATTTGTTCTTCAAATCGATGGGTGAGGTAAATGAGAAGCGTGGAACGCCGGTTAAGGCACTGATTTTTGCGTCCGCGTTAACGATGATAATCCAGATTCTTATTCCGAACTTCCCGTCGGCGGCTCTGGTTGCCTCAATTACTACCTTAGTGCCTTACGCGGCTGCGGCGCTAGCATTGCCGGTATTGAGAAAGAATAGGCCTGAGGTTAATCGGCCGGTTAAGGTGCCGTTGGCATTAGTGGTTGCAGTGGTGGGGTTTGTTGGAGCATCAGTATTCGTGTATTGGGCTGCGTGGCCTTGGACGCTCGTAGGGGCTATCTTGATGATTATAGGCGCACCATTGTTCTATTTGTTCAAACGACCGATAGCAGGCGAAATCAAACGCACCGCTTGGATTTGGGTTTACTTGGTCGGCTTAGCAGTCATATCGTACATTGGCGATCCGTTCTTTACCTTCGACAATTTCCTACCCGTAGGTCCGCTAGGGCTCATTCACTACCCATACGATACAATCGTAGTTGCCATATTCAGTCTCTTAATCTTCGGATGGGCCTATAAGGCGTCTGTCAATAATGCGCCTAGCTGAATTTCGAAGCAGCATAATATGTCGAAGAACCTATGATTCTTGTGAAGACCACGATTACTCTCTCGCCCTCAAACGGCTAACCGGTGGGACCTAACATGGTCGAGATAAAGGCACGTAACAGTAATGAGAGTACAAGCCCCTTTTTGGAATGTGTCATCTGCAAAAAACAATTCACAATTGACAGAACAGATTATTTTTGTCCGAATTGTGTTAACGAACACTTAGGCTACTACGGGAACATGCAAGTTTCCTATAACTATCGAGCATTGAACAGGGTGCCGTTCCCAATCGAACCCTTCGCAATCTTCGAAGGCAACACACCTCTGATTCAGGGCAGAGGCCTGTCGGAGCATTACGGGTTTTCGAACGTGTATTATAAATGCGAAATGGTAAACCCGACTGGTTCCTTCAAGGACCGAGGATCCGCGTTTATCATCGCTCAAGCTCTCAAGTTAGGAATGAAGAATATTATTGCTGCTTCGTCAGGCAATTTGGCAACCAGCCTTGCAGCGTATTCACTGAAAGCGGGATTAAATCTGCACATATTTGTCCCCAAAAACACATCTCCAGAGAAACTAGAACTCATCAGACTTCTCAAAGCAAACGTTGTGTATGTTGACGGAAAATTTGAGGACGCATATTACGCGTCCCTGAAATCCATGAATGCCGAAGGATTCTATTCTGCTCATGCTGGTTCGAATCCATTCGCGTTGGAAGGATACAAAAACATCTCACTGGAAATTTTCAACAAGATTGGGGTACCTGACTATGTAATCGTACCTGCTGGTGACGGCGCACTTCTCAGCGCAATATGGAAAGGGTTCATGGAACTGAGGGCTGTTGGTTTAGCTGAAAGGACTCCTCGTATGATTGCGGTTCAAGTGAAAGGAGCAGACCCAATCGTCACCGCATATCATAGAAACTTGCTGAAGTACGTTGAGAAGAATCCTGTTGATTCGATAGCTGAAGGAATTGTGGCCAGCGAATCCTATAACAGCATATTGGCCGTCAAAGCATTGCGAGAGTCTGGTGGATTTCCTGTGAGCGTTACCGACGAAGAAATCAAGAGAAACCTAGGATATGCGGTGAGGGAGGGGCTAATCATCGAACCGACAAGCGCAGCAAGCTTGGCTGCGTTGGAGAAACTGAAGGAGGATGGAAGAGTTGGAAGGGAAGAAACGATTGTGCCTATGCTGACTGGTTCAGGAATCAAGACTCTGTCTGAAATTTCAAAAGTTTTGAATGTAGATTAGATGAGGTTGACGATGAAGCCTAAGATGAAGCCTAGGAAGAGTCCTAAGTAAACGAGTTTCTGCATCGCCACGGATTGCCTGAAAATTGACTTGAACATTGGCACTAGAACGTACAGGATACTTCCAATCGCTAACCCGTCGAACATGATAGCGAAGTATGGTAGGTTATAGTAGAACCCCACAGCACCGCCAAGAATTGTTGGAATTCCTCCCAATAGAAATAACGTGAACATGACCCCGACTTTCCTATCGTTCCTGCCAAGAAACGGTGACGCGATGGGGAAGCCTTCCGTGATGTTCTGAAAGAGGAATCCGACTAGGACAACTAAAGCTGCACCCGACGCGAACCCAAAGCTCACACCTAAAGCACCAAAGACCAGTCCTTCGGTAAGGTTCTGGAAACCAATTCCAAGAGCAATTATCAGAGCCGTCAGAGTAGGTGTTAGACCGCTCTTCGAGCGGGATTCGAAGGAATATAGAATAAGGAAACCACCTGCGAAAGATGCGGCGAAGATGAGATCGTTGAGTATGGACGTTCCATAACCATACAAGGAACCATTACTCAAAACCGGAGCCACATCAGAAAAAATATCACCCAACAAAAAGACCAAGATCCCTATCGCTACAGCATTCAGCAGGATCGTATATCGCACATCCATCTTGCTTCGAAGCACGATGGGAAGTGAAATGAAAATGGACAGCCCCATTATTGCAGAGAAGAACAACATCTCTGGAAAGCTGGCCACAGGTCGATCACACCCAAAACATCATGACATACGGCATATTTAAGTGGGACACCGTTAACGAAAACCATTAACACCGTTAACACAACCCTCGACCACGCAAGAAATCGACAAACCACATCAACGACCCACAAAACTTACCCCTCCCCCCACCCAACACAGATAACCGTGCACGGAACAGTAAGGATTACTTAGGTTGACCATATCAACAGCTGAAACCAGTATCCATGTCTGCAAACGTTCTGGATAGCGATTCAACGATGTCAACCAAAACAAAAAAGCAACTCAAGACCCGTCTCATGGAACTCGTTAACGAGTTTCGAACTCGTGACGCTATCCCATTACTTGTAATCGTAAGCCCAATTCTGTTTCTCATAGTAGTGGATCCTCTCTCGTTCACGTTGGTTTCTTTCGTTGGCAGGGAGATAGGGAGAGCCGGATTTGTTTTCGTCTTCTTCCTGGTCGCGTGGGATTGGCATGATTCACGTGCCCAACTCCATCTAACACATGCGAAGTGGCGATATGTTCTAGCGGGTTTAGCTTTGATTGGATTAATCGGGTTTTACTGTCTAGATTTATTCTATACGGATCCGGTTCGAGTTTACGTAACCAGTCAGCTTGGGGTTTCGCAGAAATCCACACTCAGCTTTCTGGTCGCGATGGAGTACATGGCTTATGCCATCTACTGCGTACTCATCACTGCAATCCTCTACTCGCCAAGAAAGATTCTGCTGATGGTTACCCCGGTTATCTATGCTATTGGTAACGGGATTCTCGCCTCATTGGACGCTTACTTTCCCGAGAACGCTTTACCTCCGCTGCAGATTTGGGTTCCCACAGTCTGGAATCTGGTAGTCCTCGTTCTGAGGATTATTGGATTTCACGCAACCTTCCTCCCCACCGCTCAGCAATGTCCTATGGAGCAGACCTTGCCAAGCGTAGCGTACGTTCCACCGAACGTGTTGTGCATTTACGGGTTGAAGGGTTTCGTGGAATTAGTAATCTTCTGGCCTTCTTCCGGAATCGTGAGCATGATTATCTACAGCCTCGTAATAATCGTGTTAATGGTGAAGTTAGATGCGCCACGAAAACGCAAACTCATCTACGCCAGCATTGGTGCTGTAGGTACTTTCTTCGTTAACGTATTCAGGATCACATTAATCGTACTCTACGCAACTTACGTCAGCTCAGCTTACTCGGTCGTAGATGCTTTCCACAATTCCATAGGTGACATACTTTTCATAATCTGGATCTTCTCCTATCTGCTCCTCGTAATTCACATGGAGAATACTCGCGACCCGATCCCTAAATCGCCAACGACGGCTAAGCATAAGGAAACGAGTGTCTAAGAAACTCCTGTTGGCGACGTATCGATTGTCGAATTCTCATTCACGAAAGTTCCAGTACGCTTCAAAGATTATGGATTCGAAGAGTCGTTATCTGCTTCCGATTGTTGTATTCACGCTTGCGCGTTTCGCGATGGTGCTGGTGAGTATGGGGTCTTCGGGTCGTGGGTTGGCGGACTTATTTTATCCAAGTTGGGGGTCAAGCGCGTTCTATGATGCTTTGTTAGCTGCGGCAGGTTACGGGTCGAACACGGTTGCTTACTGGACGATCATGCCCAGTTTTCCGTCTTTACTGCATCTAATCTTGATACCCTTGCTAGGTTTCGGAAAAGCGGACATAATCGAGGTTTTCAGATCCGCTTGGATGGTTGCCGTGATAGTTTCCTGGGTTTTGGCGACCGTTGCGGTTCCTATCTTTCAATCAATTGCGGAACAGGTGATGAGCAGAGTCGAAGCTATGAATTGTGCTCTGATAATGTTCTTCTTTCCAGAAGTCTTCGTTTTCTCTTCTCTAGGTTTTTCGTCAGCTTTCTTTCTGTTACTTGAATTAGCCGCGTGGATACTGCTCACTAACAAAGCGTACGTCGGATGGATTGTTGCCGCCTGCTTGTTTTCTCTTACAGAACTGTGCGGAGTTGCAATATCGATTATGTTCGTAGCAGAGATGGTCCATCTGCGTATGTCCAGGAAGTTGATTTATTCGTTCATCCCCTTGGCTGCTTTTCTTTCGTGGCTTGGTTACGTTCAGGGTGTGAGTGGAAATTGGATGAATGTTTTTGGCACAGGGCCTTATCTTGTAGAATATTTTTCTGTGCTGCTAGGGTTTACGAGTTTGTCGGTATCGTCAGGTCAGGTTTATTTTGATCCGATAATTTCTTCTGCGGTTCTGTGTTTTCTGATGATTGTTGGTTTCTTGGCGTTTCGTGTTTACCGGGCTAATTGCGTGATGGGAAGTTATGCGATTTCATTGGTCGTCGCATGTGCGATTTTGGTTCCGGCGGGTGTTCTTCCGAGATTGTTGTCGTTGATTTTTCCTGTGTGGTTAAATTTGCGAATCCGAAGCCCCTTCCTAACCCTGGCGTTGATGTTCTTCTTTTTCTTGATGAGCCTCTTGCTTTGGAATGGACTGATCGTTGGTTATTTTGGATGACCTAGGCTACCCAGAGGCCGCTGGCGAATTCGAACCATAATGCCGCTGAGACGATGAGAAGGAGTGGAATGCATAGTAGCGCTGAACGTAAATTTTTCATTGGAAACGCCAGCCATAATGGGAAGATGAATGACGCGTATCGAACCATCGATATTCTGCTTCCCGCGCATAGTAGAAGAAGAAAGAGCGATGCCGAATAAACGCCGAGAGAAATGTCGATTTTGAAGGAACGTACAACTGGGAATATGAGGATAGCCAAAAAGGCGATTAACGCCACGTCCGTTCCGTGTGGAAGGTTGCTGCTCATGAACAGGATCTTATAGAGGATTTCACCCAGCCCAATCGTTCCCCAGGCTACTCTCTGTGAAGTCAACGAAGCCAACCAATCACCGGTTGCGCTGAAACAGAAGTAGAACCAACCCAGCAGGGACGCGACTGGGACCGTGAGGGTCCAGAGATTTCTGATTCTTTTGGTTCTAATAAGATCGAATGCGACCGGAACGATGATCAGGATTCCATATTCTCTGGTTAAAGTTGCAATGGTAGCGAAGATGGCGGAAGCATAGGGATGCTGTTTCTTGTGCAACAGCCAACACGCCAACGTCGAGAATAGGAAGAGCGATTCCGTGTAGGCTACTGATGTGAACAGGAAAACGTATGGGAAGAATGCGAAGATGATCGTGCTAATCATCGCATCCCGCTTCGGAAGGTATAGTTCCCCGATCATTTGGAAGAGCGCCACCGATCCCACCCCCAAAATCAGGGCTGGCACAGCTGCTGCGAGTGAATAGTCGTGGAAGATGTAGAAACTTACACGGATCAACGCCGGGTAGGCCGGGAAGAACGCGTACAAACGTTTACTCAAACCCTCCCAGGCAGGATACCCATTTTGCGCGATCCAAAGGAAGAATCCTGAATCCCAATCCACGAAAACCTGTCCGAACGTACGGCCTTCTGTTACAAGACGTTCGAGGATCCAGCTCGCGATAATGAGCTTGATCACCGCCACTGAAACAATTAGGAAGACTATCCGGTACCTCGAGTTAACGAAGTGCCCCTGGGGAAACATGCCTTGAGCTATACCCTGCAGATTTAAAATAGTGCACTTGCGGATGGTGGCTCGCGCTGAACACCAGAATGTCAAAATCTGCCTAAATTCAAGAAATGATTGCTAAACCATAATCAATGGATCTGCTGGACGATTCGTCCATTCTGATTATAAGTCGAATCTACTAACTACGTCATATAGTTACAATTGGAGGTGTATAGATTGAAGCAAGTACAGTCGTACGCAGATACGGGGTCCCGTCTTGAGACTGTCATTGAATCCCGGCCACCCCTAATGGGTCAAGGACAGACCATCGCGAGACATCAAACTAAGCGACTTCACCCCGATGTCGAGAGAAAAATTGCGGAAAGCTGCGCGCATGATTATCAGGACAATTGGCATTGTCGTAAATGCGGTTATGTTCTGACAAAGCATCTTCGTGCACGCATAGACCATGTCATTCGATACACGACCGGATAGCTTGGCAAGCGATGCCTGTATGTTCCATACTGTAGTCGGGACTGGCCCGCATTTCGAAGTTGCAGCTAATCGCGCGTCTCCCTACGCGCGGATGACGAGCCAATTCCGATTACACACATACCCTTCCTCGACTCAAGCCTGTCGTTTACTTCCACAAAGGACTAGTGGTCGCGTTCTTATTACTTACCGCGCTGCGGAAACTTGAAGTTGTGAACTTCAATCATGTGTTCACGTAATTCGTCTTCAGAATCAAACTCGATGTCCGGACATTCATCGCAATACAATTCACGATCATGACCCGAGTTTTTGTTTCTGGCCGTCATGTTCGTAATCTCGTTTCTGAGTAAACGTATTGGGCGCCTTATTGCTTTTCGCCCAAGATAATCTATAGTTTAATCGCTAGGAAAGACTAGGATGTTGCTTTTCTTTTTCACAAACTCACTGAATTTGCCGTTATATGTTGTCGCCCTAATTTTGCAGTTATCAATGAAGTGATACTCTGAATGAAGTTTTGTTCGTCGCGGTTTGCCGTAAATAATTTGATGGTATTTGACGCCCTGCTTCTTCAGCCACGCTTCTGTTACCTTAGAGTGAGCTTCTTCTCGAGCGGTGAAGAAACATATGAAATGTCCTTCCCGATGCCACTTATTGATCTGACGAATGGAATTTCGGTAAGGCTTTGCTTTAGCCATGTGCTGTAGGCCTTTTTCATTCTTAACGTCCTCACAGATCGTTCCGTCAATATCGATTATCATTATTCTCTTGGGCATCAGATCTCGCTCGCTATATGCCGGAATTCGTTCGGCTTGTTCTTCTCTACTGATAATCTTTTGCCATCGTTTTTGCTTTAGTCGTAAAATTGGGAGGGTATCATTAACGTAATGTTCATGCATTCGGGCAGTTCTTCTTATGTAGCTTGAAGATTTCTTCGTGGTTAGTTTCAAATCTGCCCTCATGTGAATCTTCTATTTTCGTCTAAGAAGAATTATGACCGGTTTGCGGGAAGTTCAAGTGGTTTTTTACGACATTAACTTCGTACAAACAAATTTGAACGTTCTCAGTTTTCTTAACGCGAATCAGTCAAAAAGCGCTTTTAACAGTGTCAAGATATTGCGCGAAACATGTCCACTGTTGAGGTATCCGCAGGCAAAACCAAGACAGTAACCCCATCAAACAACCTAACCCAAGTTATTTTGACCTTCAGAGATGACATTACGGCAGGAGATGGCGAGAAACACGCCCTTCTAGCTGGGAAGGGAAAAGTGAACGCGGGCATCACAAAGAAACTCTATGAAGTGCTCGAGGAAAATGGGGTCAGAACACACTTCGTCGAAAAGATCGACTCAAACAAGCTGCTTGTAACCAAATTACAGATGATCCCTATCGAGGTTGTCTGCAGAATTCGTGCGGCAGGACATTTCGTGGGGATCGGAAAGTACTTCAAAAATGGCGATCGTCTTCCCTTTCCTAGCATTGAATTCTTCTTGAAGGATGACGCGCTGCACGATCCGATGTTGACGGATCAGCACATGGAACTTTTCAAACTTGCAAATAAGAACGAGATTCAGATGATGCGAGAAATGGCTTCTAAGGCGGCGAGAATACTTGAACAATTTTTTGAAGAGCGTTCGGCCCTCCTCATAGATTTCAAACTTGAATTCGGGAGAGATGCAGCGGGGAATCTTGTGATAGGCGATGAACTCAGTCCTGACTCATGGCGACTTTGGGATAAGAAAACGGGGGAGATCTTGGATAAGGATAGATTCAGGAAGGGCCTTCCGCAAATTTTCGAGCTGGGATACGCTGAACCCTATAGGAGGATTACCGGTGAATCAGCTCTACCAAGTTGAAGTCATAATCTCAAACAAGATGCAGGCGCGTGATCCTGAAGGCGAAACCATAATTCGGGATCTGATTCACAAGAAGGGACTTAACTGCATTAAGGAAGTACGCACCGGTAAATTACTCACTCTAAAGCTTGAGGCTGAGAGCCAAGAAGACGCGCGCAACTTGACATTCTCCGCATGCAACGACTTGAGGTTGTATAATCCAGTAGCCCATTCAATCTCGATCAGAGTCGGACAAGCTTGAAGGTGGCGGTTATCCAATTTCCTGGAAGCAACTGCGATCAAGACACTCTTCAAGTCTTGCAGGACCGTATGAAGGTTGAAGCCAAACTTGTTTGGCATAATGAATTCAAAGACGAATATGATGCCGTTATTCTACCTGGAGGATTCAGCTTCGGCGATCACCTTAGAGGCGGAATAATCGCTGCTCATTCACCTGCGATGGAGTGTGTCCGCAAGATGGCTAAGGAGGGCAAACCCGTCCTTGGGATTTGTAACGGCTTTCAAATTCTAATTGAATCCGAACTCTTACCTGGTTCGTTGCTCAGAAACTCGTCTCTCAAATTTGTCTGCAAATGGATGGATCTTCAAGTTGACAATGTCGATACTGCGTTCACCTGCGCATTTGAAAAGGGAGAAAAGCTGAGAATGCCGATCGCTCACAACGAAGGGCGATTCTTTGCTGAGAATCAACTTCTCGATAACCTGAGAGCTGATGGTCGGGTCGTGTTGCATTACCTCAACGATAATCCAACTGGCACGTCTGAAGGAATCGTGTCGATCAGCAACGAAGACGGAAACGTCGTAGGGATGATGTCGCACCCAGAGAGAGCTAGCGACGATTTGCTCGGGGGAACTGATGGTCTCCGAATCTTTGGATCGATGTTGGAATGGATGCGATGATAGCTAGCACGATCACTTGCAGTCTCACATCCGGTGAAATCCAATTCACGCGTCAACGTTTGGGGCGTGAACCCAACGAACTTGAGTGGGCTTTGATAGACGCGGAATGGAGCGAACACTGCAGCTACAAGTCATCTAGAGCGGTCATATCACAACTGCCCACGAGCGGCGACAACGTTCTAGTTGGTCCAGGCTACGATTCCGGAGTTATCGACATCGGCGATGGATTAATCTTAACTGCTCACATCGAGAGCCACAACCATCCTAGTGCAGTCGATCCCTATGGTGGGGCTGCGACTGGCATAGGTGGCGTAGTTCGTGACATTCTCTGCGTGGGCACAAGACCAATCGCTCTACTCGACTCACTGAAATTCGGTGACATTACGAGGAGCGATCATTCCAAGTGGCTCTTGAAAAACGTCGTTCGAGGAATTGCAGATTATGGCAACTGTATTGGTGTGCCAACAGTTGCCGGAGAAATCGAATTTGATGAATGCTACGAGAGGAACTGCTTGGTCGACGTTGTCTGCGTTGGGCTCGGGAGAAAGGACGAGTTACTGTTAGCGCAAGCAACCAACCCCGGTGACAGTATCTATCTGATAGGAGGATCAACTGGCAGAGATGGAATTCAAGGAGCCACCTTTGCGTCGCGCGTTTTGGCTGCCGATTCTGACCGTGAACGATCTGCTGTTCAGATACCTGATCCGTTTACGAAGAAAATGATCATCGAAGCCACTCTTGAGGCGAACCGGGCAGGTGTAATGCGCGGATGCAAGGACCTGGGCGGAGGGGGATTAGCTACAGGTCTCTCAGAGATCGCTGACAAAGGAGAGACCGGAGTAGATGTTCAACTAGAAATGATTCCATTGCGCGAACCCGACATGAGCGCGGTAGAGATCATGATTTCTGAATCACAGGAACGTATGCTTCTCGTCGCGAAGACCGGATCAGAAAGCAAACTCGAAGCAATTATGGCAAAGTACGGTGTTTCATCAGCACGAATCGGGAAAGTCACTTCTGCCCGCATGTTAACGATATTCCGAGCTGGGAAACCAATAGCTCAGCTTCCAACAGATTTTCTCGCAAACGCTCCAATAATGCACCACGCGGTTCGCCAACCAAAACTCAATCCACCATCTGGAAATATCGTGCGTAATGAAAATTTGCAACAAATTCTCATCAGTTTGCTTGCTTCCCCAACTATCGCGAGTAAAGAATGGGTTTACAGCCAATTCGATCATGAAGTTGGAATCAGAACGGTCGTTAAACCGGGACAGGGAGATGCCGCCGTTCTAAGGCTACCTAATGACAAATTCGTTGCCCTCAAATCTGATGGAAACTCAAGAATTTGCGAGCTTGATCCATACGTAGGGGCGGCGAGCTTACTTGCTGAAAGTTGTCGGAATATTACCGCCGTCGGAGCTAAGCCTATCGCTTTTCTGGATCACTGCCAGTTCGGCAATCCCAACGATGAGGAAGTCTTTTGGTCCTTCGCCATGGCAGTCAAGGGGATAGCTGACCTCGCAAGTGTCTTGCATTTACCGTGCGTTGGCGGGAAAGTTAGCTTCTACAACGAAGACGAAGAAAAACATCAAGCGATAAAATCATCACCCGTCATCACCGTTATTGGCACAGTGGAGAAGCCTGCTCACGTAACCACCATGAATTTCAAGCATGATAGCGAAACCATCATAGTCGTTGGTAAGACTAAACCTGAGGTCTATGGTTCCGAATACTACAACCACCTCGGCTTACGTGGAGGAACCCCTCCGACTCTAGACTTCCAACTGGAAGGTCAAACTCAGAATGCAGTATTGGAATGCATAAGAAATGGGTACATCACCGCTTGTCACGACTGTGCGAACGGAGGGCTTGCCGTTACGCTATCTGAGATGGCCATCACAGGAAAGAGAGGGGCAACAGTTGACCTTACCAAGTCATCGATGGAACCTCTGACAGATGATCAACTTCTCTACTCAGAATCTAACTCCAGATTTATTCTAACGACGAAGCGACTCGACGATGTCCTTGCAACATTCCAGAGTCTCAATGTACCGGCTGCCGCGATCGGAGTAGTCGGAGGAGAGTCGTTGAAACTCACCCTTCAAAACGAGAAGTTCGAGTGCGATCTGAGCAGATTGCATAGGGCTTACACCATGTCACTGGAGATGATTCTCGAACCTTGGCGGAACTAAGGGAAAACTGCGGCGTCGTGGCCTGCATGGGTACGGACGACGTAACACGAAGTATTGAGCTTGGCCTACTCGCACTCCAACATCGCGGACAAGAAGCGTTCGGCATTTACACCTTCGATGGCATAACCTTCCATCATAGAAAACAGATGGGGCTAGTAAGAGACCTTCAACGATTCAATGATCTTAAAGGAAAAACTGGAATCGGACACGTCAGATACTCAACAGCTGGAAAGCGAGCAAATCAATTCCTGAATGACGATCCAACCATGATCGAGGAATTCGCTCAACCATATTTCTCCGACCACCCAAGAGGAGGATTTGCACTTTGCCACAATGGTAACATTGTAAACTATCCAATCCTCGCGACGAACCTACGGTCAAAAGGAACGTTCCTCTCAGCCAGCTGCGATACAGAAGTCATGCTCAAGATGCTGGCGGACGCTATCTCGGATGAGGACAATTTAGAAGCTGGGGTGAGAGCATGCATGGACAAGTTTGAGGGTGCCTATTCAGTTGTTGCACTGACAGGTAAAAACGAATTAATTGGATTCAGGGACCCACATGGATTTCGCCCGTTATGTTTTGGGAAGAATGAAAAGTTACTAATGATTGCGTCCGAGAGCGTAGCGCTCGATATCAACGGAATTCACAGTTACTCGAACATAAAGCCAGGTGAGTTGATCATTTTACGAGAGAATGAACAACCGAAACGAATACAAATTCTCAACCTCAAAAACCATGCCCGTTGTATGTTTGAATACGTTTACTTCAGCAGACCCGATTCGAATATTGATGAACGAGATGTCTATTCGACACGAATAATGCTCGGGAGGAACCTTGCACGTACCTACAAGACCCATGCCGATGTGATCGTCCCAGTCCCTGACACCGCTCGTCCCGCCGCCGAAGGAATCTCACAAGAAACGGGAATACCAGTACTCGAAGGGCTCATCAAGAACCGCTACGTCGCAAGAACTTTCATCATGCCGGATCAGGACGGCAGAGAGGATGCTGTCATGCTAAAGCTAAATGCGGTAACCGCCGTTGTTCGAGACAAGAATATCCTCCTAGTTGATGACAGCATCGTACGAGGAACAACGATGCGAAAAATAATCAGCCTTCTGAAAAACGCTGGAGCACGGCGAGTTGAAGTCTGGGTCACGTGCCCGCCTATAAAATCACCCTGCTTTTACGGAATCGACATGCCGACACATTCGGAACTCATCGCCTCGACCCTGTCCGTCGAACAGATACGACAGACCGTCGGAGCAGATGAGCTGTGCTATCAAACGATAGATGGGCTCTTAGATGCAATTGGTTTCACAGAAAATGAAACGTGCCTAGCATGTTTGACTGGTAAGTATCCGACACCACTCGCACAAAAAATTGCGAACGAAAAGGATGCTCACCATCAAGATCATGGAATCCGGTTCTGGGAGACGCAACAATGAGCCGAGTCCTGCTGCTCGGGTCGGGTGGTAGAGAACACGCAATAGCATCGGCGTTAACAAAGTCCACCAACCTTGAACTCTACGCGGCAATGAGTTCATCGAACCCTGGCATAGCCAGATTAGCGAAGGATACAAGAATCTGCTCGATCAACAACCCAACTCAGGTTTCAGCGTACGCAAAATCGGTTAACGTGGAATTAGCAATCATCGGACCAGAAGCCCCGCTCATCAGCGGAGTAGCTGACGTCTTAACCAAGCAGGGTATAACTTGCGTCGGCCCGACACAGCGCCTAGCACCGCTCGAAGGCGACAAAGCATTTTGCAGGAGCCTACTTACCCGACATAAGATCCCTGGCAATCCGAAATATCGAATCTTTACGGATCTAGACTCAGCATTAGCATTCCTCCGAACCACCAGAGAGCCAATCGCCTTGAAACCAGTCGGATTAACAGGCGGCAAGGGAGTAAAAGTGAGCGGAGAAGATCTCGCGACCAAAGAATCAGAATTAGCATACGCCAAAGAAATCTTTCAAAACAGGATCGGCGGCAGTCAAAAACTTCTGATCGAAGAACTAGTTGAGGGAGAGGAATACTCACTACAAGCCTTCGTAGATGGACATGACATTCACGTGATGCCAATTGTTCAAGATCACAAACGCGCATACGAAAACGACTCGGGTCCAAACACTGGTGGAATGGGAAGCTACAGCGACTATGATCATCTTCTTCCGTTCCTTACTGCACGTGACCTTGAATTGAGTTCACAGATAATGTCTATGACGATCAACGCATTGTCACGCGACATGGGCGAACAGTACAAGGGTATCCTATACGGCCAATTCATGCTGACCAAGAGTACGGATGATCAGCCCTCTAGCCCGAAGCTCATTGAATTCAACTGCAGGTTCGGAGATCCCGAAGCAATGAACGTACTCCCTCTACTCGCAAGTGACTTTCTTGATATCTGCCAACGAATTGGAGATGGAACCCTAAGGCAGAAGGATGTATCCTTTCGACGAGAAGCGTCAGTATGCAAATACCTCGTACCGGAAGGCTATCCGGAGAAACCGGCGACGGATGAGATTGTAACCGTCAACGAGGAGGCTGTAAAGAGAGAAGGCGCGCAATTGTATTTCGCCAACGTGAATACCATAAATGGGAACATTGTAACGACTTCCTCGCGCACGATAGCTGTTGTAGGCATCAGTAACACAATCGAAAAAGCCGAAAAGATTTCCGAATCGGCTACTACGCACATTCACGGGCGACTACGGCACCGCACAGACATAGGCTCAGCACAGTCAATACGCAAACGACTCAGTCATGCCAAGTCTATCCGCACATTACTACAATCAGCTCAGGCGTGATAAGCATGAAGAACTTGGCAGTCCTCGCGTCCGGCAGGGGTTCAAATTTCCAAGCAATCATCGATCACATAGAACGTGGCGTCCTCAAAAATGTCAAACTCAACATGCTAATATCCAACGATTCTACAGCAAACGCCGTCACTATCGCGCGACAAAATCAGATCCCTTTTACGATAATAGAGGGAATTCAAAACAAAAAATTCGCCGACCCACAAGACCGCGAACGTGTACGCTACAAGTTCGATGAAAGCGTCTTGGAGGTTTTAGGGAACAATCGGATAGATTTTGTCGCGCTTGCTGGATTCATGCAGGTGCTCGGTAAACAGATAGTGCGCAATTACAACTTTCGCATCATGAACATCCACCCTTCACTTGACCTGGTAAGGTTCGGAGGACGCGGTATGTTCGGAGACCGTGTTCATGCCGCCGTTCTTCAAGCCGGAGAGAAGGAGTCAGGTTGTACCGTGCATTACGTCGACGAGAGCATCGATGGCGGGCCAATTATACTTCAAAGCAGAGTCACAATTGAGAGCGGAGATGATCCTCACACACTTGGTAACCGGATTCTGATTCAGGAACATCGAACCTACGCGAAAGCCCTCCAATTGCATGCCGATGGCAGAATTCGCATTGCAAACGGCCGCGCCACAATAGACCGAAGTGGAGGATGGGAAGATGAATGGAATCGGCGGCAGGAAATCTTTACGATTGCAGAACGACCAGTGAGAATTCTCGACGTTTCAAAATGAGGGTGAACCAAATCGAACCTATCCTACGCGAAAGCAGGAGTCGACATAACCAAAATCGCGGAAATCCACCACAACATCAACGCAATCTTATCAAAGACATACAAGAATAGAGAAGGTAAAATCGGTAATATCCACGACATTGGACAGCACTATGCCGGCTTAATCGATCTGACCCCCGATTACGCGCTTGCTCTCCATACAGATGGAGTCGGGACAAAGATCCTAGTAGCAGAAGCCTGCAGGAAATATGATACAATCGGAATTGACTGTGTGGCCATGAATGTTAACGACATCATCTGCGTTGGCGCCGAGCCGATTGCTTTAACCAACTGCCTTACTCTTGAAAGGGCTAACCCACAATTAGTAAACGAGATCATGATCGGCTTAGCGCGAGGTGCTCGCGAAGCGAACGTGGCAGTGGTATCTGGTGAAACCGCTATAGTGCCTGATATCGTAAATGGATTCGACTTAACCGCCACAGTTGTTGGAATCGTGCATAGAAAAAAAATTATAACGGGTGAAGCAATGCAAAACGAAGACGTGGTTCTCGGCCTACGGAGTAGTGGAATTCACAGTAATGGTTTAACTCTCGCACGAAAACTACTCGCCACGCCCAAAACCGAAATGAGCATTCGTAGAGAACTACTTCGACCAACACGCATCTACGTGAAGGACATCTTAAAACTACTTAACTCGAAGATTGAAATCCACGGTTTGGCTCACATCACGGGTGGCGCATATTCGAAACTTAAAAGAATAGGCCAACGCGCCGAGGTGGGTTTTTTCTTAGACAAATTGTTTCAACCTCAGCCTATCTTTAACCTCATCAAAAAACAGGGAAAAATCTCTGAGAGAGAAATGTATCGAACATTCAACATGGGAACCGGGTTCCTTATGATCTGCCCGCCAAATCAGATCCAGAAAGTACAGAGGCTCATCCCGGAAATCAAACAGGTGGGACACGTTACAATGTCACGCGACGTATGTATCATGACAAATGGAATAGAGCTGCAAATAGAAAAATGGTAATAGGCGATGGATATGACGAAAAAGATTGAAAGGGCATTAGTCAGCGTATCTGATAAGACTGGAGTTGTCGACTTCGCAAAATCTCTAACCCGAATGGGAATCGAAATAATTTCAACCGGAGGGACCTCGAAACTACTTAAAGAGAATAGCGTCACCGTAACTGAGATTGCAGAATATACCGGTTTCCCAGAAATACTAGATGGTCGGGTAAAAACGCTGCACCCTAAAATTCATGCTGGGCTCCTTTACCGGCGCGAGTGTTCAGAAGATGAGGAGACGATCCGGAATCTTGGAGTCAAACCGATCGATATGGTAGTTGTGAATTTGTATCCCTTTGAGAAAGCCACCTCGCAATCGAATGATGTCCGGAATGCGATAGAGAATCTTGACATCGGCGGACCGACGATGATTCGATCGGCGGCGAAGAACTATCATAGTGTCGTCATCGTAACTGACCCTTCAGATTATTCGAAGCTCATGGAAGAGCTAGTACAATTAGGAGGTGTAGTCTCTGAAGCTACTCGTTTCCAACTCATGCTGAAGGCGTTCGAGAGAACGGCAAGCTATGATATAGCGATCCACTCTTTCTTTCAGGAGCGGGCGAAGGAGCAAGGCCTACAAAATGAGTGGCCTGCACCCAAACGGCTGCTCATGAACTTCGAAAAAATACAAGACTTGCGTTACGGAGAGAACCCGCACCAGAAGGCCGCGGTATACAGAGATCTCTCTTCCAAAATATGTATCGCCACAGCCAAACAGGTTGCCGGAGAGAAAGAACTGAGCTTTACAAACATCCTTGACGCTGACGCAGCATACCGCTTGATCTTACAATTCAAAGGGGAGAATGCTACAGCTATCATAAAGCATACCAATCCATGTGGAGTGGCCAAAGGATCAACTTTGGCCGAATCATGTCGGCTCGCTCTCCGTACTGATCCGGTCTCAGCTTTCGGAGGAGTCTACGCGTTCACGAAACCAGTCGATCTTGAGACAGCGTCAATACTTGAAGACAAATTCGTCGAATTAATTCTAGCCCCAGGCTTCGAACAGGACGCACTAAAATTGCTATCCTCGAAGAAAAATCGTCGGATCCTTGACGTATCAGAATTTTGGAATCATAGTGCCGAGAAAACTGTGGAGAAGGACTTCAAGAGAGTGCTTGGTGGGCTTCTCTATCAAGACCGTGACCTAACTGTCATCGACGAATCGCTGCTTAAGGTTGCCACCAAGCGTACCCCAACTAAGCCTGAGCATGAAAGTTTGCTTTTTGCTTGGAAGATCGTGAAGAACGTGAAATCCAATGCTATCGTATTCTGTTCTAACAACCAACTGTTAGGAGTGGGAGCGGGGCAAATGAGCAGAGTGGACTCATGTAAGATAGCGATCATGAAGGCTCAGGAAGCGGGGATGACACTTGAAGGGTCGATGATGGCGTCGGATGCATTTTTCCCATTCAGAGATTCTGTTGACCTAGCCGGCAAAGCAAAAGTAGCGGGAATTATTCAGCCTGGAGGATCGATGCGTGACGAGGAAGTAATCCGGGCAGCCGACGAATATGGTATGATTATGCTGTTGACAGGCATCCGACATTTCTTACATTAGAGGGGATCAAAATCCCACGCTCGATTTCCGAAGCGACCAACGTCCTAGGGAAAATAGAAACTCAACGGCCTGTCACACGCATTGGTTTTTGAGGCCCGGTATTGTATGATTGAGTGTGGCTGCATTGGTCGCGAAGATAATTGAAGGCCGTTCGTTAGGGCAGATGATTAAAGATCATGTAAAGAAAGAGGCCAGCGCGCTACGAGGTTCTGGAATTAATCCTCTTCTTACGACAGTTCTTGTCGGGGATAATGTTGCCTCTAAGGTCTACTTAAGAAGTAAACACTCTGCATGCGTAGAAGTTGGAATCCAGTCACGCAACCTAGAGTTGAACTCAAACACGTCCCAACATGAATTGGAGCAGGTCATCGACCAACTGAACCGGGATACGACGGTGACGGGAATCCTACTCCAACTGCCTCTCCCAAAGGGCCTAGATGACTTCGCGGCGATAAACAAAATCTTACCAGAGAAGGACGTTGATGGTCTCCATCCGTTCAATCTTGGACAGTTGTGGCAAAAATCGGCACGGCTCGTTCCATGCACACCAAGAGGTGTTATGATTTTGTTGAAGTACTATGGCGTAGGAATCGGAGGCAAACATGCGGTCATAATTAATAGAACAAAACTCGTTGGGAGACCACTTGCACAATTGCTTCTCAATGAGGATGCTACGGTTACGGTGTGTCATTCAAAGACTGTTGATCTGAAAGAAAGAGCGCGGGAGGGTGATATTCTCATCACCGGTATAGGGAGACGTGAGCATTTTACGGTGGGCGCTGATATGATTAAACCCAATGCAGCGGTTATAGATGTCGGAACGAGCAGAGTGGATGGAAAGTTGTTGGGCGATGTTGATTTTGACTCAGCTTTGAACGTAGCCGCCTACGTTACACCTGTTCCAGGCGGAGTTGGCCCAATGACAATTGCTATGCTCCTATACAATACACTAGTAGCAGCGGCCATCCAAAGAAATGTGCCGTTGGCTTTTAATCCAGAAGAACTGAGTTCGGCTACAGGACTGTAAGAAGAAGGGAGAGTTTCGCTTCTCCACGATCACTCTAACTCGATCAATGACTCAGCCTGTACTGTCAAGTTCGTGGCTCTGAAACTATTCAAAGAAGAAGAGTCGTGGACGTATCCTGGCAAGATGAGAAGTCAATTTGCTCCGCCGACCCAAATCACGTAACTCATTGTAGGCCCGATAAGATACGAAAGGTCGACTAATGAGTTCGGCGATATTGAGAGTAGAATTGCATTGCTGTCGGAGAATCCTCCGACTATCCATCTGTTATCTACATAGCTTATCGTCAATATGCTGGAGCCTATGATTGGTTTTGATATGTAGGTAGGCAGTGACGAAGTGAGATCCCTGAAGCCCTGTGCTCCGTAGGATGCTATCCACGCATCGGGTTGTGCCTGTTGGTATTCGGCTTTGGGTTCGGCGGCTACGATTGAACCTCCACCGATCATCCACGACGAACCGTTCCAGGCCATCGCGTTCACTATGAGAGGAAAACTATTCTCATCAGTTATCATATTCTGTAGTTGTGGGGTCAAGTTTTGGAATTTGTGGCCGTCGTATTTTGCCAGAAAACCATACCCACCAATTAACCAGTAACTACCATTCCATCTTACCGACAGCACCGAACCGAAGGTTCCAATCGCTTCCCTGATTTGCGAAGTTAGGTCGGTAACCTTGCTTCCGTTGAAAGTGAATAACGTCCCATAGGAATAGTAGCCCCCTCCAACCATCCAAAGACTTCCGTTCCATGCGTTAGTATAGAGTATTGCATCTCCATGCCCAGGAACGATCGCTGACAGGTCAGTGAAGTTATCTCCGTCAAATGTAGCTAGAGACATATGATTCCCGAAATCATCCGACCCATCTGGTGTTGGAATTGGGGCTGAACCCATTCCGGAGAGCAACCATTCTTTTCCGTTGTAGCTAGCTGCGAAAATATCGCCTCCATGCCAGGACGTTTCATGATTGTATTGATCCACCGAGTCTTGTGCAACTTGTTCTCGTCCGTTGTAGAGGTATAGGTATGGGTTTGAGCCGGATGTGCCGGAATCGGTTCCCCAACCTGAAATCAACCATTCGGAACCATTCCAGCCTCCACCCCAAACGGTGCCTTGTCCTGGGACCGGGGTTAGTTGTGTAACTGAATCATTTCCCAGAAAAATTTTGAGTAGTCGAGGGTTTTGGCCAGGTTGGAACCATGTACCATTCTGCCCACCAACCAAAATGTACGAATTATCATGCGACGTCGGTTGCGGCAGCGTCACAGAATTCATAGGCGGAATCAACAAGGCCAAGACAAATACTAGGATGATTAATGCTCGCATATTCCACTGCCTCGGTGCTCGTTTTATTTCAAGATTGTAGCCTTCGAGTTTGCGAACGATCTATAAAAAACTTCCAAGGTCAATGAGGACAACTCATCTTCCCCCATCTGGGAAGATGGGATTGTGCATATCCAAACTGGTGCGAAATTGAGATTGACTAAGTCACTTAGGCTGATGGTATTTTTTCCGCCGCGTTACGCTCAATCTCTCAAGATACTTGGATAGCTGACGATCATTCTCTCCGTGCTCCGACATTTTATTGGCTATGTACGCGACTGTTATGTCGTTGAAGCTATGGAGGAGTGTGCTCATCACGTTATCTACCTTCGTGCTTAAACTGATCCTCCGTGAATCGTGGAGAGTATACGTAATGTGGTCCTCCTTCTCTGATCAGTTTCCTCAAAACTATGCCCTTCCTGTACAATCTGTCGAGTATCGTGGCTACCGTGGTGACTGCTACAGGACGGGTATGTGAGATCTTTAGTTGAAATTCCTTAACGGATAGCGGATCCTTCGATTCCCAGAGCTCGCGTAACACGATGGCTTCAAGGTCACCTAACGCGAACTTCAAGTCACGTTGATGGGGGCGAAGAATTCCGAGTTTCATTTCGTAACTATGTGCCGTAGTTAGGGCTAACGTAAAATGAGTAGGATCAAAAATTGTGAGTATTCTGTGTCTTGAGTAGCTGAAGATTTACATGGTCATGACTCACTAAGTTGGCGTAGAATGTTGGAGGCAGCCAGGATAGCAGTCCTCGATTTCTGCAAGGAAGATGAGTTTTGTCTTATGAGCAGAATTTGTGATCAAATTGCCCCCTGATTAGGCTTCACGTAGTTGCAGATACGCGACTGTGTGGAGAATCGTGAACTCTGGGCTCTAGTTTGTCGCGCTGGAGTGAAAGAAGGCTTTGTGTTTGGTAGCGTCGGTTTCTGTTGGTGCGAGGCTTGAGGAAGGTACAGTTAGCCGTATCGATACTAGTACTAATCATCATACCGATGGCGGCTCTGACGGCTCCAGTGAGAGCGAGTGGTAGGATGTTTAAGGCGCCGACCCTAGGTAAGGCCGTCATCCTATCGTCGCTTAACAAAGAATTCCCGCTGGGGTACTATGAGACGTACATCGCGCTTCGGCTAAGTCAAATTGGCTATACTACCACATTCTTAACAGACGGCAATGTAACGGTAGACTTCTTAGTAAACGAGTTGAACAACTACAATATCGTCATTTGGCGTACTGATATCTACACTTGGAGCCACGTCGAATACTTTTACATCGGGGAATCCGTCAATGCAGCCACTGAACAAAAGTATGCGTCAGACTTCGCTCAAGGTTGGCTGAACGCGAACGCAGGTATATTCGGAGCTTCAGTAAATTTCTTCACAGAACACTTTACGAACAATACGCTCGGCAGTGTGCAACTGATGATTATTGAGGGTAGCAACACAGGTGATATCGGACCAATCTTTGTCAACGCAGGCGTTCAATCCGTTATATACTGTAACGGTTTGGTAAATCTCGATTACGGATTGATGGACGATCTGACGGCCGATATGATCGATTACCTATGTAGTGGAGAAACAGTCTACAACGCGGTATTTAGTTCGGTGAACTACCTCAACAATCAGAATGGATCAGCTCAAGACCAACTCAGAAGTAATATTGATGATGCCTACACTCCGCCCTTCTGGTTTTCAGGCTCATCATCATTAACGATAACCTCACCGTCTTAATCGGACTAAGCTACTCAAGCCTCCACTCAAGCTTCCATTTCCATCGGCAAACTAGTCTGTCGAACTACCAGGAGTAGTTGATCAAGTAAAAGGAACGTTGCCCATTTGTTCTGATGAACTAGGACGCGTTAAGATCTCATAATTTATTGTTCAAGGGGTTTAATTTGCATGGGCAGAATGCATAATCTACGACGCATTGCCATAACTAGCTTGCTGTTGATTACAGCGCTTTCATTATTTGGAAGTGTGGGCGGTCACCAGGCCGTCGCGGCAACTCAATACGGATCGGAAAGGAGTCGAGCCGCGATTCATGCGTCACAGAATTCCATGTCGTTAGATCAACTAACTAATTCGACTACGATTACTATCCCATCTACTACTTCAACCAGCGCAACATCAACAAGCTCCTCGCAAATGACCACAACCTCTCAAACTAGTTCTGTAACTTCGACATCAGCTACGAGCACTTCTGCCCTCGTTACAACTACCACGTCGTCAACTGCTTCATCTAGTTCTAGCCAGACAACCGCCACAACTGTGAGCTCTACCCAAACAATCAGTTCAACAACAGTCACGACAAGCCAGACAACGGCAACATCTACAACTACTCTTGCACTCCCTCCTACCGTAACGCTCAGTCCTGCCTCGGGTCAGGTTGGTTCGACTGCTAGCTTCTCTGGTTCAGGTTTTTCGCCAGGCGACACTTCATGTTCTCTGTCGGGATCAATTGTAGCTTCTCAGACTTGTGGGGTTTCTGGTGGAGTGTTAACTGGTTCTTTTACGGTGGCTACAGTTTTAGCTGGTTCCTACTCAGTAACTTTGACAGGTACTCCTGCTGGGGATTCTGCCTCAGCCTCGTTTACGGTGAACGGCGTCGTGCTTCCGTCTGTCACATTTAATCCGACTTCAGCCGCGAGCGGTTCGACGGTTGCTGTTACTGGTTCCGATTTTTCGTCGTCTGATACGAGCTGCACGCTGTCGGGAAGTGTGATTGCTTCTCAGACTTGTTCGATTTCTGGTGGTGCGTTAACTGGTGCTTTTACAGTGGCTGCGCTTGCGGCTGGTTCCTACTCAGTAACTGCAACTGGTAATCCTTCGGGTGACTCTTCTACAGGGAGCTTTACGGTCAGTACCGGAGGGACCACTATTTCTCTTAGTTTGAATCCGACCACGGCTCCTGGTGGATCCACAGTCGATGTGTCGGGTTCCGGGTTCTCTTCGAGTGATACTAGTTGCACATTGTCGGGTGGAGCAGTAGAGTCGCAGACGTGTTCAGTTTCGGGTGGAACATTGACCGGATCGTTTCTTGTCGCCAGCGTTGGTGCTGGACTTTACACTATTACTGCGATCGGATCTCCGGCTGATGACGGAGCATCGGTCAGTTTCACTATTGGTAGTAGCGCTGGGCTGTCCATGGCACTTAGCCCTACTTCGGGTGCGGGCGGTTCCACTGTGCAAGTGTCTGTTTCAGATCTTTCAACAAGTGACACTTCCTGTTCGTTAACGGGAACCGCTATAGCCTCTCAGTCCTGTTCGGTCACTAATGGGGTATTGACGGGGTCGTTTGTTGTCGCCGATGTTGTGGCGGGTAGCTATACGATTACTGCAACTGGAAGCCCCACTGGAGATTCTGCGTCAGGCACGTTCACCGTCACCAGTGGATCATCTCTAACGTTTAATCCGTCCTCTGCTGGGGTTGGAAGTACTGTTAGCTTTTCAGGTTCCGCTTTGTCGACAAGTGACACGTCGTGTTCATTGTCCGGAACCGTAATCGCCTCACAGACTTGCTCAATTTCCGGAGGCACATACACTGGTACTTTCATTGTTGCTAATGTCGCTGCGGGCTCGTACGCAGTCACCGTTACTGGTAGTCCTGAATATGATTCGGCTACGGGTTCCTTCACGGTTGGCACCGGGTCGCTAACAATCGTACTTAATCCAGTTTCTGCTGCAACTGGATCGACTGTTCAAGTATCCGGTTCCGGATTCTCAACACTCGACTCAACATGTACATTAACTGGTAGCGCTGTCGGCGCTTCTCAGACCTGTTCGATATCTGCGGGGACATTATCCGGATCATTTACTGTCGCTAATGTCGCTGCTGGTTCGTATACTGTTACTGTCACCGGGAATCAGGCTTCTGATTCCGGTTCAGGGACATTTACCGTGAGTAGTAGTAGCAGTCTGTCTCTTACTCTCAATCCATCTTCAGCCCTAGTTGGGTCGACGGTTCAAGTTTCTAGCACCGGTCTCTCCACAAGTGACACAAGTTGCTCACTCTCTGGTACTCCTGTATCTTCTCAGACCTGCTCGATTTCAGGGGGCGCCCTAACAGGGTCTTTTGTTGTCGCAAACGTGACGGTTGGATCTTACACGATTACTGCAACCGGTACGCCTATGGGTGATTCAGCTTCGGCAACCTTCGGATTAAGTGGTCCGAAAGTTACTCTAACTCCGGTTTCCGCTGCGGTTGGGGCTACTGTTGTAGTTTCGGGTTCAGGATTTTCGTCAACCGACACAGCCTGTTCCCTGTCGGGAAGTCCGGTTAGCAATTCGACCTGTTCAATTTCCGGAGGCACATTGACTGGTAAATTTGCTGTAGCTAATGTCGCCACTGGTTCGTACACGATCATATCTACAAGCAGTCCGGTCGGTGACTCCGCTTCAGCAACCTTCGCTGTTACTTCATCGGCGACGAATTTTTCGATCACTTCTTCAACTTCCATCATCACGTTGGCACAGGGTGGAAGTGGGTCTGCTACGATCACAGTGAATTCCCTCAACGGCTTCAGTTCAGCCGTAACGTTGATTCCCTCATGGGTTGGAAATGCGCCGGCGGGTGCCAGCCTAGCAATCGCCTCTCCAATAACGCCCGTAGCTGGCGGAGTGGCTACTTCCGTACTTACAATAACAGCCGCGTCAAGCGCTTCTACAGGACCATTTTTAGTTCAAGTGACTGGAACAAGTGGTACGTTAACTCAGACTCTAACTTCCAACCTCGTTGTTCAGATTACGCCCGCCGTTACCATGACGACGAGCACGAGTAGTAGCGTCGTAAATTCCACGAGTACAGCAAGTTCCACGAGTTCTACGGTTTCTGTTCCTTCGCTTCCAGCCAATTGCCCGGTATCTTACGCGATTTCTGGCTCTGAACTTGCTCCGATGGCTCAACGATTGAGAATTTTCCGTGATGAGTCGATAATGAAAACTCTGCCCGGGAGGGCGTTTATGATGCTTTTCAACTCATGGTACTATTCCTTCAGCCCACATGTAGCGTCTTACGTTACGATACATCAAACTCAACGCACACTTCTGAAGGATGCTATGTATCCTCTAATCGCAGTACTCTACGCTTCCTACTGCGCGTACTTGTTAATGGCGCCGTTCAGTAGCGATCTAGGGGCCATATTAGCCGGAGCCATTGCAGCTTCGCTATTAGGCCTAATCTACCTAGCTCCGATAGCATATGTGACTAAGCGAATTCTTCGTCGTTACCTGCAACATTCCTCGTTGAGACGATCGCACATGATTCTATGGGCTGGAGTTAGCGTGCTTATTGTTCCAGTCGGATATTTCACGAGCCCACTATTGATGGGCATTGTCGTTGCAAACTTAGTGATATCCATGTTATGCAGCGGCTGTGTCCTGGGCGCGACAGTACTGGGACGTCTCCGGCTCGGGAACTTAGCCTTCGGAGTCCCCGTACTCATACGACATTTTGTGAATATGTCGACATCGAATCGAAACTTGAATGCTGCCAAGACATGAAAGACGCCGTTCGTTGCATAAGTGTCTGTTGTCGTTAGGCACATGATCAGGCGTCGCGCCGACACAAACTGCACAGCGTATTCTCTACTGCTTTTCCTTACTGCTCTTCCTTAATGCTAACAACCCAACCCCAATCAGAACTATCCCGATGACAACCATTGCTATGGAGATAATCCGAAACATACCGAAGCCATGATGCTGAAGCATTGCGTAATTCTGGTTCATCGTATAGTTGGAATAATTTTGCTGGTAAAACGTAGAATTGGAGTAGAAGTGCCTATGTCTCGGCCGTCTCAGTAGAAGATAGCCGCCTGAACCGAGAAGTATCGCTCCAAACGCAATGAAAAGGTAGCTGATCTGTTTACTTATGTGCAAGCTTATCACTCAAGTCGCTAACTACTGAGCGTAGTTCATTGGTTCAATTTAACCATATCCAGTGCGGCGCGCACTAATCTAAACATGCAGATAATTAGCTGTGAAGTAAAACTGTGAGTTAACGCTCCGGAGAAAATTATTGAAATAGTTTCTCATGCGGTTAGTCTTTGATCAACTGTTTTTCTGTGGTACTTCATTGCATGGGCTAGGTTAGTTTGTTTCCACAGTTTTGACAGAAGGTTGCGCCAGCGGCGTTGAGGCTGTTACATTTCGGACATTTTTTTCCCGGCGCTGGGTTTGGAGGTGTTTGTACGACTGTCATGTTTTGGCCACAGTTGGGGCAGAATTTTGATGTCGCGGGTATGTGAGCTTGGCAGTTGGGGCAGACTACTAATGCGACTGCTGCTTCCGCGCCTGCTCCTGCTGCTGGTTGGAATAAGGGCGGGACGAGTACCATTCCGGTTCCGAACGCGGCTCCGCCTGAGGATTTGCCAAGTTCTGCTGCTGCCTGCTTAACGGTCTCCATGCGGATTACTTCATCGGATGAGACACGCCCTGTTTTCAGCCAGAATAATCTGTCTCTGAATTCTGGAGTTGTGTCTATTCCTTCGAACTTTAGGTCGATCATTTGTACTCCGATTCGTTTGAAGTAGTCGAGAAGGCTTGCTTTGACTTCGTTCGATGTATCATCGAGTTTTGTGAATACGGTTTGAAGGTCGTATTTGGAGAGAACATCGATCATTTTTTCGTTTATGAATCCACGTAGATAATTGTTAACGTCTGGTGTGGTGTAGGCGTTCTGTCCGCCAACGACTTCGTTTACGAATATTGATGGGTCTTCGATTTTGAACCAGAAGGAACCGAATGTCAAGAGAGGTGCGAGTTCAGTCGTTTGTGCTCGGTTTCCAAATTTCCCTGTGAATTGTTTGTTGGATACGAAGATAACGTTAGCTTTGAATGGTGTCTGTTGATACCCAGCTAGTCTCGATAATATTTTAGTGATAAGGGGCAGGTTTAGTGTTGTGAGTGTGTGTCTTCCTGGCCCTAGTGTGTCGTAGCTTTTTCCGTCTCGGAAGAAGACGGCGAATTCGTATTCGTGAACGATAAGTTGTGCTCCCCACTGAATATTCTCGTCTGGGTAACGGTATATTATGTCGTCAGGGCCGGATGAGGTCCATTCTATTACCTGGGGCATCTAGACTGTTACTCCTTCAATCACGAGTTTTCGTTTGTCGAATGCGTTTTCTAGTTCCGTAATTGAATTGCTTATCTGAAGTTCCACGTTTCGTGTGTCTTCCAGTTTGTTCTGTGTGAGGTTTGTCTTGAAATTTGAGATCATGTCAACTAGTTTGCGGGCTGTTTCTGTGAGTTGCGTGTCATACTGAAGCATTTGGTCGAGCTGTGGTGTATCGATTCGTACGGAATCAAAGAAGGCACTATATCCGTAGGCTGCTCGATTAATTTTCTCGGCGACCCTGTCCAGTTTAGCGATAAGTTGGTTTGTTGGCTCTAGTATTTCGGTTACTTTAGCATCGTTGAGGATTTGAAAACATCCAAAAAGGTCGTCTCTAGCGTGAGCGAGGAGGTTGTAAATGTAATCTCTGACGATTCTATCAGCTTCGCGTCTTTGCTCCTTAAGTTTGTATCCACTGAACCCTGGGATACTGAGCATTATTCGTTCCAGTAGCCTTTCGCTTTCTTGAACTCGTTCAAGCGGAGGTTTAGCGGTCAAACGTGATTCCTGCTGGTTTTAAGCCACGTTTGCTCTTAAAGTTTGAACTTGCTGATCATATCAGTTTGAAGTCGTCGCTTGGTAAATCGCCTTTTATGATGCTGGCTGAGGATCCATCTAATAGAACTTGGAAACGTGAATTCTTGTAGGTGTAGGTAACGAACCATACTGGTGCGTGAAGGTAGTAGCTTCCGGTGTTGTTGAAGGTGGTTTTGATGTCTTCTATGCGGTCGATTCTTTCTTTTGCAAGGTATTCGTGAAGATGTTCGATTTCTTCTTGCGCCTGTGTTGTCGCTTCGTTGCCTGTGATTTCGCTGTTGAGAACTTTCGCTGTTCCTTCTATCCTGGCTGGGTCGAATGGAATTTTTCCGGTTAGGGATAGGTGATATGCGCGTGTCGGAAAATCGCTTTGTCTTCTAGCCAACACAAGCCAGTCGTACGTGTTCGTTATGTCTCCCTCATGTTGAACTGGAGGGCTGATTCTCTCCAACAGTCCCGAGTAATGTGTTTTGGCTTCGGCGCTTATGACCCAGAATGGAAGATAGACCAGGTTCTGGTCTGCAAGTGTGGATTTCTTCTTCAAATCCTTGGAGGCTATGAAGCTGCTCGCCATCCAGTCTTGAACTAGGCTGAAAACATTCGAGGCCTCGGTGGTATTCATGATTAGCGAGTGTTCGAACTCGAAAGGTTTCCCAGTTTCAACTGATACCGTGAAGCCGCAATATTTGCAGGTGATGAGGATTTCACCTGGCTGAATTTGCAGCGGTGCTCCGCAATGGGAGCAGCTGATGTCTTTCGTAACTGCGACCAAATCGGTTCAACCCTAAGCTAGTTATCGCTAATCTTTAATGACTCCTCTTCATCTTTGGCCCGGAACGAGCTGATTAGGTATGGGTAATATTGGCCAACTCAAAGGCACGATGTATATTACTGTCATCATTGCTCTTGTGATTTTTGTCGCCTTCATTGCTGTTGTGTCGTTGTTTATCAGTTATGCAGTGGGCGTTGAACTTGATCCGCTCTCGATACTCTTTGGAGGGTTCGTATTAGCGATTATTTTCATGTTGATCCAATTTGCCATTAGTCCTTACATTGTCAGGGCTACTACGCATCTTAGATACTTGCAGCCTGGTGAGAATGCTTGGCTTGAAGAGACTGTTAGTAAACTCGCGCAGCAGGCTGGAGTGAAGGAGCCGCGTTTGGCTATTGCTCCGGATCAGACTCCTAACGCGTTTGTTTTCGGTAACTCCTCATCTAACATGACGCTGACTGTGAATCAAGGGCTATTGTCTGCTCTGAGTGAAGACGAAATTCGTGGTGTAATTGCGCACGAGTTAGGGCATGTCCGGCATAAGGATTCAATAGTGATGACGTTCATGTCAGCGATTCCACTTATTGCATTTCTAGTAGTTAGGATGGCTTTTGGCATTCAGGTCTTCGGCGGCGTAGGAGGAGGTCGAAGGGGACAGCGACAGGGCAGAGCGGGATTAGTTGTTTTGGCGGGCATCGTTGGATTAATAGTATATTTCATCTCGCAACTTTTAGTTCTGCGTTTAAGTCGGCTCCGAGAAAGTTTTGCTGATGTCTTCTCTGCCTATCTCACGACGTCACCAAGAAGTCTCGAGAGCGCGCTCACCCGAATAACGTATGGTTTGTCTTTGTCTCCGCAGGACCCGCATGGGGCTAGAGCGTTATACATTTCAGATCCAGTATTGGCCAAGCAGGAGGTTGCTGAAGTTATGCAACAGAAGAGCAAGTATGATCTTGATCATGATGGAGTGCTCGATGAACATGAGCTTGAATTGGCTATGGAGGCGGAGGCGAAGTCGCATTGGAGGACCTTTAACGAGGCTTTCGCAACTCATCCGCCAACCTTCAAGAGAATTCTCTTACTCAGGCAGATCGATCAAGAGATCCAGAGTAGAGGTACACAGAGCGCTAACATCTATTCACAAATTTAGACGGACGTTAATGGTACGTGTGTGCTTTGTCTGGGTAGGCTCCTTGAGTTACGTCTAGTTTGAATTGGGAAATTGCGTTTTGTATTGATTCGTCTAGTTTCATGTATTTCTTGACGTATTTGGGAGTCGGAGTTTGAGTTAGTCCGAGCAGGTCAGGTGTTACTAATACTTGGCCGTCGCAGTACTTTCCAGCTCCGATCCCGATGGTTGGAGTTTTTATGGTTTCTGTGATTCGTTTTGATAGTTCTTCTGTGATGCTTTCCAGTATAATTGCGGTCACGCCGGAATCATCCAGCACGAGCGCGTCATTGAAGATCTGGTTGGCTTCGTTGATGTCTCTTCCCTTTACGGAGTATCTATCTGCGGTCTGTGGCAACAGGCCGATATGCCCGATAACTGGTATTCTTTTGCTGACCAGAATTTTGATGACTGCTGGTTTGCATCCTTCAATTTTCACTCCGTCGACCCCGACGTCAAGAAACATTTTCGCGTTCGTCAACGCCGCCTGTTCGTTCTCGTAGCTGTGAGCTGGCATGTCCGCTATTACAGGAGTTTTTTGCGCGGCTCTTGAGACTATTTCGGCATGATAGAGCATCTGTTCGATCGATACGGCTTTTGTGGTGTTTGAGCCTTGGAATACCATTCCAAGACTATCGCCAACGAGTATGATGTCGATTCCTGTTTGATCGATGATTCTCGCAGTCTGGAAATCATACGCTGTAACCATAACGATCTTCGGACCGTTTTTTCTATTACGCAACTGATTCAGTGAGCCTGCTCGGTTTGACGGCCGATTGAGGGGACCGTCGATTTTCGGGGTTGCCAGTTTATGTGTGGCGAGCAGAAGGTTCTGATGAATTGCTCTCGTTGCTTCGTTCAAGTTGTGGTTGTTGTCGAAGCTAGATAACTTGGCCTCAAGCTGGTCTCTGGGATGCGTTTTTAGCGTCTTTGTCGCTTCCAGTAATGCCGGGATGGCTCTGACGATGTTATCCACTATTGTTATGGTTGCAGTCCGTGCTGTTCTGGACAGCGGGTTAAGATCGATTGCTATAACCTTCTTGCCTGCTTTGACGAGCGCTTCGGTTCTGTCGCCGTCTTCGAGCGGCACAAGGACTACGTCAGCAGCGGCTATTCCGTCGGGATCAATTCGTCTTCTCTCGCTTCCGATCCCTTGTAGCCTTGCGCTAGCTGATTCACCTATGCCGAGAACATGTTCTGCGCCTGCACCCTCTAGAAGAAGTTTGATGGCGTTTTCGCGAATGGCGGAGCGGTAATAGAGATTCACTTCGATTCGGGCATTTACAATTTTCGCAAGTTTGACCAAATTTTCGGCTTGGAGCGCCGCTGCGTTACCGTTGACGGAGATTACTGGTCTGGTAGCAAGTAGCAGAGTTGCAGCCGAGGCTTCGATAGCTCGCAGGGCATGGGATCCTGTTTTCTCTCCTAGTACATAATCAAAAGCTTCACCGCGACCGTGAGCCATCAGACCTGCTTCGGCAACTATCCCTGCCCGAAACCCGTCAACCAGTTTCTCACGAATATGCAGAGACTCAGCTCTCGGATGAACCATACCATCATTCATAGGACGTTTCTTGTTCAACGTCAGAAATAATTGTATTACCGGACCACGTCACTTCGCAGTCCCGAGCTTAACTCGTCTATTCGTGACGCTAGAGCCAGGAAAGCGTGAAGAAAAAATCGAAATACTAAGAGTTGGTTTCTAAGTCTAAGTCAAATGCATTCCGCATTTATCGCAATATTGACCGGAGAACGCAATTTCAGCGCCGCAGTATCTGCAGAACCATTCTGGATGCACTTTGAGCGGGTTGTTGTTCGCTGATGTTGGGATGGGCATGTTGTCGGTCTTAACTTCATGAATTTTGATCAGCCCATGTTTGAAAGCGACTACAGCGCTGGCTATGACGAGCGCAACGACAGCTGCTGCGGTTATGGCTAGTGGGAATTCTGGGGTCATGGGAGACGTGGATGCCAGAGGACTTGCACTGACGAAAGATAATGCGCCTACGATTATAATTGCTGACAGCGCGAACAGTAACGCTAGGACAACTGGAAGTGTTGATTTCATCTGATCTTCATCTCTTCGTTTGATGAGCTATGGCGTGGTCTCCTTGTTTATAATCTGCATGCGAAACGACCATTTGAATTTGCGGAAAAACTAAGGATTGATGAATCAAAATGTACACAAAGTAGGATGCACGTTTGAATCATCGATAGGCTCTATCGTGTCTAACAGTTCTTAGTAGATTATCCTCCGTTCAAGTTCATTCGCCTTAACTGTCGTGAATCTTTGCATCGACATTGATGATTGATTCTCATCTCGTTAGCAACCGCGTCAATAACATGTATCGGTTTTCCTGGCTAGGTTTGTGATACCGGTGGCACTGAAACTTGAAGACGGAGACAAAGATGAGAGCATCGCCTAAACTCATAGTGTTAGGGACAATCATCTTGCTGGTTCTGCTTGAGATCAGAATTGGGGCAGCGACTCAAGAAGTGATCCAACCAGACTTCGTTTCAGTCACCGGACCACATCGAGTAACCGTTCTGGTCGGACCGTTAGTTGAAACACCTAGCGGCGGCTATGAGAGAGAAGTTATAGTCAACGGACAACCGCCAGTCATGGTTAACACTGAGCCGAATGTGACGCCGCAAGATATCGCTAATATTTATGGCTGAAGGCAGCCCGCACGGGATTGCGACATGTGAATGAGTGCGCGTAAGGCTCGTGGTGTAGTCTTCATCATATGCATGCGAAGATGCCTGTGTGCAGATCAATCATGCATAACGTTTATTGTCTGTTTTGGGGCTCCCTTTAATGAAGAACTATGAAGGCTAGCTCGTACGTCGTATTATTTACCGCGGTCGTTGCTGTTTCCTTATTGTGTGCAGGTTTAGGTACGGGTTCAGTCTTCGCCGTAAGTCAGCCAACGCAGTACGGAGGCGGAGGCTACGTTTGTGTTAACGTCTTGGGCTTTACCTATCTCAATTACTTAGAGCCAGTTCCATGGGCTAATGTTACGGCCTCGAATGGACAGACGGTCTTTCAAGGCGCAACTGGAACATCAAGCACGTGTGCGTATGAGCTGTTTTTGCCCGCCGGCACCTATAATGTGACAGCGAGTGAGCCTGGATATTTGCAAACCAGCCAATCGGTTGTTGTTTCCAACGGATCCAGCAGCGTCATCAGCATGTACCTCTACCAGTCGCAAGTACCTGTGCCGGAGTTCCAACCACAGTTGATCCCGGCGGTCTTGATGCTGGCCCTGGCTGGCGTCCTGCTGGCAAAGCGGAGCGCAAAACGGCGCCCGCTCCGCTCCGCCATGAAATATTAGTCGCTACCAAGATCGGTTGCCTGCCCTTACGATGCTAGGATGAGCACTGGCTTCTATCTGGCACCCAACATCAGATAGCGAGTATGCTCCGCGAACCTTGGCCGGAAGATAAGATCTACAGAGCAACTGAAGCCAGGATTCGCTTCAATTCAGATCGCAGGCCATGTGATTTATGGAAGGCGCCACGATCGAATAATTCATCCAATCCGTCGAAATCATTGGACAAGTCTGGCACCTCGGCAGATGCCTAGTGTAATTGAACGTTATAGAGAATTATTCTGATTTTCGATATGACGAACTTCGACTAGTCGCCGCAGAATCCGTAATGTCCAACGCATATTCGCACAAGCGTCACTCTGACGAAGTGCCTGGGGTGGAGATTTGGATAGTTTACTTCTTGTGAAGTCTCAGGAGTAGGGTCGGCAACAGGGCGCCAGTTGTTAATGCTAACAGGACGAGCGATGAGCTGACGAACATCATTAGGGCTGGTAGTAGAATTAGTTCAGCTAAGCAGAAAGTTGCAAGAAGAACCGCGAACGCTGTTAACAACCATCGTGCGTACCGTATATTTCCGCGTTTGCGAATTTTGCGCGTCAATATCGTTGTTGGCACTGCGAAGAAGATGAGTCCTAAGCCTAATCCTGCAATAATGCCGGATGCTAGAGCTGCAAATTCTGGTTGAAATGACAGTAGCGAGAATACTGCGGCTGAGACATGAAGTGTTCCTATGATCGGATACAGGACTCCTCTCATCAGCGTCTGCAGAGCGGGATGTGTGTATTCGTATTGTGAGACTTGTGGGCTGAATGAGTAGTACCAATCATTGAAGATCATCATGAAGCTTGATCCCGCGAATGTTTGCAATATCGCGTGGTCACGGAAGTTTCTGAGGAACTGCACTTCCGGAGATAGTGGCGATCCATACGTAGCTGTGGCGATCAGGCATCCAGGTCGACTTGAAATGAACAATTGAACAGTCACATACTTGATTGATGCCGGGCCGCGAGCCATAATCGTGAACGTATATGCTCCAGCCACTGTGTTCTTTGCGGCGCTAAGCGTTAATTGTGAAGTAGCCACTCCTCCAGCTGGCACAGTCAAGATTCCGGCCGCCGCAGGTACATAGTTCGATTGTGGGTTTGGCACAAATCCTCCTAGGACTCCGCTCGGCAGGTTTGGGGCGGTAAGCGTAACCTGCCCACTAAAACCGTTGATCGACTGGACAGAAATCGTAATTGAGGTTTGGCCGCCCTGCGGAAGATTAACTATGTTGGATGTCGTAACTGCGAAGTCTGGCATTCCTGTACTTGTTACTATGAAGTTGCTAGTGGGTGTAACCGTTACCGTCGAGGTAAGGAACGTAAATGTGGTCGAGCTTGAACTTGTGGGACTGTAGGAAGTCGTCGTGGTAGTAATCATCGTTATTGTGACTACCCCAGAACTAGTCGTAAAGTTCGTTAACGATTGTACGGTCTGATTAGTTGTGGGTGTAGTCACATTTTGGAGTATGGTCGTCACTGGGGAAGGAATTTGATAGCTGCTAAATGTGGTCATAAATTGGGTGGTTTGAGGAATTACCGTAGTCGGTGACGGGTGATATCCCTTTTCTGCATTGATGGTGTTGGTGCTAAGGAACCCAGCTACTGCTAGGAGAAGGACCATACACAATAGAATACTGCGGCGAACTGTCAAAAGCTGTTCCTACGTTGGCCATGTGAGTGTATATCCGTTGATTTATCGTTTTTCGCATTCCCTAAAATAGGATACCTGAGAATTAGGGTATTTTGAGGAACTGGTATACAGCCAATCCATGCTCGCAAGGAGGTCAGAAACGTTAGGCTGATCCCGTCCTTGAAGGCGGCGTGGTCTTTTCGTGGATAGGAAACATGTGACCGATAATGATTTGATGAGCGACGAATAAATCGTCCCGTAATTGGCATTTGAGGAGTCAAGTGCGAATCCTGAAAACTAATGCAGACCCTAGGCGACTAAGTCGCATCACAAACCGTCTCCTGCAGAACGCAAGCCGCCTTAACGCCACACCGCAGAGCTATTCTTCAACATGGCTTTTGCCCTCCCACCAGAAGCCGCTCAGTAAGAGAAACGCAAACAAATTTCTTCTTGGCTCAATACTGGACTATCAGATTCCCGGACATGTTGCGTGGGCGAATGCGCGTAGACTAGCGGAACAAATTCTTGATGATCCAGCTGATTTATGGGAAGAAGTCACATCAACATCGCAATCACGATGGAAGGGAAAATGGCGTAAGTATAATCTTCATAGATTTCCCGCAGCTCATGATCGAATTTGGCGAATTGGAAAGGAAATCGTCCTACAGTACCATGGCGATGCCCGTGAAATTTGGCAAAATCAAAATTCCGAAATCGTTCTACGAAGACTTGGAAATCTCAGGGTCGGGAAGCAACTTAGCCGATTGATTGTTGGTTCATTGATCGACTCCGGACATGTCCGTGGTGCTGGAGACGTTAAGGTAGATCGTCATATCAGAAGAGCTTTTGGAAGGTTACTGTTCGGCCGAGGGTTTTCAGAAGGTGAGGTTGATGAAGTTACGAAAGTAACTCGTAGAATGCACCCGTCGAATCCTTGGGTGCTTGATTGGCCGTTATTCGTTCTTGGTACTACCGTGTGTACTATTCGCGATCCCAAGTGTGCTAATTGTGACTTTAGAGCTGACTGTTCCTACTTCACGAAGCGCAAATTCAACTGACTGGAATGAGTCTACCGTCGAATTCAGCATTATTTATGGTCTCATTTAACTGATCAAAGAAGTGACCCGAGACCGATTCAGATGGACTGGGTTACGTTAAGACACCATAAATTTAGACGTATGTGGCTTAATATGTGAGTCCTGAATGCACCGCTCACAGCGACTATGCATCCTTATTCTACTGTTAGTTGGAGTACTCTCCTTCGTCGGCAATTTGGGAGCCAACGCAACCCAGCAAGCGATCGAGGTTTCGGCTCATCTTTCTCCAAACTCCATGTCAATAGAGGCCAGTACAAATTCAACATCAACGACAACTGCTTCCTCGATCCCCGTCCCATCCCTTTCGCTCAGTCCAACTTCTGCTTCGGTTGGCGCGACCGTTGATGTATCGGGCACCAGTTTTTCGGCGACGGATTCAGCTTGCACATTATCGGGAAGCGTGGTGGGTGCTCTGTCCAATTGCAGTGCCTCTGGAGGCTCACTTGTCGGTTCTTTTCTTGTTGCTAATGTACCAGCAGGGACATACACTGTTACACTCACCGGTACCCCCGCTGGGGATTTTGCTTCAGCCACTCTCATAGTGAGTGGAAGTTCGAATTCTAACGGGCCATCTATTTCAGTAAGTATAATTTCTGCTGCTGTCGGGACGGGAGTTCAAGTGTCTGGTTCAGGTTTTTCGAGCAGCGATACAAGTTGTTCACTGTCGGGAACCCCCATCTCTTTACCCACTTGCTCAGTGTATAGTGGGGGATCATTGGTTGGCTCATTCATTGTTGCGAATGTAGCAATCGGTTCCTACACAATTACTGCAACCGGTACTCAGGCCGGTGATCATGCTTCAACTTCGTTCACGATTAGTGGAGGGTTGCCGACAATCACACTCAATCCGACATCCGCATCGGCCGGATTGACTGTAAATATTTCCGGTTCAGGTTTTTCGCTCGGTGACACAGGTTGCTCGTTGACGGGAGGCGGGGCAATGGCTTCGGAGACCTGTTCTGTTTCTGGTGGAGCGATAACTGCATCGTTCATAGTTGCTAATGCAGCGGTTGGATCATACAGTATTTCCGTTACAGGTGACCCTGCTAACGATGCCGCATCGGCGGTCTTCAAACTGATCCCCACCACAAGTCAAACAACTACCACGACTACCACATCCACAAACCAAACGTCAACCTCATCGACCACCACAAATCAGACGGTAACCCAGACTTCGACGAATAGTACCACCAGCACCAAGATGACACCTGACTTCTCCATCTCCTCTTCTGTCTCTATCTTCGCGTTATCTCAGAACGCGAACAGGTCTGTTACGATTACGATTCACCCCATGAATAGTTTCAACTCAACTGTTGCGTTAACTGCTTCGTGGCTTGGAAGCGCTCCGGCGGGCATCACGACGTCTATCGGTTCACCCGTAACGCCAGTTTCAGGAGGTACGGCCACTTCAATCTTGATTGTGACCGCGGGTTCCAGTGCCTCTTCAGGAAACTTCACAATTCGGGTGACTGGAACTAGTGGCTTGCTCACGCATATTCTTACTCCCGACATAATTGTGCAAGTAACGAGCACCATTAGCACAACGACAACAAAAAGCACCAACAGCACCACAGTGATGAGTGTCACCAATTCAACGTCTTCGATGTCTTCGACGTCTTCGGCACTTTCTTCCACAACATCCACGCCGGCACTTCCTGCTAACTGTCCTGTTTCGTATGCAGTATCCGGATCCGAACTTGCTCCGTTTGCGCAGAAGTTAAGGATGTTTCGTGATCAGTCAATCATGAAGACCCGTTCTGGAGAGGCGTTTATGATCCTCTTCAACGCTTGGTACTACTCATTCAGCCCACATCTGACGCAGTATATCACCACGCGCCCAATGCAGCGAACACTGCTAAAGTACGGTTTGTATCCACTCATTGCAGTTCTCTACGTATCATACTACGCATATCTTTCCATTTCGCCCCTGAACGCCGATGCAGGAGCGATGATGGCCGGCATCGTTGCGGCCTCATTGCTCGGTCTAGTCTACTTGGCTCCCATAATCTATCTTACAAAGCGAGCTCTTCGCGGATACGCAAAATTTGCGTCGCTCAATATGATGCATGTAGCTCTTTGGTTTGGACTCAGTGCGCTGATAACTGGAATAGCATGCTTCACGAACTCTCAAGTATTGGGAATTGCAACCGCTAATCTTGTGCTATCAACGTTAACGTTCGGTGCCTTCCTAGGGACAACCACGTTAGCCTATCTGCAGTCGAAATGTGCAAACGTAAGCCTCCCACTGCTGGCCGTCTTGAGACATTTCACTGAAGTATCAAGTTAAGCCGAACTCGTGGTCGCGATAGTATCGAGTTATGATGAAACATATTATATATAGTTCATGAGGTTCTTTGAGCTAAACTTTCTTGGTTCTTGATACTTTTTCTCGGTGATGGTTTGGGTTCCCCAATAGGTGAAGATGAGGTTAATGCTCAGTTAATCGCATCAGTTGATGAAGCCATCAAGGACCTTCTGGGGGTTGGTGTCGTTGGCGCATTCTACTCTCACCTAGCAACTAATGGAATTCCACGAACCGATATTCCAACCAAACTAAATCGCTTTTGTTGGATATTGGAAGAGACTTTCGGAGTGGCAGGTTTGACGATTCAGCGAGGTATCGCAATGCGATTGTATCAAAAGTTGGGGTTACCGTTCAAGCCTATTGAAAAAGGGAAATTGATGGAATATGTTAGGGAAGCAAGGGGGAGTATGAAGGCTCGTTGACCAGAGTTTCTACGGGGACTGAAGGGTTAGATTCTCTACTCGGCGGAGGTTTCCCGAAGGGGAGCATTGTTCTAATCACCGGCAATCCTGGAACAGGTAAGACGATCTTTTCAACGCAGTTTCTCTACAAAGGTGCGATGGTTGGGCGCGAAAGAGGAGTTTATGTGTCTTTCGCGGAGGCTAAGGATGAATTCGGTCAAGACGCAAAGTCGGTGGGTTTTGATCTTGATGCGCTTAGCCGAAAGGGGTTGTTCAAAATTGTGGATTGCGTTTCGATGACTGAAAGTGGCATTAGTGAAATGCTCGGTGATATGGTTCAATCTGTAGCCGATTTCAAGCCTCAAAGGTTAGTGATCGATCCAATTAGTGCTATACTTCAAGGATTAGGCCGTGCTGAGACGCGGTCTCTGCTTCACAATGTTTTCGGCAAGATCATAAAACGGCACCAAATCACTACTCTGCTCGTGGGGGAGATTCCGTACGGTGACAAACATACTGGATTCGGGATAGAAGAGTTCGTTGTCGATGGTGTCATTACTTTAGGTCGGTCACAAGATAATTTCAGAACCCTGGGAGTTCGTAAGATGAGGGGGACGAGGCTTTCTGAATCTAACGTCTTTTTCACACTGAACAATGGGTTCCAAATTATACGCCCGCCGGCTGCACCTAGGCCTGGTAAGACTGAATCTTGGAAGGTAATTGATGACATGAAGGGTCGATTTTCTACTGGTAGCCATGACCTAGATGCATTGGTCGATGGGGGCTATCCTGAAGGTCGCTATGTGTTACTGGAAACGGATGCGAACGTGCCAATTTATGTAGTCAACCTCTTCGTGTTACCGCTTGCATGGAACTTTCTATCGCAGGGTCGCGGGGTGCTATTTCTTCCTGTGCTTGGTGCTGATGGTGAAGAGATTAAGAAACTCCTAACTGAACACGTACGTTCTGAAGTATTTGTGAAACAAGTCAGAGTGTTCGAACAAGCGAAAGAAGGTAGAGATCAAACAGCACCATATTTAATCGTTGGCGGAAATCCTGAGGATCCACTTCAGCATATCGAGGAATTGCTTAACAAGACGTCGTTGAAGTTAAGAAAAGACACTGGGCAACCAGTGCTTAGGATAATCGGGTATCCTGCTCTGGAGAGCCTCTATGCGGGACAGATTGATTTACTCTTTAAAGAAATCGGATCCGAAATCGCGGTGAATCGATCGCTCGGGAACTTGACCCTGGCCGTGGCGCGACCGGGTCTTCAAATCACCCCACGCGTTCTGAATATAGTTGATTGGCATATACGATTGATCGAACGAAACGGATGCATTTTTTGCCACGTCGTGAAACCAAAACCGACTCCTTACGCTGCCGTAGAACGTGCGATGTCCGGGGGCTATCAAACACTAAGATTGATACCTATGGTGTAGTTATACGTAACCCGAATCTGGTTGCATGTGTGCTAACGATCCAAGAATTGTTTGAATATTCGCGACGTGTGCGATACTCGTTTGCAACAAAACTGAGTGAATTGCAGTGGGACCAAGTGAAAAAAAATCGTGAAGCTAGTTTCTATAGTATGAAGAACATTCTCATTCATATGATCGATAATGAGGATTGGATCGTAAATTGGGTTATCCCGGGGAAGCCGGATAAATATTCTCGTAGGAAGTCCGAGGAATATACGAATATGGGCAAGGTCCTTGAACATCTTGCTGAAGTCGAAGAGAAAACGAAACTATTTTTACAAAATATCGATGAACGCGAGCTCAATAGGAAAGTGAACTTTGTTTTATCATCCGGAAAAACATTCGATCTTTCAGTGGAAGAATGTTTATTCCAATCATTTACGGAGCAACTGTACCATTTGGGTGAACTAATTGCTTTATTGTGGCAGGAGAACGTTGAACCGCCAAAGATGCAATGGTTCTGGAACAATCCTCGTCATGACGCTCCTTAGATCACATGGATCTGTTTTCGATTAAGAACGCGTTGCGTCGCTAAGAGGCGGACTGTAAAGGCAAATCTATCCATCTTATGACGAAGCCCGCTCCGATTCAATGATTTGCAGCAATTACATTAGTCGTCGATCAACGACTGATATGGCCTGCAAATACTTCGTTCTAAGTTTGCAATAGCATAGTCGTCTTAATGGCGTGACTTCAACCGTTTGTGAGTTACTCGTATTTTAGTGCGTCAACTGGTTTCATTCTTGCCGCCTGCCAGGATGGGTAGATTCCGGCAAGGATTGTTATGAGGATTGGAAATGTAAGACTGAAGACTATCAACCCGGTGCTGAATACAGGGCCCGATGATGCGCCCGAGAATACACTGGCGAATCCTCCACCCCTTCCTCCGCCTCCACCTCCCCCGCCACCGCCCCCACCACCGCCGAAATTTAGACTACCTAGACCACTATAGGCTAGCGCAACTCCTAGTAGTGTTCCTAGAATTCCACCGGCAATTCCGATCAGTATGCTTTCGGCGAGAAAAAGAAGCATTATCTGTCTTCTCGTGTACCCGATAGCCTTCAAAATTCCTATTTCCTTGGTTCTTTCCTTCACAGCCATCATCATGGTATTCGTGTTATTGCTCGCGGCTACTACGAGGCTGATCGCTCCGATACTGGCCATGAGTGTTGTCAGTCCGCCCGTAATCGAAGATAGACTGTTAGCGATTGATCCTGCGCTGATTATGTTCACGTTATTCACTCCATTCGAATTATACAGGCTGTTGATCGCCGCCTGCACCGTGGCTACGTTGGATGTTGAGTCAATAATCACGTACATTGCGCTGAAGTATGGCGTTTTCAGAAGAAGTTCTGCTGCATTAAAGGAAACAAATACGCAGTTGTCGATGTTGGTGAATAACGCAGACCCATATTCGTTAAGAATTCCTTTCACTAGAAAAGTTAAACCTGTAGTGCTTGATCCTATCTTCATTGAAACAGCCTGATTAAGCCCAATCAGTTGACTCGTGGAGGTTGCCGGAAATGCGATCCCATATCCTATCGTGGCTGATGTTGGATCAAATGATGATGGCAGTGTTCCCGCAGACAGGCTAAGACCTTTGTAAATTGTTGTAAGCTCAGTCGGGTCGACCCCTATGAGCGTACCAGAGATCGTTTGTCCTCCAACTGTGATTGATACTGATTTCGAATAATACGGAACAACTTTAGTGACATGTGCAAGGTGTGATAATGTTGTAACATCTTGGCTGGTAAGTTGATACGCTGATTGGCTGCCTGATACGAAATTTGCTGATGCCGCTCTTACGATCAGCGTATTTGCACCGATTTTTTCTACCTGAGCTTGGACAGCCGCTGAAGTGCCGTTGCCGCTTGCTATCAACGCTAGAATCAACGCTGAGCCTGCCATCACGCCGAGAATTGTAATCGCGCTTCTAGTTTTGCGACTCATCAGTGCCCTAACTGACAACTTGAAGACGTCAAACGGTTGCATGGCTCTCTCCTTTACTACACTACATGTTGTAGTTTATATTCTCCATCCATATTGCTGTTTACCGACGAGTTGCTTCTCTTTTATTACTGTCTTCAATCTGACAATTATCTCACACGTAAATTTTGCGTTTGTATCAGGTTCGAGGTTTAGGATGTGTTTTGAACTGCTTCGCTATCGTATAGCCTAGCCACACTGCTCCGATTATTGCTATTGTCATTCCAACAACGCCGATAAGGCCGCCGAATCCAAATTGTCTAGCGCCGCTAAACGTTCCTCGTGTATATCCACCGCTTCTGAACATCAGGGAGCGGATATAGTTCGTGACGATGACGTAGGCTTCGATAGCTATGCCGATAACTGTCAACGAATATGAGATTTTAATTTGTTTGCGAAATTCCATTTTTTTCCCAGATGAGATTCACTTAGTTCGTCTCGTGAGGCGATAAAACGGGTTGTGGATGATTCATTCAGAACGCGGTGTCAGGATCAGATGCCATTTGCGCGTAATTGATGATGGCTGTCGATCGGGTCAAGGATTTTCTAGATCTTCATGGTCAGGCACTATTCGGTGCTGGAGCTTGTCGCCATGACTATTGAAGGCGCCTATATCGTCGTAGGATTGGAACGGGTAGGCTGCGATAACCATGATCTTGCCATAGAAATGGTTCAGGTCCTGGATTGAGGGTCTGAGGATTCCGGAGG
>Ga0326728_10001743_pt1 | contig 75461 bp, 59 predicted proteins | sample MB3enrmetagenome_FD_207602 | JGI IMG/M metagenome (GOLD analysis project Ga0326728, IMG submission 207602) | Lab enriched peat soil microbial communities from McLean, Ithaca, NY, United States - MB31MN | ecosystem: Environmental > Terrestrial > Soil > Wetlands > Peat | place: USA: New York...
TGACGGATCACTTATTCCTGTTCCAAAGAAAACGGCGGTAGACTCGGTGAGCCACCGCCGTTTCCTGGTGGAGCATCGCACCCATGAGCTTCGTCAGGGAAGCCCCCCGTCAGCGATGCCTGCACATTCTTCGGCGGCTCTTTTCCACATTCGCAATGCGATACCTGATCTTCATACGAACAGCACCTCACTCACCCGTGTCAGACGTCGGGCACCCAGATCCCCCCGACTCGTACCAAACCGGGCAGCAGTAGTCACCGGAGCCGCCGTTGTCCCGCCTGTCGCGCGTCATGCACTCCAGCGGGCCCAGTCTCGGATGCCTCGGCTGACAGCCTCCAGATTTGGTGGATTTTGCTCGCTCCCAGAGCCAATCGCCTATATCAAAGCAGACATTCCGTGTATCACTTTGGAATATGGGGAGAGAACAACGCAAATCGAGATCGAGACGCCGCATCGTGCTGGCGTTGCTGTGGTGGTCCGACGAACGGCTGCTGCGTGGCATCTCCAAGTACGCGCAGGAGGCGGATTGGATTCTGGATGCATCCGGACGGCACCGAAGCCGGCTGCCGTTCGGCCTTGCGGTGCACGGGTTGATCACGCTCTCGAGCGACAACTTGAAACGAGTATCCTATATCCGTTCGTTCCAGGTGCCGACCATTGTTCTGGGCGTTCACGGCGAAAAATTCGGTACTCTCAGAGTCACCGGCGATGACGAAGCGATCGGCCCGATGGCCGTGGAACATTTCATGAATTGCGGCCTGGAGCATATCGGGTTTGTCGAATACTGGGGTACAGGCATCGAGTACCGGCGGCGTTTGATCCTGCAAGAAGCGGTTGCCCGCAGCGGGTGCACCTTTCATTTGCTGCACGGCAAAACGCTGGAGAGACAACTCCGCAACCTACCCAAACCGATTGGACTCATGGCCTCCAACGACGAGGTGATGGTCGGGGTGATGCAGGTGTGCCTGAAGGAAGGCTATCGCATTCCGGACGAAATCGCCCTCCTCGGGGTGGATGACATCGAATTCGTTTGCGAGACGGCGCCGGTGCCCCTGTCCAGCATCAATCAGAATTTCGAGCGCATGGGGTATGAGGCGGCGGCACGGCTCGACCGGGTGATGGGCGGGGAGCCACCGCCCAACCGCCCGGTGGTGGTGCCCATACACGGGGTGACGGTGCGCAAGTCCACAGATCTGCTGGCGTTCAGTAACGAACGTTTGGTGAAAGCCATGCGCTATATCCGGGATCATTTCCGGGAGTCTATTACGGCGGCGGATGTGGTGCAGCTTTCCGGAGTTTCCCGTCAGGTCCTGCAAAAACTTTTCCGTCAGGACATTGGTCACTCGATCTTGAGCGTGATCATGCGATCACGGGTGGAGGAGGCCAAGCGAATGCTTCTGAAAACAGATTGTAAACTCGATATCGTCGCGGAACGGTGTGGGTTTAGCAATCGACTGCATTTCCACCGCGCCTTCTCCCGATTGGCGGGTAGGTCGCCAGCCCGCTGGCGGCAGGAGCACCGGGCCTGACCGTTTGTACGTGGCGGCCTCGCGGCGAGTTAGAGCGCCGCCGGAGAGAATGGAAACCCGTTGTTTTTGACCAGCCGTCGGAATGGACCGGACGGTCGGCATGCGATTGTGTATGGTCGGCGTGGTTGTAGTTTGATCTTTGATATGGGAGAAATGGGGAAGATGGTTACTGGGAAATGGCTGATGGATCCGGGAGGAATCGAGCCGGGGGCTGCGGGAAGACCCCCAGCGTGCGGCCGGGGACATGGGTTACACTTTGTTTGTTTGCCGCTTCCTCCCCCGAGGGGGGAGACGGGCCGGGGGTGCCCTCCAAGCCGGCCGGACCGCGTACGAGGTGCGCGGCTACAATTCGGGGACACTCGGGAGCAGGGGGTGCGCAAAAAAGGGAAAACTGCGAAACGAACCCAATGGGTGTTGGATGGAAAACGCAGGTGGATGAGTTTGTGGGACAGGTGGTTGAGAATTTCTGGCAGGGGCGTTTTTCGTTGGGTTCGTCCCCCCAAAATTGGGTTCGGTCAGGGTTCGGTTGTTGGGGCCAAGCCCTTCCGGTGACGAAAGGCGGGTTGAAATGGCACGCTTTTGTGGTTCCCGACAGGGCAGAAAGGCCGTTGAAGGAATGGCGCGGTGGGGGTAAGTTACATCAGAGATGAATGACCCCGCGCAACCTCGACAGGTGATGCGCCGCGTGTTGGTGGTGGACGATGATTACGATCTGGCGCAACTGCTGCGCGAAGTGTTGACGTACGACAACTGCGAAGTCGACATCGCGACGAACGGTATGGAGGCGATGGACCGCCTGCGCGCGGAGGAATACGACGCGGTCGTTTGCGATTTGATGATGCCGCGCGTCGACGGCGAGGTGCTTTATTATGACGTTGTCCGGGAATACCCGTTTTTGGCGAACCGGTTTATTTTCGTGACGGGACAGGCCTCGCGGAAGGCTGGTTTCAGCGAATTCGTGGGGCGGACCGGGAATTACTTGATTGAGAAGCCGTTCGACCTGCCGGCGTTTCGCGCCGCCGTGCGGGATACCATCCAGCGTTGAGGCGAGTGGCGGCTGGACGTTTTTGTGTCCGCGCTCCTTTTTGGACGGTTGCGTCCGACATTCCCGTCCAATCGCTGAATCGACAGGCCTGATTTCACGGGAGTTGGCGAGTTGGCAAGGCCGATGCTTAACGGAATGGGCGTCGGGTTGGGGGATGCCCGGCGATTCAAGGAGGCAACCCTCGCCGTAACGCGGTTGTGGAACGATCTGCGACTGGCGCACGGATGAACGGACCGCGCTGAGAAGCCGGTGTTGAACGATCGACGCCTGCGCGACACAGAGAGCGGTTTGAGCAATATACGCGGGCCGATCCCGAATACGTTCGGGGTCGGCCAACGTGTTTTTAGGTCGTGACCACGCCCGCGGCGCCGCTATAATCCAATCCGTAATGGCGAGTGAAAAATCCCAGTCTCAACCCCGGCGTGATGGCGAACCGGCGGGCGACGGCCTGACGCCGATGATGCAGCAGTATCGGCGCGTCAAGCACCAGATTCCGCCGGATGCGCTGCTGTTGTTCCGCTTGGGCGATTTTTACGAGATGTTTTTCGATGACGCCAAGACCGGCTCGCAACTGCTCAATCTCGCGCTGACCAATCGCAACGGCGTCCCGATGTGCGGGATTCCGCATCACGCGGCCGAAACCTATATCGGCAAACTCCTGCGACAGGGGCGCAAGGTTGCCATTTGCGACCAACTTGAGGAGGCGAAACCCGGCAAGCTGGTCGATCGCGATGTCACGCAAATCCTCAGCCCCGGCACGCACTTTGATGCGCATCTGCTGCACGCGGAGCGGAACAACTTTCTCGCGGCGATTTGCGCCGGTGACAAATTCGGGCTGGCGCTTGTCGACCTCACGACCGGTGATTTCAAGGTCACCGAGTTGCTGTCCGTCGAGCAACTGCACAACGAACTGACGCGCACGCGGCCCGCGGAGATCATCGTGCCCGCCGAGTGGTTCGACGAAGCGAAATCGCTGCTGACGCAACTCGCGTTGCCGATCACGCCGCATGACGGCTGGACGTTCGAGCGCGAAACCGCGTTCTTCACATTGCGCGACCATTTCAAGACGCAGTCGCTGGATGGCTTTGGCGCGGGCGCCTTGAGCGTGGGCATCGGCGCGGCGGGCGCGGCGCTTCATTACCTGCAACAATCCCTGCGGCGCAGCACGTCGCATATTCACCGTCTCACGGTCTACAGCGTCAGCGATTTCATGGTGCTGGACGCGACGACGCAATGGAACCTCGAACTGCTCGAATCGGCGCGCTCCGACCGCCGGCACACGTTGATCGGCTGCATGGACCGCACGTTGACGCCAATGGGCGCGCGGTTGTTGCGGGAATGGTTGACCCGTCCCTTGAAGAACGTTGAGCAGATCCGCTCACGGCAGGAGGTCATCGCGACGTTTTGCGACGCGCCAGGCACCCTGACGGATTTTCGCGAGCAACTGCATGGCGTGCGCGACATGGAGCGGACGCTGGCGCGGCTCAGCGTCGGCACCGGCAACGCGCGTGACCTTGTCGTGCTCAAGGAATCGCTCGTCGCGGTGCCGAAATTGAAGGGGACGCTGGAGAGCACCACCGCGGGGACCCCGCTCCTGCAGACGCTCGTTTCCCAAATCACCGAACTTCCCGATATTGTGGATCTCATTGCCCGTGCGATTGCCGACGCGCCGCCGCTGGCGTTAAAGGAAGGCGGACTGATCAAGGCGGGATATCATGCAGAATTGGACGAATTGCGGCGGGCGGGGACGGAGGGCAAGGCGTGGATTGCGGCGCTGCAACAGAAGGAAATCGAGCGGACGGGCATCGCGTCACTCAAGGTGCGGTTCAATTCCGTGTTCGGCTATTACATCGAAGTCACGAAGGCGAATCTCGAAAAGGTTCCGTCTGATTACATCCGCAAACAGACCATCGCGAACGGCGAGCGGTTCTTCACGCCCGAGTTGAAGGAAATGGAGCACAAGATACTCGGGGCTGAGGAACGCGCGAACGCACTCGAATACGAGATCTTCCAGCAGGTCCGTGCCGCCGCGGTCGAGAAATCGGTTCCGATCCAGGAATCGGCGCTGGCCATTGCGGCACTGGACGTGTTGGCGGGCTTGGCGGAGTTGGCAAGGCATCAGAACTACTGTCGGCCCATCGTGGATGACGGGGATCGGATTGAGATTGTGGACGGGCGGCATCCGGTGCTGGAGCAGACGCTGATCGAAGAGCGGTTTGTGCCGAACGACACGCTCCTCGACAGTCGGGAGCAACAGCTTCTCATCATCACGGGGCCGAATATGGCGGGCAAGAGCACGTACATTCGGCAGGTGGCGCTGCTGGTGTTGATGGCGCAGGTTGGGTCATTTATTCCGGCGGCGCGGGCGACGGTCGGGTTGGTGGACCGGGTTTTCACGCGTGTAGGCGCGACCGACGACCTCGCGCGCGGCCAGAGCACCTTCATGGTCGAGATGAACGAGACGGCGAACATCCTCAACAACGCCACGCCGAAAGGCCTGGTCGTGCTCGATGAAATCGGGCGCGGCACGAGCACGTTCGATGGGTTGAGCATCGCCTGGGCGGTGGCCGAATATTTGCATGGCGCGGTGGGGGCGAAGACACTGTTCGCAACGCACTACCACGAACTCACCGAACTCGCCGTCACGTTGCCGCGCGTAAAGAACTACAATGTCGCCGTCCGCGAATGGCACGACCAGGTCATTTTCCTCCACAAGATTCTTCCCGGCGGCACCGACAAGAGTTACGGCATCCAGGTCGCGCGTTTGGCGGGTTTGCCGAAAGAAGTGCTCGCCCGCGCGAAGGAAGTGCTCAACAACCTCGAAGAGGCTGAGCTGTCCGCAGAAGGTAAACCGAAGCTGGCGGAGCGAAAGAAGAAGGGGGAAGGGCGAAGCGCCAAGGGCGATGTCAAGGAAGCGCCGCAGATGTATTTGTTTGGGGGGAAACCGAAGGAGTAGGCGCTATTTTCTCGGAGGACGAAGTTTTGGAGGATGACATCACACGCCACGTATCTTGAAACCGCGTTTCTGCAGTTATCGTAGCAGAACGGCGGCGAAATGAGTTGGAGGCAGGTGTGAGAATCGTCCGTTTTCCGCCGCGATTGCGCTCACAGAATGCCTGATTCCATTGGCAAATCAAGCATAATCGGCTTTACGCAGCGTAACCCTCTTTAACTCTTTTGGTGTCCGATTTGGTGCCCGCTGAGCTGCCCAAAAGAATCAACCTTGTGAAGGTATTCACTTGCAGAATCTGCCCCTATTTGTTAAGCAATTGATGAGGTGGGAGAAAGTTTTGCAGTAATACGCAAAGCGGGAAGGACTTTCATGAACGTCACCTTTCGTACATTATCCATCGCGGTCGCCAGCCTGCTCTCTGGGGCACTGGCGCAGGGGCAAAATCTGTTTGAAGCGCAATGGTTCCCCACCGGCAACGGTAGCAATGGCGGGGCGATTGTTGAATTCACGCCGAACGGCGGCAGCAGCACTTTTGCCTCCGGATTGAATCAGCCTTGGGGATTGGCCTTTAACAGCGCGGGCAGTTTATTTGAGACGGATACCAGCGGTAACATCTACGAATTCACATCAAATGGGACGCGCAGCACCTTTGCTTCCGGATTGACCGTTAATGGGGGTCTGGCCTTTAACAGCGCAGGGAATTTGTTTGTGGCGGCTGATTTCAGCATCCTTGAATTCACCCCCAACGGAGGCAGCAGCACCTTCGCTTCCGAGGTCCCTGGAGTACCGGCCTTCAATCCCGGTGCACTGGCCTTCGACAGCTCGGGTGATCTGTTTGTGGCGGATTACGGCCGCGGTTATATCTACAAATTCACGCCCAGCGGAGCCGCAAGTATTTTTGCCTCTGGACTGTCTATCCCTGGTGGACTGGCCTTTAACAGTGCCGGCGATCTGTTTGAGTCGGATTACAGCGGCGCCATCTATGAATTCACGACGAACGGAACTCGCAGCACCTTTGCCTCTGGGATGGGTGGTAGCGCTGGCTCATATGTTGAGCCAGCGGGGCTAGCTTTTAACACCGCCGGCAACCTGTTTGAGGCCGATTTGGATAGCCATATCTATGAATACACGCCGAACGGCGGCAGTAGCACCTTCGCCTCTGGATTGGGCCGCCCTTATGCTCTGGCCTTTCAGCCCGTGCCCGAGCCTTGCACATGGGCGCTGGTCGGCCTCGGGGCCGTCGCGCTGCTCGGGGTGTGCCGCTCGAGAATAGAAAGCCGCTAGAGCTCCAAATAGGAAGGGAGCCTTATGAGAACCACTCTTCACTCTTTGGCCATCGTAGTGGCCAGCCTCCTGTCTGGCGCAATGGCGCACGGACAGAATCTGTTTGAGGCGGACGAAGCGAGTGGCAACATTTACGAATTCACGCCGGACGGAGGCAGCAGCACCTTTGCCTCAGGGTTGACTTCGCCTGACGCACTGGCCTTTAACAGCGCGGGCGACCTATTTGTGGCGAATCAATACCCCGGTACCATTACTGAAATCACGCCGAGCGGCGCAAAAAGCACCTTTGCCTCGGTGAGTGGTGAGGTTGCCGGTCTGGCCTTTAACAGCGCGGGCGATCTGTTTGTGTCCGATGACTACAACGGCGGCATCATCTTCAAAATCACGCCGAGCGGAGCGCAAAGCACCTTTGCCTCCGGGTTCGGGTTGAGTTGGCCTAGTGGACTGGCGTTCAACAGCACGGGCGACCTGTTTGCGGCGAATGCAGAAACCTATACCATTGCTGAAATCACGGCGAGCGGTATGATAAGCACCTTTGCGTCTGATTTGTTTCAACCTTATGGGCTGGCCTTCAACAGTGCGGGCGACCTGTTTGAGGGGGATTTGGGCGGCCACGCAATCTATGAGTTCATGCCGGGCGGCGCCAGAAGCACTTTCGCCACCGACTTGAATGCGCCTTGCGGACTGACATTTAACAGCGACGGCGATCTGTTTGTGGCGGATTCGGGCAGTGGTAACATCTACGAATACGCGACACGCGGAGAGCAAAGCATCTTTGCCTCCGGGTTGAATCCTGCTGCTCTAGCATTTGAGGAGGCCATTCCCGAGCCTTCCACGTGGGCGATGGTCGGCCTTGGGGTCATCGCGCTGCTGGGTGTACGGCTTCGGAGAATAGACAGGCGTTCTTTCACTGCTTGACCATTTCCATTGCTACGGACTCTTAACCATCCGTGGGCTTCGCCAGCCTCACCCCCGTCAGTAGAGGTTCCCCAATTCGCCTGGAGATGGAGGCGGGTGTCGGAATCGAACCGACGGATAGGAGTTTTGCAAACGCCCGCATTCCCGCCAAGGCTGAAAATACCACGGCTGGGTGCCTCATGCCACTGGGGAAAAGACCAACGGACGAGGGCGCAAACTGGGGGTAATGCGTCAAGGTTATTGTTGCACGGGGTGGGGATGTGCTATAGTCGCCGGACGAGGAAAGCACTCTTATGACGATCCAGAACCGCATCATCAAAGTGCAGAAACGCAACCGCGCGCTGGTGACGTTCGATGAAGATCGGATTTGCAAGGCGGTATTGCGGGCAGCGGAAACGATCAACGGTTTTCGTCAGGACTATCTGCCGGGAATCAATGACAAGATTTTCGAGGCGTACGGTTCGGACGAGCGCATTGCGGGATTCATCGCGGACGCCGTGGTGCTCTGCCTGAACTCGCAGCCGCACCATCTGATTGCCAATTTCCCGCCGACCATTGAGGCGATCCAGGACTACGTGTTGCACGCGCTACGCAGTTACGGGTTCCAAAACACGGCGGATGCATTTGAATGTTACCGCTGGGGCCGGCACTGGTTGCGCGAGGGTGCGATCAACGAGATGCAATTTGTCGGGAACGGCTTCCCGAAGAAGCGGATGGAGAGAACGCTGGAGTGGAACCGCCAGCGTGGTTGCGACACGGTGGCGGGGCTGAACGAGATCGTGCGCCGGGGCAAGTTGAGGTCGCTCGTCGACGACTCGCTGGCGGCCTATGAAACGTCGCTGGACGAAGCGGCGCGGAAAGTGATGGCGCGTCTCAACGCCGGCGACAACCTGCGGATGATGTGGGTGAGCGGGCCAAGTTCGTCGGGCAAGACGACGACGACGGTGAAACTGACCGAGCGGCTCCAGAAGCACGGGTTGAAGTTTTTGATGTTGAACCTCGACGATTATTTCTGGGCGCTCATCGAGCATCCGTCCGACTGGATCAACGACCGCAATTTTGAGACACCCGAGGCGCTGGATATCCAGTTGCTCAACCGTCATCTCCGGGAGTTGCTCGACGGCAAGACGATTGAGAAGCCCGTGTACAGTTTCAAGGAGGGTCGGCGCGTGTCGTCGAAGCCGGTGAAGCTGGAGAAGGGGCAGATCTTGTTGCTGGATTGCCTGCACGGTTTTTATCCGCCGATCACGGAAGGGATCGATCCGTCGACACAGTTCCGCCTGTATATCGAGACGCTCAACGTGCTCTACGAGGGTGATGGCAGCACCAATCGCCTGACGAAGTTCACCGACGTGCGGCTGATCCGGCGGATGCTGCGCGACGTGCAGCATCGGAACCACAGTCCGCTGTCGACGATTCTGCACTGGCATTACGTGCGCGCGGGGGAATTGTTCAGCATCATTCCGTTGATGGGGTTGGCCGATCACATTGTCAGCGGCGGGTTGCCGTTCGACTTGACGGCGCTGAAACCGTTCTTCGTCGGGCCGGGCGGGTATTTGCCGAAGCCGGAGGACTTTGGGCCGTACCAAGGATTTCTCGACGCGCGGATCCGCTACGACCGGGTGAAGGCGTTGCTCGAATCGGTCGAGGGCATCACGCGGGAACAAGTGGACTCGTACGACATCATACCCGGTGACTCGGTGATCCGTGAGTTCGTTGGCAAGAGCACCGTGAAAATTCCCCATAACGAGTGAGCACGATGAAAACATTAATGGTTGTATTGGTTGGCGCGGTCGTGGCGCAGTTCGCGGCGTTCGCGGCGGACATGCCGAAGGTGGGGGACAGCGCGCCGGATTTTTCCGTGGCGGCGAGCGACGGGACGACGGTCTACCTGAAGGATTACATCGGGAAAGGGAACATCATCCTGTATTTCTACCCAAAGGACGACACGACGGGGTGCACGAAGGAGGCTTGTGGTCTCCGCGACACGTTCGATGAGTTCAAGGGATTGAACGCCACAATTTTGGGCGTGAGTTTCGATTCGGTGGCAGCACACAAAGCTTTCATTGCGAAATACAACCTGCCGTTTGTGCTGCTGGCGGACACGGACAAATCGGTCGCGAAGTTGTACGGCGTGGCCAACGAGAGCAGCCCTGTGGCCAGCCGCGTGACGTTCGTGATCAACAAGGCCGGCAAGATTGCGTTCGTGGACCCGAAGGTAAACCCCGCGACGCATGCCGCGGAATTGCGCACGGTTTTGAATGGTTTGACGCAATAGGGCAAAAACCACTCTGGCGGCACGGGGGCGTGTCCCGCGATCAAATCCACAGCCGCCCTGGCAGCATTGTCGTCTGGTCGGTAGCGATGAAACTCCTGGCGTACATCGCCTGCGGTTTGGTACTGGTGGTCGGCACGCTCACCAGCCTGAAGAAAGCCTCTCGCCTCACCGATGAGGCGTCGTTCCTTTGGGATGAAAATGACTATCATGCGCTGGCGGCCAACTACGCGATGGGCCACGGAATGCGAGCGGGCGCGTTTGAGCCAATCGAGAGCTACCACTACACACCCAACGATCCAGCGTCCGTCGAGTCGTTTATCGCGCGTGGCGCTCACGGCGGCGACCCGGTTTTGGTTCGCACGCGCGGCTACCCGTTCTTCCTGGGCCTGATCTACCGTGTGGCGGGCGTACACCCGCGCATCGGCAAGCTGGCGCAACTGGCGCTGGTGATTCTTGTGGGTGCCGGGCTGCCGTGGCTCGGATTCTACCTGTGGCGTGGGGCCGGCATTCTGCCGGGAGCGTGGGCGGGCCTGTACTACATCGGGAAGTATACGCTGCGGGAGCGGGGGTTGCTGGCGGAGCCACTGTTTGCGTTCCTGTTGTTCGTGTGGACCTGTCTTTTCGTGTACTGGCAGCGTTCACGAAAATTGTGGGCGATGTTCGCGCTTGGCCTTCTGGCTGGTTACTGCGTGCTGGTGAAGGGCACCGGGATCTTCCTGTTCCCCGTTACGGCCGTCGTGCTGGCTTGGGAGTGGTGGCGAACACGGCCACAGGCGACGGCACTGGCGGCACTGGCGGTGTTCGTGGTTGGGTACGGCATCGTGGCTGTGCCCTACATCGTCATGGTGAGCCGGATTGCCGGCAAGTTCGTTCTGTTCTCGACGCAAGCCGGCGATGCGCTCCGGGATGGCAACTCCACGATCTCGACCGGCCTCTGGCAGCCGGAGTGGCGGGAACAAGGCGGCGGGTTTCAGTTCGTGCCGGTGGCGCGCCTGCCGCTCCTGCTGGTGCAAAAGGTCGATCAGGGCTTCCGGTCGTTCACGTCGATTCGCGTGGCGATGGCCGGCATTGGGTTGTGGTTGGCCCTGGAACTACGCCGCCGGCGGGGTGAACGCCACAAGTGGCCGGTCATGCTGGGCGGGTGTGCATTCGCGGTGGCGTGTTTCAATCCGTTGGCCGCTCTCTCGCATGGCGTGCTGTTGCAACAGGAACCGATGCCGTTGGTCGTCGCGTTGGGGATTGGCGCGCTGGTTGCCCTGCACCGACTCCGGGCCCCCGGGCTCGACGAGGTGCCATTGCCGTTCCTGATTGTCTCGGCCAGTCTGTTGCTGACGACGGTGGTGATGTACGGCATGCCACGGTTCGTGTGCGTGATCGACTGGATGTTCTTATTGAGCGCCGCCTATCTCGTCGGCGGGGCGTGGTGGCCCAGACAGAGTGCATCCTCCTGACAGTCTCGATCCCCGCCATCTCATCGAGTAATTCGGCTCGCCGGGAGGCTCGCCCTCCAATTAGAATCCTGCCGAATTGTCATGAGTGAGCAGGAGAAATTGATCAGCGGATTGAGGCAGGCGTGGCGGGATGAGATGGCGAGCGCGCGCAATTACCGTGCGCTGGCGAAACGCGAACCCAATCCCGAGAAGAGCGCCATCCTGTTGCGTCTGGCCGAGGCGGAAGACAAACACGCAGTGAATTGGGCGGCGCGATTGAAGGAACTCGGCGCGGACCCAGGCGAATACCGCGAGACGTTGGCGGAACAGGCGCGGCGGTGGGCGTTGGTGCAGAGCGGGACGGACACGGCGGTGGTGAAGCTGGAGGCGTTGGAGGACGGAGCGGACGCGATGTACGACGATTTGGCGAAGATCGCGCCGAGCGAGGACGTGCGCCAGCAATTGATCGAGGCGCAGACCGAGGAGCGGTCGCACAGCCGGGTGTTGAGCGAGTTCACCGAGGGCAGCGTGCCGCCGGCGCAACGGAAGTTGAACAAGATCCTCGGCACCGAACGGTGGCATGTCACGGGCGCGGGGTGGATTGGGCAGGCGATTTACGGGGTGAACGACGGGCTCGGCGCGGCGTTTGGGGTGGTCAGTGGCGTGGCGGGCGCGACGGACGTGAACGGGAAGTTTGTGCTGTTGAGCGGGCTGGCGACGGCGATAGCGTCGGCGTTGTCGATGGGCAGCGGCGCGTACCTGGCGACGAAATCCGAGCGCGAGGTGTACGAGGCGGAGATCGAGCGCGAGCGGATGGAGATCGAGACGGAGCCCGAACAGGAACGCGAGGAGATGGAGTTGTTCTACCAGTTGAAGGGATTTTCGGCGGAGGAATCGAAGCGGCTGGCGGCGAAACTGGCGGAGCAACCCGAGCAATTGTTGAAGACGCTGGCGCATGAGGAACTCGGGTTGTCCGAGAAGGGATTTCCCAATCCGTGGAAATCGGCGATGAGCGCGATGTTGAGCACGGCAGCGGGGGCGATCGTGCCGGTGCTGCCATTTTTATTCTTCACCGGGATCACGGCGCTGGTCTGGTCGTTTGTCATCAGCACACTGGCGCATTTTGTGGTCGGCGCGTCGAAAACGCTTGTGACGGGTCGGACGTGGTGGAAGAGCGGGACGGAGATGACCATTGTCGGCGTGGGCGAAGCGGTGGTGACGTATTGCATCGGGTTGTTGATCGCGCCGGTGTTGCGGTAAGATGGGTTCGAGCGGGATCACGTTTGGAGCTTGGAAGAAGTCATACAACTCTTGCCTTGATTGTAGGGCGAAATGAGTTCAGTTTTGAAAGACCGCAAGCGCGTGACCATATCGGATGCAATGCGAACTGAACGACATCATTATTGCAGTTCTTTAGCTTACCTACCGTTGGTCCTCGCCATCACTGCAAGCATCATTCAGGGCACATGCGTCTTATGGAACACGCACGCCGGTATTGGCGTCGCAATCGGTATAGATACAAGTGTGGGAGCTATCTTTTCTGGGCACATCCTCATTTCGCGCATCAAGCGTTTGGCATTATCGGGGCACGGGCTGGCACTTTTTGGGTTGATAGCTGCATACTTGTCGCTTTTGACCATTCCCGTCATGGTTTTTATCAGTTTCTTGGATATGCATGATTCCTTCTGAGTTACGAATAAGTCAGCCAACACTTCACCCGATTTTTCAAACTGTACCGCTACCAATCTGTCCCGCAGCTTGAACCGACGCGCGGCATGGGATAAGCTCGCGGTTCAATAATGCCCTTTATTCCCGGAAAAAAATCGGACGGGCCCGTGGCGTACACGCCGATCTACGAGCGGATCCAGGATTGGATTTTCAAGCTCGACGTGGGGATCGGGATCGGGCCGTTTCGGCTGGGGATGTTTTGCCTGGTGGTGCTGCTGCTGGTCCTGCTGTACACGGGGACGCAATTTTACGGGTTGCGCGACCCGGTGGCGATGGACGCGGGTCAACTGGCGCGGAATTTATATCGCGGTCGCGGGTACACGACGCAGAACATCCGGCCGCTGGAAATCTGGTATCTCTCGTCGATTGGCCATCGGCCCATCGATCCCAACACGAACCTGCAACCGGAACTCTGGACGCCGCCAATGTATCCGATGGTGCTGGCGGCGGTGTTTCACGTATTGCCGCCGGATTTTACGGTGGAGAACGGCGCGTGGACGATCGAGGCGGACCGGGTGGTGATGCTGGCGGGGTGGATGTTTTATCTGGCGGGGATGTTTCTGATGTACGCACTGGCGCGGGAGATGTTCGACCATCGGGTGGCGACGATGAGCGCGTTCCTGTACCTGTTTTGCAATCCGCTGATGGAATCGGCGATTGCGGGATTGCCGTGGGGATTGATGTCGGATTTCTTTTTGCTGGCGGCGTATGCGGTATTCAAGGCGGAGAAATGGCAGGCGGAAGGGCGGACGGCGTCGTGGGTGTACGGCGCGCTGGCGGTGAGCGCGGGGGCGGTGGCGCTGGGGACGCTGACGCAATACGCGTTCGTGTCGGTGCTGGTGCCGTTGTTGATCTACGTGGCGGTATCGTTTCCGAAAAACTGGCGGGCGAAATGCGGGCTATGCGTGACCGTGTTTCTGCTCGTGTTGACGCCGTGGATGGTGCGGAACTGGAAGGCGTCGGAGACGTTGTTCGGGTTGAGTCGGTACCAGTTGGTGGAAGGGCTGGGCGCGGGGACGGAGAACGAGATCAAAGCGGGGCAGGTACAACGGATGTTTGGGGGCGCGTTGCCGGAGATCCGGCTGCGGTCGCAGGTGCGGCGGGCGCTGATCAACGGCCGGCAGTTGTACGAGGTGGCGCTGAAAGACGCGGGCGCGAACTATCTGGTGGTGTTTTTTCTCGTGGGGCTGATGCACCGGTATCGGCAGGAAGAAGTGTTCCGGCTGCGGCGGTTTGTGTTCTGGTCGGTGCTGATGGCGATTATCTGGATGAGCGTGGCCGGGCCGCCGAAGCGGAATTTTCTCACGGTGTTCGAGCCGCTGATCATCGTGTACGGCGTGGCGTTTTTCTACGTGATGTTCGAGCGATTGCAATTTCGGACGCGGCTGGTGCGGACGGCGTTTGTGGGCGGGTTTGCGGTGTTCAATTCCCTGCCGTTCGTGTTCATGCTGCTGCCGCCGGCGACGACGTTGCCGTATCCGCCGTATCGGGCGGACATGGTGACGCTGCTGGGCAAAGGGTTTACGGAACAGGAACTATTGTGCAGCGACATCCCGTGGGCGGTGGCGTGGTACGCGGACCGGTCAGCGGTGTGGAACCCGTATGACGAACAGGATTTTTACGCGATCAACGACAACGTGAAGGTGATGTCGGGGATTTACCTGACGCAGGCGACGTTGAGCGCGCAGGACGTGCTGCAGATGATCACGGGGTATCAGCGGTTTTGGATCCAGATGTTTGATTTGAAGACGTTTCCGTCGCCGAAATTTCCGTTGCAGATCGCGCGTCCATGGACGCCGGATGGCCAGCAGGTGCTGATTACGAATCGGAAGCTGTGAGGTCACCACGAATCCGTCTTCGCTGGGACTTCCTCCTTCGCCAAAGCTGCGGAGGACAAGTCGGCGGACAAATGGACGCGGAGGGCGGGTCGTTGTCGATCACGCCGTGATCTCTCCAGCCGATGGCTGCACATTTCTATTCCAGCGGCCTCTGAAAATCGCAATAGCACACGACCGTACGGTTGGTGCGGTGAATTAGGATATTGCAATCGGCTTGCGGATTTCGTAGGTGTAAAGCAAAGCTTCGCTGTTCTGACGGCAACCAAGTCTCACAAGACGGGAGGTAGTGTCGATGAAAGCAAACTCTCTCAGTAGTTTGCGGGTGCGGTTGGTTCTTATGGTTTTTCTGGCGATGATCCCCTGCCTGGGGTTGATTCTCTACACAGCGCGAGTGCAGCGCCAGGTCGCGACGGGAGCGGCTCACGAAAGCCTGTTCCGGATCGCCACGCTTGCGGCATCCGATACGTCGCAGGTGATCGATGGGGCGCAGCAACTGCTCGGCGGGTTGGCGCAGTCTCATGAAATCCGCAGCGGGGATTCCGCCGCCTGCGGCGCGATGCTGGCGAAGCTGCGGGCGATATATCCGTTCTACTCGGCACTGGGCGTGGCTGCACCGGAGGGTAACGTCACTTGCAGCGCCGTGCCCCTGACCAATTCCGTGACGGTGGCGGATCGAAGCTGGTTTCGACGGGCGCTTCAAACACGAGAGTTCACCGTGGGCGAGTATCAAGTCGACCGTCTCTCCGGTCAACCATCCATCAGTTTCGCGTACCCCATCGAGGAAGCGGGTCACATCCAATCCGTCGTGTTCGCGGCGGTTAATCTGAAGTATCTGGACGGCCGGGTTGGCCGCGTTCGACTGCCCGACGGCGCGTCGTTGGTGGTGGTCGATCGACAGGGAGCCGTTCTGGCCAGTTCTTCCGCGACCGAGGCGCCGGGGAGCCCGGCGCGCGAATCTTCTCTGCTCAAGAGCGTCATGGGGTATCGCGGGCTCGGAACGCAAGAGATCGACGACACTGATGGCGTGCGGCGCACGTACGCGTACTATCCGATCGGCGCGAAGCGGGGTGCGGAAGCCTATGTCAGCGTCAGCCTCCCCGCTGCCATCGTGCTGGCCGAGGCGAACCAGCAACTGGCGCATAATCTCCTTGGACTGGCCGCCGTGTCGTTATTGGCGTTGGCTGCGGCGTGGTTCGGCGGCCATGCGGTCGTGTTGCACAAGGCGAACGATGAACTCGAACGACGCGTGCAGGAGCGCACCAAGGAACTGACGCACGAGCAGTTGTTGCTGCGGATGCTCATGGACAGCATGCCCGACACGATTTACTTCAAGGATACGCAGTCGCGGTTCACGCGCATCAACCGCGCCCAGGCCCAGGTGCTCGGCCTGCCATCCCCCGATCAGGCGATTGGAAAGTGCGACGCGGACTTTTTCCCGGCGGAACAAGCCCAGACGGCTCTGGCGGACGAGCGGCGGATCCTCAAATCTGGCGAGGGCTTGATCAGCAAGACGGAGCGGATCCGCCGGGCCGACGGACGATTTCGGTGGGTGTCGGCGACCAAAGTGCCGTTGCGCGACGCGGACGGCACCGTGGTCGGGCTGGTTGGCATGAGCCGCGACGTGACCGAGCGCATGATTGCCGAGAATCTGCTGCGCGTGCTGGTGGACAACCTGCCCGATCTCGTTTACATCAAGGATACGCAAGGCCATTACGTGGCGGACAACGCGACGCATCGCAACTTCCTCGGTTTGCGGACCATCGAGCAAGTTGTCGGCAAGACCGCGTTCGATTTCTATCCCAAGGAACTGGCGGAGCGGATACAGGCCGATGATCAGGCGGTCCTGGAGTCGAGGATTGGTGTGGTGAGCCGCGAAGAGCAGTTCACGAATTACCGTGGGGAGAAGACGACGGTGTCGACGAGCAAGGTTCCCTATCGAGACGAGCAAGGCGAGATCGCGGGCTTGGTGTGCATCAGCCACATGGTTGGCGGGCGAAAGTAGAGCCACAGATTCACACGGATGGCAGGGATGATGTCTGGCGGTGGGCGGGGGAACCAAGGATACCGAAATTACGCTGGCTTCCAACCCTTCGCGTTTTCGTGGTATCCATGAGATGTGAACACAGCGCCTGACTTCCGAACACCACGCGTCCTCGGACGGAGTGGGTTGACGGTTGGGCGGCTCGGGTTGGCATCGTCGTATGGCGCGCCGGCCAGCGCCTACTGCCGCGCGTTCGAGCGCGGCTGCAATTATTACTACTGGGGCAGCATCCGCACCAAAGCGATGGCCGACGCCATCCGCGATCTTGCGCCGTCATCCCGTGAGAAAATCGTTGTCGTCCTCCAATCCTACTCGCGGTACGGCTGGCGATTGACGCCCAAGATCGAGTCCGGCCTGCGGGCCTTGAAGCTGGACTACGCCGACATCCTCCTGCTGGGCTTGCACAATACAATCCCCCGCGACGCCGTGATGGAATCCGCGTTGCGCCTGAAAGAACGGGGTCACGTCCGCCACATTGCCGTATCCGCGCATCATCGGCCCATTTTCGAGCAGTACGCGAACGACCGGCGGTTTGACGTGCTGATGCTCCGCTACAACGCCGCGCATCGCGGCGCCGAAGAACAGGTCTTCACCGCGTTGACATCCGCCGCCATTGCCCGGCCCGGCATCGTTAGCTACACCGCGACACGATGGGGCACGCTCATCAACCCGCGTTACACACCGCCCGGTGCCCGCACCCCCACCGCCACGGACTGCTATCGCTTCGTCCTCTCCAACGCGAACGTCGATATCTGCCTGACCGGCCCCGCCAGCACCGGAGAAATGGAAATGAATCTGCGCGCACTCGAACTCGGCCCGTTGTCGCCCGATGAACTGCAATGGATGCGCGCCGTCGGTGATCACGTCCACAAACTCACCGCGCGCTCCTGCAATCCACTTATGCAACGCACGCAGTAAAGCCGCTGTCCGCTGCATTCGCAAGGCGATGATACCTTCCAGTGGAAGGTGTCACTGACTTCCGTGCCGTCCGTGTGAATCTGTGGCTCGAAGTCATCTCATGCATGGCGGAGAGCGGCGTTCCACTTCTGCAAGCGACATGACACCGTGGGCACGGCACCGCGCGCAATGTGGATTTTCTGTCACCTCTCGGCCCGTTTTTGTCCCGTATACGGTGATATGATAACAACCGAAACGATGCATACGGCGGAGCGCAACGATGCTGATTTGGTGGCTGAAAGCCTGGAGGGAAGACGGGAGGCGGAAACAGGACGCAACCGGCCGCGTTTGTGTTCTTGATGGAAGCTGATACACTTCGGGTCTGATGGCAATTCCGGTGCGATGGCTTTCTCTGTTACGGGACCCCGTGGGGCTGGAGCCGTTGGAACTCGACGGCGATCAGCTCGTCAACAAGGCGAGCCAAAGGCGGTATTCGATTGTCGAGGCGATCCCGGTGCTGCTGGATCGGGCGGAACTCGGTCCGCAGAATCTCAAGTATCAGGGGATGTATGACTGGATATCGTATGGCTATGACTTTTTCCAGAAGGTGGCGGACCTGGTTTTTCGTGGGGCGGTTGCCCGGGGGCGACGACTACTGGCGTCGACGTTGTCGCTGAAGGCCGGGGATCGGGTGTTATACACGTCGATTGGGACCGGGGTGGACCTGCCGTACTTCGCGGAACAGGTATCCTTGGAGCGGATCGAGCTGGTTGGATTGGACCTGTCCATGGGGATGCTTCGGCGGTGCCGGGCGAGAATCCGCCCCTATCGAGAGACGTCCTTGCTGGTGCAAGCCAACGCCGAGCGGCTGCCGTTGGCGGATGGGGTGTTCGATGTCGTGTTGCATGTGGGGGGAATTAATTTCTTTGACCAGCCCGCAGTGGCCGTGAAGGAAATGGTGCGTGTCGCCAAACCCGGGGCGCTCATCCTGATCGCGGATGAAACGAAGGACGTGGTGAAGAAGAATTATCAGCGGAATCCGCTCACACGATCGTACTTCAAAGACGCACCGACGGATTTTCGTCCGCGAGACTGGGTCCCTGCTGGAGTTAGTGATCCCCGCTATGAAGAGCTTTGGGATGGAAAAGTGTATCTGCTGACGTTCCACGCCCCTGCTTCCTGACGCGGGGGATGCGGATTTGGGAGCGTGAGATCGCAGAATGTCCGGGTCGGTGCGTCGGTCGCATCCACAGGGCGCGGTTGCGGGGGCGGCAGGACGACCGGGCCGCTTGCCCTACGAGACGAAGAGCGCCGCGCTGCTTGACTCTTATGGTCTTCGGATTGAAGATATTAGGTGCAATTTGGCGCAATGATATGAATTTGGAAGAGATCAGGCGGTGGTTGGGCGGCCAAGGCGCGACGGAAGGCGTGCCGCGCGTGGCGTTGCCGTCGGATGGGGAGGAGCGGCGGCGATGGGTGATGAGCGGGATCGGGTTGGCGCTGATTTTCTACGCGTATTTTGTGAGCAAGACGTGCGCGTCGGGGGTGCATCCGCTGTCGTTGTTCGCGTGGCTGTGGGTGTATTGGGGGCGGGGATCGGATTATGCGCATGGGTATGTGGTGCCGGTGATTGCGGGGGGGTTGTTTGTGTGGAAGTGGCGCAAGGGGTTGCATCGGGTGCCGCTGAGCACGTCGAATGGCGGGTTGGCGGTGATCCTGATGGCGGTGACGCTGTATTGGGCGGGAGTGAAGGCGGCGAATGCGCGATTGGTGGCGGGGTCGCTGGTGGTGCTGATATTCGGGTTGGTGCTATATCTGGCGGGGTGGGCGTGGGCGAAGGAGTTGTGGTTCCCGTGCGCGTTTTTGTTGTTCATGATCCCGCTGAACTTTTTGGATGCGTATGTGTCGTTCCCGCTGCGGTTGTTTGTGGCGCACGTGGCGACAGTGGTGTTGAACCTGATTGGGGTGGGGGTGTACCAGCAAGGGACGGGGATTTATTCCAACGGGCAGCGGTTTATGCCGCTGGAGGTGGCGGACCCGTGCAGCGGGATACGGTCGTTGGTGGCGCTGATCGCGCTGACGTCACTGTATGGGTATGTGACGATGACGGGGACGTGGAAGAAGTGGGTGCTGTTTGTGTCGAGCATACCGTTGGCGGTGGTGGGGAACCTGGCGCGGATCACGACGGTAGCGCTTGTGGCGCAGGGGTTTGGGCAGGATTTGGCGATGAAGGTGTACCATGATTATTCGGGGTACATCGTGTTTAGCTTGGCGATTTTGTGCATGATCGGGCTCGGGGCGATGCTGAACATTAATTATCAGGATATGTTACATCACTGGACGGAGGAGGATGTTCGGCCCACGCCTCAGCCACGCCCACCGAAAAAGCGGTAACCGAAACTTTTTTTGGTAACCACAGGCGCGCAAATAGATACGCAGGCGGGCCTTTTTTAATTTACAGGTTTGGCCCCGCTGGATACGATGGGCACGGTTGATGCAACAGGGTTGGCGCATCGTGTAACAGGGAATGAGCTCGCACCATAGACTTTTGAGGAGTGTTGCACTCGTCTCCCTGACTTGGTCGGTGATCGGGGCGGGTCGCGTTTCGTTGGCCCAGAACATCAAATGGGGCCCATTGCAAATGACGGGAGGCGTAGAGGCGGGCGCGGATTTCCGCGATAACGCCAACACCAGCCCGAACCACCCTAAAGCCGACGTGTTGCTGACTCTTGGCCCGACCCTGAACGGAGGCATCTACCTGCCGTTTGCCGGCGGGGAGCAATTCACGCTGACCATGGCGGCGACGTACACCCAGTCCCTCCTGGGCGTGACACCGGACAGTTTCGGGGCGCCGTTGACGGCCTCGTTGAGGCTGCCGATGTACGTGGCGGAATGGACGGTGCTCGTGTTCGACACCTTCAATTTTACCAACGATCCGCTGGAGAACACGTTTGCCGTCAACCGCACCCGCGTCGAGGAGTATCTGAACCTGGTAGGCGGGAGCGCCACCCGACAATTTGGGAAGTTCTCGACGACGTACGCGGTTCAGCGCACTGACTACATTTATCCCAGCGACTCGACCCAGGAGGAAACGGATTATCAGTTTTCATTCACGCCGTCGTTCATGTTGGCGGAAGGTTATTCCGTGTTCCTGCGCACTTCGTACGGATTGAGCTATCTGGCCGACACAGCCTTGCAGGATTCCGACGGTTACTCGATCGATGTCGGTGTCAATGGTCAGATCACGCCGAGCCTGAACGGTGTCATCAGCCTGGGCTTCAGCCATGAGGAGTTGGAGCCCCGCGGGACCAACACGATCCATAATATTGACGGTGTGGATTCGAACGTCACGGTGAGTTACACCCACCCGTTGCGTCCGAATACGACGCATAGCATTTCGTTCTACCGTAACCCCGGCGTCGCGCTTTTGCTCCGGAGTTCCAGCGTCACGCAAGCCACCGGCGTCAATTACATCATTTCCCATCGTCTGAACCGATACCTCACACTCTCGCCCCAGGTCGGCTGGACCCATCTGGTGTCTCTCTACAGCACGGGTGAAGTCGCCGACCTTATCCAGGTCGGTTTCGGCTTGCAGCGGACGTTTACCAAACACCTGACCGGTTCGTTTAGCTATGTGCGTCAGATGCGAGATTCGAACATCCCGCAAAACACCTACAACGTAGATGACGTCTCAATCAGCGCGAACTACACGTTCTAGCTGGCCGCTTCGGCCAACATTATCTTTGCCCTCGCCGCGCTTTTTGGCATGATGAGTTCATGCGCCGACTTCTGGTTTTCCTGTTCGCACTCGTGTGGTGTGGCAACTCATTTGGTCGCGACACGGACTTGCTCGACAGCGGGTGGCGGTTCAAATTGGGGGACGTCGGCGGCGGCGAAAAGCCGGGCTACCAGGACGATCTCTGGCAAACTGTTTCCCTCCCGCACAACTGGGGATGGGAAGACGCCCAACAAGGACGGGACTACTACCAGGGACCGGGCTGGTATCGTCGCGGTCTGAACATCGGCCCCGTGGAGGCTGGGAAGCGGTATTTTCTGCGATTCGAGGCGGCGAGTTCGGTAGCGGATGTCTGTCTCAACGGCCAGTGGCTTGGCCAGCATCGCGGCGCGTTCGGCGCATTCTGCTTTGAAATCACCGACGTACTGTCTTCGACCGGCACGAACCGGCTCGCCGTGCGGGTAAGCAACGCGCCCCAACCGGACATCGCGCCGTTGAGCGGCGATTTTCCCGTCTACGGCGGGTTGTATCGATCCGTGCGCCTCATCATCACTGGCGATGTGAACTTCACGCTGACGGACCACGGTTCGCCCGGCGTTGCGTGGCAGGAAACCAGCATCACGGGAACGCAGGCCGTGCTCGATGTGACGGCGGAAATCTCCAACGCCACCAGCAACCACGAGTCGTTAACACTCATGGCCAAGGTGTTCGATGCGAGCGGCCAGCCAGTGGGAGCCAATCAGGACCAAATCACGGTGGCGCGGAAGATGACCGCGCCGTATTCGTTGCGCGTGGTCATTCCGCAACCGCATCTCTGGAATGGACCTAGCGATCCCTATCTGTACAAGGCCGTGGTGGAGTTGCGGTCGGCGAGCGGTGTGGTGGATTCGGTGGAGCAGCCGCTGGGGCTGCGGTTTTATTCGATCGACCCCGAGAAGGGTTTTTTCCTGAATGGTCAGCCGTATCATTTGCACGGCGTGTCGCGCCATCAGGACCGGCCGGACAAGGGCTGGGCGATTTCGGAGGCCGACCAGGATGAGGACATCCAACTCATCAAGGAACTGGGCTGCACGGTAGTCCGCTGCGCGCATTATCAGCACAGCGATTATTTTTACAGTTTGTGCGACAAGGCGGGCATTCTCGTGTGGGCGGAGATTCCACAAGTCAACGCCATCCACGGGACGCCGGCGTTCGCCGAGACGTCGCGGAACCAGCTACTGGATCTGATCCGCCAGAACATCAATCATCCCTCGGTCTTTGTGTGGAGCCTGTTCAATGAAATCGGCCTGTTCGATGCCACCGACGATCCGCACCGCGAATTGCAGGATTTGAAGATCGTCGCCCACGGCGAAGACCCGACGCGGCCGACCATTGGCGCGACGTGCACGGACCGATACCCGCAAATGAACAAGATCCCCGACTGTTTGGGTTGGAACATTTATCCCGGCTGGTATCCGGGGTGGGGCGGGATTGAGAATGTCGGCCACTGGCTGGACACCCATCGTGACACCAGCCGCCTCGGCGGGTTCTCGATGAGCGAGTACGGTGCGGGTGCCAACCCGGCGCAGCACGAACAAGACCCGAAGCAGCCGGAGCCCGGGGGCCCGTGGCACCCGGAAGAATATCAGGCGCTGCTTCATGAATCGATGTGGGCGGCAATCAAGGCACGACCGTTTGTGTGGGGCAGTTTCGTGTGGAACATGTTCGATTTCACGAGCTACGCTCGCCGCGAGGGCGGGTCGGTTGGCCGCAATGACAAGGGGTTGGTGACCTATGACCGCAAAACGAGGAAGGATGCATTCTACTTCTACAAGGCGAACTGGTCGGATGAACCCACGCTGTATATCGCGAGTCGACGATTCACGGTCCGCACGAACGCCGTGACCGACGTAAAGGTTTATTCCAACGCGGGGGAAGTGAAGTTGTTGGTCAACGGGATTTCACAGGGAACACGCGGTGACGGCGTCGACGGCGTGTTCGTTTGGAAGGATACCAAGCTCACGCCCGGCGAGAACCACATCGAAGCCCAGGCCCGTCGTCATGGCCAGGCCCTCGACGATCATTGCGTGTGGACGCTTACATCCGCGCGGTGAACTATTTCTCCTTCGGATGGATGATCACGAAGCGGCGGCTCCCGGCGCGTTTGACGTGGATGAGGATTCTATCGTTGCCCTTTGTCTTGGTCATCGCGTCGCGGAATTCGGGGACAGAGCCAATGGGCGTGTGATTCACTCCCGTAATGAGGTCGCCCGGCCGCAAATCCGCCTGGGCCGCCGGGCTGCCTTGATCCACATCCGCAACGATCACGCCTTTGTCATTCTCATCGAGGTTGTACTGCTTGGCCTTATCGGTGGTAAACGGCTTGACGCTGAGGCCCAGATCAGATGACGACGGGTTTGATTGTTCGCCTTGATCTCCAGTTTCCGATTCGCTGCCGGACTGGTCAGTCTTGAGTTCGCCGAGCGTGACCTTCAGAGTACGTTCTTGGCCGTCGCGAAAGACGGTGACATCCACTTTGGTTCCGGGCGAGGTGCCGGCCACGAGGTTGCGCAGATGGTTCGCGTCATCGATCTTCTTTCCGTCGTAGCGGACGATCACATCGCCCGGCCGCAAGCCGGCCCGGGCCGCGGGCGTCTCGGCATTGACCTGTTTGACCAACGCACCCTGTGAGTCGGGCAGGCCGAAGACCTGAACGCTGTCTTCATCAACATCCTGGATACCAATGCCGAGTAAACCGCGGGTGACCCGGCCCCCCTTGACCAGCGTCGGCAGAATCTCCCGCGCCATAACGGCGGGTATGGCAAAACCGACGCCCGAAAACTGTCCAACGCTCGTGGCAATGGCGGTGTTGATGCCAATGACTTCGCCGCGGAGGTTTACGAGCGGCCCGCCGGAATTGCCGGGATTGATTGGGGCGTCGGTTTGGATGAAATCTTCGTAATTATCGCCCGAGCCGACGCGGCCACGACCTTTCGCGCTGATGATGCCATGCGTGACGGTTTGCATGTAACCGAACGGCGCGCCGATCGCGACCACCCAGTCGCCCACGTGGACCTTCTCGGAATCACCCAGCGTCGCAACGGACAAATCGTGCGGCACGTCGCCCTTGATTTTGATGACGGCCAGATCGGTCCGCGAATCGGTCCCAGCGATTTCGGCGTCCAATGTGCGCTTGTCAGGCAGGATTACCTTGATTTGATCCATGTCCTTGACGACATGGTAATTCGTCAGGATGTGGCCCTGCTTGTCGATGATGATTCCCGAACCAAGCCCGCTTCGGGAGAATCGGTATTCGCGCTCGCGTGGCGGATGAGGGCGCTGCGGTTGCGGCGCATCCTGGTCACCAAAGAACCACTGGAACGGCGAATTATCTCCGAATGGGAAGGAGAAATCGGGTCGTTGAAATTTGACGACCGTTTCCGAATAGACGGTCACGACGCTCGGGCCCACACGCTCGGCAATTTCGCCAAACGTGTCACCCAACGCGCGCAACGCCGCGGTGTGGCCGTCGGCGATGGGCGGGTTGGGGCTCTCCAAATCGGGAGCGTCTTTGTTCGCGCCGAACGCCCGCAATCCCGCCATGACGAACAACGCGACTCCCAGGACGGCCCCGATTGCTTGAAGTCTCTTTGGATTCATGCCTCTCGAACCTTTCGCTTGGGTGGTTGCCCCGTCGGACAGGGCATCATTCCTCCTTCATGCGACACCGGCTTCCCCCAGTTCGTTCAACGCTCTGGCGTGGAGGCTTGTCGAAATAAATGAGAGAATTTTTTTGAAAACGCGGCGAAGTCTGCCATATTGCCCGATAAAGTCGTTGCGTTTTGTTGCGATGAACCGTCGAGGGTCACGTCGAAAGCCGTCGGCCGCGCTCGTGAGAGCGTCCTGCCGAATGGTTGTGCTCATCCCGGAGGGAGGTCATGATGGTCACTCGTGCTGAGGTGGATCGCTTGCTGCAATTCCGCAACCATGATGACTATCTCATCACCAGTTGTTACCTCAACCTCGACCGCGCCAAGTGGCTGCCGCCGATGTTGAAGATTCGCGTCAAAGACCTGCTGCAGTCCGCCCAGCAGGAGCTGGCGGCCAAAGCCGGCGGGCACGCCCAGCGGGAATCCTTGCGCGACGATTTGGCGCGGATCGAAGAATTTGGCCTGCAGGAAATCGGGACGAATCATCAGAAAGGTCTGGCCGTGTTCTCCTGCGCGGCGGAGAAGTTCTGGCAGACGTACGCTCTGCCCCGGATCGGCCGCAACATCCTCATCGCCGACCGGTCCCCCTACATCCGTCCGCTCGCCGCGATTCTGGCGGAATACCACCGGTACGCTGTCGTGTTGGTCGATCGCGTGATGGGACAGGTATTTGAAGTCTACATGGGCGAGATTGTCGAGCGCGCGGATGTTATCGCCCAGGTTCCCCGCCGCGTGAAGGAGGGCGGCCTTGGTGGACGTGACGAACGGAACATCGAACGTCGTCACGCGGAGGCGGTTCACCAACACTTCCGGCGGTTGGCGGACGAAACGTTCGGTTTGTTCCAGCGGGACAAGTTCGACTACCTGGTTCTCGGCGGCCATCGCGAACTGTTGCGCGAATTCAAGGAGCACCTGCATCCGTACGTGAAGCAGAGGTGGGTTGGCGATTTCCAGGCGGAGCCGTGGAAGACGTCATCCGCGGAGGTGCTGGCGCGCGCGTTGGAGATTGAAGACGAGACCGAGCGGGAAAATGAAAAGCGGATGGCGGAGCAGTTGGTGCAGAAGGCGGGGGCGGGCCAACGGGCGGTGAGCGGGGTTGGCGCCACGCTCGGGGCGTTGACGCGGGGCGAGGCGCAGACGCTGCTGGTCGAAGACGGCTTCGAGATGCCCGGCTTCGTCTGTCATCACTGCCATTACACGAGCCTAGGCGGAGAGCCATGTCCGCAGTGCCATAAGCCGCTCGACCCATGTCCCGACATCGTGGACGAGGCCATCGAGTTGGCGCTGCGCAAGAATTGCCAGATCGAGCATGTTCGCGGCTCGACGGCGCTGCGCGACGCCGGGCGCATGGGCGCCATCCTGCGATTTCAGGCTTGAAGCGCAACTGGTTGTGATTCCGGTGGTTGCAGGATGAGAATGCTATTGAAACCGCCTGTGGCTCTGGTATACTGGCGGTGGTCACGGAGAGTGGGGAACATGGCTGTATTTACCAATCGCTATTCCGACAACGTGCCTGGGAAGTTCTATGTGGACGACCAGTGCATCGATTGCGATCTGTGCCGCGAGACGGCGCCGGACAATTTTACGCGCAATGAAGACGGCGGCTACAGCTTCGTCTACAAACAACCGACGTCGCCGGACGAGGAAACCCTCTGCAAGGAAGCGATGGAGGGTTGTCCTGTCGAAGCCATTGGCCAGGATGGTGTGCAGGTTTCCGCCGACGCTGTCGCCGCCCCCGCGCAACCAGCTCCGCAGCCGCAGGCCTGATGACGCCGGCGTTGCGAGCCCGGGTGCTTCGCGAGTGGCAGCCGTTCGGCACCAGTCCGAACATCCCCACCGGCAGTCCCGCCAGCCAGCTCGTCCCGCAGGTGATGAAGAAGCTCGGACTCGAACAGCGTCTCCAGCAATCCCAGGTATTCTTTCTCTGGCCCGAAATCGTCGGCTCGGATGTCGCGCGCCATGCCCAGCCCGTCAGCCTGCGCAACGGGTTGCTCGTGGTGACGGTCGATCATCCGGTCTGGTTGCAGGAACTGTCGCGGTACCACAAACCGCTGATGTTGCAGAAAGTCCAGGAGCGCATCGGCAAGAAGGCCGTCCGCGACATATGTTTCCGCATCGGATGATGCGCCGCGTCGCTTTCCTGTTCCTGTGTGCGTTCGTTTGCCTTCCCCGCATTGCGCTGGCCAGCGAGGATGTCCTCCAGGTTCCCTTCCTCGCGCAGAAACCGAACTATTGCGGGCCGGCGGCGTTGGCGATGTTGGCAAACTATTACGGCCATCCCGTGTCGCAGGACGAAATCGCCAGCGCGATTTATCTGCCGGATATTGGCGGCACGCTCACGAGCGAACTCGGCGATTATGCGCGACGGTTCCACCTGTGGGTGCGGCAGTATCACGGGTCGGTTGACGACTTGCGGGAAAAACTGGCGGCGGGCGTGCCGCTGCTGGTGCTCGGCCGGTTCGGTGAGAAGCCGCACTATTTCGTGGTGCTGGGTTGGGACAATTTTCGCCAGATTGTGACCGTGCATTCGGACGCGCGCGCGCGGTTCGAGATGCGGCTGGAGGATTTTCAGCGGCATTGGGACCGGGCCGGCAACTGGACGCTGCTGGTCTGTCCGCCGGAGAAAGCCACGTGGCGTTTGTCGGCGGAGGAACACAACGATCTCGGCGTGTTCTTCGAGCGCGCGGGCGAACTGGAATCCGCCACGCAGCAGTACATCGCCGCCACGCAGACGATGCCGGGAAACTCGTACTTTCGGATGAATCTCGGCAACGCGTTGCTCAAGCAGCATCGACTGGCCGACGCGGCGAAAGCGTTTGCGCGTGCGGTCGAAATCGATCCGCAAAACGCCGATGCCATGAACAATCTGGCCTACACGTATTGTGAGATGGGCGAGAACCTCGATGAAGCGGTGAAGTTGTGCAATCGGGCGGTCGCGTTGTTCCCGGCCCGCAAGGCGTATTTCCTCGACACGCTCGGGACCGTCTACCTCAAACAGGGCAAGCGCGACGAAGCGGCCACGACGTTTGGGGCGGCTCTGGCGGCGACGACCGATCGTGAATGGACCTTGCGTGCCGCCATCCAGAAGCATCTCGCCGCTGCCGGGCCGTAGCGAAGGAGAGAGTTGTTAATCTCTGGGACGAAATGGTAGCGTTTCGCATCACCATGCTTCGCACCGCTGCAAGATTCCGTGGGATTTGGTTTGCGGTTTTCATCTGGACGCTTTCGCCACTGGGATCAACTGTTGCGGCGGTAGCGAACGTTGAGCAATGGGGAATCTATGGAGTTTCCTTGCATGGACCGACGAATGGGAATCCGTTCGTGGACGTCCAGTTTTCCGCACGGTTCACGCTGGGGGACACGAATGTCGATGCGAACGGGTTTTATGATGGCGGCGGCATGTATCGCGTGCGGTTTATGCCGGGAACGCAGGGTCGGTGGCATTACATGACGCGCAGCAATGCGTCCGAACTAAACGGCCAGAGCGGTGAGTTCGACGTCACGGCGCCGGCGGCACAGAACCACGGCCCGGTGCGGGTCCACAACACGTATCATTTCGCGTATGCCGACGGCACGCCGTTCCGACCGATTGGCACGACCAGTTACAACTGGGCGCACATGATCGATTCGTTGGAGGACGAAACGCTGGCGAGTCTGGCGGCTTCACCATTCAACAAGATCCGCATGTGCGTGTTTCCGAAGCATCTCGCGGGGAGCACCAACGAATTGGCGCTGTATCCGTTTGAAGGCACGCCGCCGAAGACATGGGATTTCACGCGGTTCGACCCGAAATTCTTTCAGCATTTGGAAAAACAGATCGGCGATCTGCGCGACCGCGGGGTCGAGGCGGACGTGATTTTGTTCGATCCATACGACAAGGGGCGATGGGGGTTCGACCGGATGCCGGCGGAGGTGGATGACCGGTACGTAAGGTACATCGTCAGCCGGCTCGCGGCGTATCGCAACGTCTGGTGGTCGCTGTCCAACGAATACGATTTCAACAAGAACAAGACGGAGGCGGACTGGGACCGCTTGTTTCAGGTCGTGGAAGCGGCTGATCCGTACGCGCACCTGCGGTCGATCCACAACGGGTTTTACATTTACAACAACACCAAGCCGTGGGTGACGCACGCTAGCATCCAGAACGGCGCGGCGGTGGAAGACAACGGGCGGGCCGAGTTGTATCGGGACGTGTATCGCAAGCCGGTGGTGTACGACGAGGTGAAATACGAGGGCAACATCGCGCGGCGCTGGGGACAACTGACGGGCGAAGAGATGGTGTTTCGGTTCTGGGAGGCGACCGTCGCGGGGACGTACGTGACGCACGGCGAGACATTGTCGAGCCCGGACCATATTTCGTGGACGTCGGAAGGTGGCAACCTGCACGGCGAGAGCCCTGCGCGGCTGGCGTTCCTGGGCAAGGTGCTCGCGGAGAGTCCGGCGGAGGGAATTGATCCGATCGACAAATGGCAGGACTCGAACATGGGCGGACAGGCCGGTGAATATTATCTGCTGTATTTTGGCAAGGAGACGCCGAGTTCGTGGCCGTTCGAGTTGTACAAGGACCGCATCAAGGACGGCATGAGATTCAAGGTCGATGTGATCGACACGTGGGACATGACGATTACGCCCGTCGAGGGCGAATTCGTCACGAAGAAGAAGGACAGCTACCATTTCGTGGATGAGAAGGGGCGCGCGGTCGCGTTGCCCGGGAAACCGTACATGGCGGTGCGGATCCGGCGTGTGCCCGATACGAAAGCCGAACCGCCCCCGTCCGTGGTAGCGCCGACGGAATAGGAATAGGTTCTAGGTTCAATTTCGTCGCGCCGTAATTGGACAAACCGTGTTTGTGTCGTAGATTCGCGAAGGCGAAGTTCAGAATTCAGGAGGAAGATTATGCATAACACCAAAGGCTATGCGGCGATGAGCGCGACCACGCCGCTGGTGCCGTTTACATTTCGCCGTCGCGATCCCGAGCCGGAAGAGATCGAAATCCAGATCCAGTATTGCGGGGTGTGCCACTCCGACGTGCACCAGGCGCGCAACGAATGGGCCGGCACGACGTTCCCGTGCGTGCCCGGGCATGAAATCGTCGGGCGGGTGGCGAAGGCGGGCTCGAAGGTGCGCAAGTTCAAGGAAGGCGAACTGGCGGCGGTGGGCTGCATGGTGGATTCGTGCCACGAGTGCGAGATGTGCAAGTCGGGTGAGGAACAACTGTGCGACCTCGGGCCGGTGTGGACGTACAACAGCGAAGACAAGAAACACGGGGGGATGACCTATGGCGGTTATTCCAACGCGATCGTGGTGGACGAATCATTTGCGTTGCGGTTGCCCAAGGGTCTCGATTTGGCGGCGTCGGCGCCGTTACTGTGCGCGGGGATCACGACGTATTCGCCGCTGAGGCATTGGAAGGTGGGCAAAGGACAGAAGGTGGGCATCGTTGGCCTCGGCGGGCTGGGACACATGGGAGTGAAACTGGCGAATGCGTTTGGCGCGCGGGTCGTGTTGTTCACGACATCGCCGGGCAAGGTGAAGGACGCGATCCGTCTCGGGGCGAAGGAAGTGGTGATATCCAAGAACGAAGCCGAGATGAAGAAGCACGCGAACAGTTTCGATTTCATTCTGGACACCGTGGCCGGGCCGCACGACGTCAACGCCTACCTGGACTTGTTGAAGCACGACGCCACGTTGACGTTGGTGGGTGTGCCCGACAAGCCGCATGCGGTGGCACCGTTCAGCCTGATCGCCAAACGCCGGCAACTGGTTGGGTCGTTGATCGGCGGGATCCGCGAGACGCAGGAGATGCTGGATTTCTGCGGCGAACACGGCATCACGTCGGACATCGAACTGATTCCCATCCAAAAGATCAACGAGGCCTATGACCGGTTGGTCAGGAGCGACGTCAAATACCGTTTCGTGATCGATATGAAATCGCTGGGGTGAGGCCGCGGATATGCCAAAGGAAGACGGCCAACCATCCATCTGCGAAGTTTGCCAAAAGGCGGAAGCAACTGTTCATATCACTGAATGCCACGTTGACGTCGGCGAAGACGGGGCGACGCGAAGCGGTCAGACGATTAAACAGCTGACCGTTTCCCTTGGAGCGGTGTTCATCACATCGTTGCTCGTATTCGTCGGTGGATGCGGCAAGCGAAATGGCCATGGGACGGTAACGTATCCGGACGGGCGGCGGTACGATGGTGAGTTCAAAGATGGCAAGCGGAATGGCCAAGGCACGGAGACGTTGCCGGATGGGGCGCAATATGTGGGCGAGTATCGAGATGACAAAGCGAATGGCGAAGGGACGCTCACGCGGTTAGATGGCACGAAGTACGTGGGAGAGTTTAAGGACGATAAGTTTTGGGGCCATGGCACGGAAACGTTTCCAGATGGAACGAGGTACGTGGGACAGTTCAAGAACGCGCGCTACGACGACGAGGGGACGCTCACGTTTTCGGATGGGCGGCAGTTCGTGGGTCAGTTTCGTAATGGAGAGGGAACGGGGACGATGACGTACCCTGACGGCAAGGTTGAAAAAGGGGTCTTGGACCAGGACAAAGTTGCGGGAGGGACGCAGTAGTCATGCTCGTCCAAGAGAATGCTGCGCCATCGCCGCGGGGCGTGCGTCATGTGGGGAATGTCGGTATGATAGGAATGGAAAGCAAGGACGTGGAAAGCCGTCTCCAGACAAGCCCGCGACAACGATCTACTTTCGCGGCAGATCCCATACGATTCAGGAAGCCGGCGTATTAGCGATCCGGGAGCAAACGCTTGGAAACCTCCGGGCGGCGCTAGATATTTACGAGCTGATTCTCACCAAGCTGCCGGACTATGCCGACGTCTATAACAACCGGGGCGTGGTCCTGCACGCCCTGAAGCGGTATGAGGAGGCACTGGCAGACTACGACAAGGCCATCGCGCTCACACCGGATTATGCGGAAGCCTGGAACAACCGGGGCGCCACGTTGCAAACGATAAAACGATATGACGAAGCGCTGGCGAGCTGCGACAGGGCCAACGCTCTCAAACCGGATTATGCGGAAGCGTGGAACAACCGGGGTTTGTACCTGGTGAACAAAGGCGACATGCCCGGGGCAGAAACGATGTGCCTGAAAGCCCTGGCACTCCAACCGGATTATCCGGACCCGTTGTTCAACCTGGCGAACATTCGCCACTATCGGGACGCGGACCATGCGGACATCAAACATGCCAAACAGTTGCTCCAGAGGCCGGGCATCTCACCGGAGGACCGGGAGCATCTGTATTTCACCCTCGGCGAAATGCACGATGATTGTGGCCGGTACGATGACGCGTTCGAATGCTATCGGCAGGCAAACCAGATCCGCAATGGGACGGTTTCGTATGATGCCGACGGGGTGGTGGCCATTACCGACAGCATGATCGACGTATTCAGCGAGGATTTTCTGGCGCAACCGATGGCGGGTGCGTCGGACAGGCCGTCGCCATTGTTCATTGTGGGCATGCCCCGATCGGGCACGACTTTGCTGGCAGCCATCTTGTCCAATCATCGCGATATCGGCACGGCGGGAGAGTTGGAAACGATTGTGGAATTGACCGTGCGTCTGCCCGGATTGATCGGAAGGGATGTCCCGTATCCGCAGGCGCACAGTATATCACGCCGACCATTGCCTCCCGTCTGGCACAGGATTATGAGAAACGCCTGAGACGCGACGCGGGTACGAACGTTCCGCGCGTGATTGACAAACATCCGCTTAATTTCCGGCACCTGGGATTCGTTGCGAAGTTGTTCCCGAAGTCGCAGGTGATTCATTGCACCCGTGATCCCCTGGATACGGGACTGTCCAATTATTTTCAGCGGTTTACGTTGGATTACGATTATTCCTTTGATCTGCGGAATATCGGCCATTTTTACGGTGAATATGCCCGACTCATGGAGCACTGGCGGAAGGTGCTGCCCCGAAAGATGATTGAGATCCGTTATGAAGATATGATTCTGAACACCGAGCCCATGGTGCGCCAGACGCTGGGGGTTCTCGGGTTGGACTGGGACGAACGCTGTCTGTCTCCCCACACCAATCCGTGTGCGGTCGAAACGGCGAGCCAGTGGCAGGTGCGCCGTCCGATCTACCAGCAATCCGTCGGGCGGTGGCGGCATAATGACAAACATCGGACTCCCCTGAAGGAAGTGTTGGAGATGACCGGGCAAATCCCGGTGTGATGAAACAGGGAGAAATCAGGAGACGCAGGAGATGCTGGATTTCTGCGGCGAACGCGGCATCACGTCGGAAATCGAACTGATTCCCATCCAAACGATCAACGAGGCCTACGATCGTATGGTGAAGGGCGACGTCAAATACCGGTTCGTGATCGACATGAAGAGTTTGGGGTGAGGCACTTTCAGATTGATTGTTGCGACGGATAAAGGGTATAATACAACCTTGTTCGACCCCGTTTGCTGTTGTTGCAGGAAGGACAGGCGATGAAACGCATTCTTGCCGCCATTGCTTCGCTGGCACTCGCTGGTTCTGCATCCCACGCACAATTCTCTGCCAGTTTTCAGACGAACACCATCAGCGGGGTCATCAGCAATTGGACAGGGAACTATTATACGTTCGGCTATTCCTACGACTCTCTCCAATTGTCGGCGGGGGCACACCTCAATGACGGTGAACCTTTTCTTGAGGGAGGTTTCGATTCTGTATCCGTAACGGGTAGCAACACAGTTTGGGGAAATGGCGGAGGACCTCTCGTCGGGTACAACAGCGACAGCAACGTGTTAACCGTATCCAACGGCGGGGTGGTAAATGGTACTGACGGAGAAATTGGAGACAGTGGTTCAACAAATTCCGCTGTTGTGGTTGGAGCCAAGTCCACTTGGAACAACTATGACGCACTTACAGTAGGCTACAACGGCGTCTGGAACTCGCTGGTTATCTCTAATGGTGGTGTTGTCAACGACTACGGACAGTGTTACATCGGGCGAGTTGGCGCCAATAATAGCATCCAAGTCTCCGGCAGTAGTTCCATTTTCAGCAACACCGCTGAGTTGCAAGTCGGATACAGCGGAAACAGCAACGTATTAACAGTTGTCGGAGGTAAGGTGTTTGATGTTGCCGCTGGTGTAATCGGATTTGGGGGAAACGACAACTATGTTGGCATATTCAACCATGCCAGTTGGGTAAACAGTGACTACCTGTTTATTGGAGAGAACGGCTCCGGCAATTCGCTTGTCGTTTCCAATGGAAGCTCCGTGAGCGATAACGACGCATATATCGGCTATTATGCCAGCGATTACAGCAACTCTGTCCTCATCACTGACCCCAGCACGCTTTGGAGCAATACCTACGTGGGCGTCGGATACGGCGGTGCCAGCAATTCATTGACCATCAGCAACTCTGCCATACTTTATACGAGTGGACTGGTCATTAATAATGGCAGTACCTTTACGGCATCAACCGGCAATATCGTTGGCACTGAGTATGGAAGTGTAGCCGCTTATTTTAATGGCGGCATCAACTGGCTACTGGATGGAACCGTGTTCTCGGCGGCTGTCTTTAGCAACGCTGGAACAATCAACGTCACGGGAAGCACTCTGTATCTAAAAAATAATCACAACGACGTAAACGTGGGCGTTCTGAATGTTGTCAATGGCAGTCTGACCCTGAGCAACTCTGTCCTGATAAACTACGGCACAATCGATGCCGTCTATGGGAACATCAATCTGTATAATGGCTCATCGCTCACAAACGCCGGGGGAACGATTTTGACGAGCAACAACATCCCCGTCATTACTTCCGTTTCCGTCACAGGGGCAGATGTCCAAATAGCATTCCAAACAGGGATGGGTGGACAGTATGGCGTTGAATACACCGACGACCTCACCAGCGGGAACTGGACTTCTGTTCAAGACGGGCTGACGGGGACGAACGGGGTTCTTACGGTTGTTGATACGGGGGCGGCGGTTCTCACGCAACGGTTTTATCACGCTATATTGCATCGTCCGTGAACAGTTGAAGAACGCGGAATGGGAACATTCACGATGCGCCCGAATTGAAGGGCTCCCACGCCCGTCCGCTCTCTTGGGGATGGAATCCTATGCGTTGAATGCTCCCTTTTCGCCTTGCCAGCATTGATCACAGACTTCTGTCTGCGATCTCCGGGCCTCCCAAACGAGCTGTTTCGGCGGAACGCGTGATTGCGACGGGGGCAGGTATGCGGCGCGAGGGAGGACGGAAACGACAGAGACCCTTCGACAGGCTCAGGGTGACAGGATACGCGAGAATAGATGCTTTCGGCTCGCCGGGAGGCTTGCCCTCCCATGGGCGTTACAACTTTGGTGCGCGGTTTTGCGAGCGTTCGCTGTAGAAGAGGTATTGCTGGGCCCAGCCGGCGTAGGGGCCGAAGTGGGAGCGGGTGAACTGTCTCAACTCGCGGGCGGTGACGCGTCTTTTGCCGGGGAAGTAGATGCGGCGGAGGGCGCGCTCGATCCACACGTCGATGGGGAAGGCGTGGTCGAATCCGCAGGCGAAGAGCAGGGTGCAGTTGGCGATTTTCTCGCCGACCCCGGGCAGTTTGATCAATTCTTCCAGCGCGCGGTCGTAGTCCATCGAGCGCAAGGCGTGGAGGTCGAGCTGGCCGCTATCGATCAGTCGGGCGGCAGCGAGGAGGTTTTTGGCGCGGAAGCCGAGTTTGCAATCCCAGAGTTGTTGGTGCGAGGCGCGGGCGATGGCGGAGACGGTCGGGAACGCGTGGTGCTCGGCGTCAATCGGCTCGCCGAACCGCTGAGAAAGCAGACGGACGATTTGGCGGATCTGGACGATCTGTTTCGACGAACTGGCGATGAACGAGGCGAGACATTCCCAGGGTTCCTGGCGGATGACGCGCAGGCCGTGATGGTGGCGGGCGGCCTGGTGGAGCAGGGGATCGCTGGGGAAGGTTCTGAGGATTTTTGGCAGGGAAACGTCGAGGGACAGGTAGCGCTCAACGGAAATGGTCGATAATGGATGGTGAATGGTGGATGGGGAAACGACGTTCCATTCGAGCGCGTGGGTGTTTTGCCGCAGGCGCCAGATTTCCTTGCCGACGACGCCGACGAACCAGCCATCGGCGTGGCGCTGCCAGCGAAAGGCCTGGCCGCATTCCAGCGTGAGGGCGAGAGAAAAATCAGAAACATTGATTGCGTTCGGCATTTCTGGTACAAGCTCGCACGGGGAACCCTAGTGATGTTGAACGAGGAGGTCAATACCGCTTGTCCCGCTCGAAGCGGGATGCATTTTGTGGGGATTTGTGGCACCGCGATGGCGTCCGTCGCCGCGCTGTGCCGCGAACTCGGCCACACGGTCACCGGCAGCGACGAAAACGTCTATCCGCCGATGTCCACATTTCTTGAATCGCGCGGCATCCGCATTTTGTCTGGATTTCGCGAATCGAATCTCGACCATCACCCCGACCTGATCGTCATTGGCAACGCGATGAAGCGCGGGAATCCCGAGGTGGAGCGCGCGCTCGACGAGCGGCTGCGGATGTGTTCGTTGCCGGAACTGGTGCGGGACGGTTTTCTGCGCGGCAAACATTCCGTGGTGATTGCCGGCACGCACGGCAAGACGACGACGACCTCGCTGCTGGCGTGGGTGATGGAGTCGGCAGGTCTGGCGCCCGGATTTTTGATTGGCGGCATACCCAATAATTTCGGCTGCGGGGCGCGGGTGGGGAAGGGGAAACACTTTATTATTGAAGGCGACGAATACGACACGGCATTTTTCGACAAACGGAGCAAGTTCGTCCACTACCAGCCCGACACGGTTGTCCTGAACAATATTGAGTTCGACCACGCGGACATTTTTCGCGATCTGGCTTCGGTGAAGCAGGCGTTCCGACAATTGGTGGCCATCGTGCCACGGCGCGGAGTGATCATCGCCAACGGTCAGGACGCCAATGTGCGGGAGGTGGTTGTTGGCGCGCAGTGCCGGGTGCGGTTTTTCACGAAGGGCGACGCGGCTGGTTTTGAGTTGCCGATGGCCGGCGAACACAACCAGCACAATGCCGCGGCGACGGTGGTGTGCGCGACGGAATTGGGCGTGTCGCGCGAGCAGATCCAGCGCGGGTTCTCGTCGTTCCTGGGCATCAAGCGCCGGATGGAGGTGCGCGGGGAAGTGGCGGGGGTCACGGTGCTCGACGATTTCGCGCATCACCCGACGGCGATTGCCGAGACGATCCGGGCGATTCGGGAGAAATATCCGCGACGGCGGGTGTGGGCGTTGTTCGAGCCGCGCAGCAACACGACCCGGCGCAACGTGTTTCAGCAGGAACTTACCGAATCGCTCTTGCTGGCCGACGGCGTGTTCATTTCGCGTGTGGACCGGTTGCAGGAACTGGGCGAGAACGAGCGATTGAACCCGCAGGCGATCATCGACCAACTGCGCAGCCAGGGACGGGTCGCGGAGTATTCGCCCAACGCCGACGAGATCGTCAATCGGCTGGTCCCCAATCTTCATGACCGCGATGTTGTCGCGGTTTTTTCCAACGGGAAATTTGACGGGATCCACGACAAGCTGTTGACGCGCCTGCGCCAGGGTGCTTGATTTCCAGGCGTCCTTCGGCTCAGAGGTCAGGGCGTCGCCGACACGCGCTCGAGCGCTTCGTAGCGGTTGATGACCTGGCGGACGAAGTGCCGTTTCTCGCGGTACGTGCCCGGGAAGAAACTGCCCTTGAACCCGGCAATGATGACGTGGCGCAGTTCGCGCGGGGTCATTTTCAATTTATCGATGGCGATCTGCAATTCTTTGCAGACGGTCGTATTGGAGACGAGCCGGTTGTCGGTGCAGATGGAAACGGAAAGTTCATGATCGAGCATTTGGCGGAGCGGATGTCGGGAGAGGTCGCGCATGTGCGGCAAGGTTTGGGCATTGCTGGTCAGGCACACTTCGATCGTGATGCGCTGGCTCGCGATGTACTCGGCGAGGCGTTGCGTGTACGCCACGGGGTCCGGTATGCTCGGATTCTGAATCATGTGGTGGGCGAACATCCACGTGCCGTGGCCGATGCGGTTCGTGTAACACTTTGTGATTGCCTGAAAGATCGACTCCGGTCCGTAGGCCTCGCCGGCGTGAACGGTTTTGCGGAGGAAATGATTGTGCACGTATTGGTAGGCCGGGCTGTGGTCGTCGGCGGGGTAACCGGCTTCCGGGCCGGCCAGGTCGAAGGCGACGACCGGCAAGCCTTTCTGGCGGGCCAGATCGACCGCGTTACGCGCCAACTCCATCGATGCGGTCATGCAGACCTGTTTCGGCGACGCAGAGGGTAACATCTCGAACAACCGCCGGTGATAATACGACATCTGCGGCGCAATGAACCGCATCGCGCACACAATGATGCCGAAATGGAACGGGATATCCACGCCCGAGGCCACCAGCTTGGTTTGGTTGTGCCGTTTCTGCGCGCGCTCAAGTCCCCGGCACACAGAGCCCACGATTTCCTCGATGTCGAGCCGTTCATTAATATAATTCTGCGGCGCGTAGCGGACCTCGAGGTACCGGACGCCTTCGGCGAGATTGTCTTCCGCCAGCTCAAACGCGACACGCTCGAGGTTGTCGGCGTTTTGCATGACGGCGTGGGTGTAGGCAAACCCGTTCAAATACTCCGGCAGATTGGCGTAATGATTCTTGAAGACCAGCCGCCGCATGCCGTCTTCCGTGTACGACGGCAGCTTCACCTTATGTTTCTTCGCCAACTCAATCAGTGTCGGAAGACGCATCGAGCCGCCGAGATGCACATGCAGATCGGTTTTCGGAATACGACGGATGAACTCGGACGAGATCGCGTTGGTCATATCGACAGTCACATTTCGGGACGAATGGTTGGCCTGGGTTGGGCACTTCGAGAAAAACCATCCAGCACAGCCGTTGTTCGTGCGGCTCCATTGTACGTCAATGACACAGGCTTGTGAAGCGAATCCGGGAAATCTGGGTTTACTCAGTCAGGCGAAATCCTTGTCCCCCCACCGGGATCAGTCGAAACCGCAGGAGATTTCGCCGCTTACGGCGTTGCCGTGCTTGGATTGCAGAAGCCCCTGGCTCGCCTGCGCCAAAGCTCTTGATTTTGTGCGTGTTGTCGGTATTCTCTCCGTTGCCGTTTGATCGTTGCGGCCCCATCGTCTAGAGGCCTAGGACATCAGATTCTCAATCTGGGTACACGGGTTCGAATCCCGTTGGGGCCGCCATTCTTGTCTTATTCGCCTTCGGGCTGCTGTAAGAGGTTGAACATCAAGCACGTTGCCGTGGTTCCAAATCCAGCCTCCGAAAACGTCACGCCTTCGGGGAAAAGGACGCGTTGGAGTCGCTGCTTCTGGTTGAAGTTGTACTCCGTCCAGAGCCGCGCCGCGTTCAAGATCACGTGTTCCGTAAAGTTGAGCACGCCCACAGAGTCAGGTAGATCAACCGTGTATCTCTGGAAGCGATTGGCAAGCCGCTATCGGGATCGACGGTTCATCCTGATGACGAATGTTGCTAACCGGTCTGGCCGCTAATCTTTCTGGTAGAGGTCGAGAGTTACGGTTGCAGTCTTGTTCTTTGTTCCAACTTGATACGTATACTTCATGGTGGTTGTTCCAAGCAGGGTGTAACCCGCAGGGACCGCAGTTCCAGTCGGCAGAGTTAGATACGCACTTTGGGGCACTGCAGAACCCGCAGGTGCTGTACCGAGTTGGCCGTCGCTGTTCACGACGACCACCGAACCGCCCGACACGGTGACGCCACTGATGCCCGCGATAAACGTGTTGGTGTGAGTGCCTTGTGTGCCGATACGGATGGTGCCGCCCTCGTTGAATTCGCCCGAGTTGCCGATATCGATGTTGTTGTCGCCTTCGTAGAGGTTAGATCCGGCAGAAGCTCCTAATGCGATGTTGGTACTGCCGGTCAAGTTTTCAACAAGCGCCCAAATGCCGATGGCGGTGTTGAATTTGCCGATCGTATTGGAATAGAGCGCCGCTGGGCCAAGGGCCGTGTTATAGCCGCCGGACGTGTTGGAATAGAGCGCCTGCTGGCCAAGGGCCGCGTTGCCGCTGCCGGACGTGAGGGCAACGAGCGCTTGGTCGCCGTAGGCCGTGTTGCCACTACCGGTGTCACAGCAGTTAGCGGTGCCGTCCCCATATGCATTGTCATCACCGTATATGCCGTCACCGTAGGCCGCGTACGCCAGCGCCATCACTGCGGTGATGGCCAAGACTGTAGTCTTCATCTGTTGATTCTCCTTCGTGTGGGTATACGGGTTGACGGAGCGTGGTGTTGGACCGCGTTGCGATGCAACCCGCATGGTGGGTTGAACTTCATTGGCTCTGAAACTCCAAAGGTAGGCGCAAACGCGACGCCAACGCCTTGGTTTGTGGACCGGCGGGGTACTGGCGAGCGTTGTGGCTACGTCGCCCTCGCTATTAGTGAAATGTTTCACAAGCGCGAAGCACGGTCAACACGAATCTGGCTCGTGTGCTAACGGACTGTTGTCCAGCCGTAATAATCCCCAAGCAGGACATACGTGTGCTGTGCCTTGCTCGTCCTGTCCGTGCCAGACGTTTTTTGTGGTTTTTTCGCTGGGCAGCAGAAGCCCAATGCGTACAGGAATGACCACCACCCCCAAAGGGGGCTCGCCTGCCGTTCTGGGGAAGCCACGGCCTCTCATGTGCGAAGAAAACTTACCGGCAAAACAGGGGACGGCCCCAAGAGACGGTTCCAACAGCGGGAGGGAGAGACCATGCCTAGCCGCACCAGAATCGCACGGGAAACGGCGTTACGAGCACTATGCGGCACACGCTAGACTCGCTTCCCGCAACGTATTCATCTCACGGAGCCGTTGGAGGATTTGATTCCAACCCGCAATCGTCTGGGTCACCAATTTGCTTGTGGCGGGGGCCGGTCGCGCCGTCGACCGTCAATCGATCAGCGTTCCGCCGCCACGGGATTCGTCAATTGGCCGATACCCTCGATTTCCACGGTCACGGTATCGCCGGGCTTGAGCCAGACGGGTGGGGTGCGCGCCATGCCGACGCCCTGCGGCGTGCCGGTAAGAATCACGGTGCCGGCCAGCAATGTTGTGCTACCACTGAGGAATTCGATCAGCGTGGGAACATCGAAGATCATGTCACTGGTGTTGCAGTCCTGCATCACGGTGTTGTTGAGGATGGTACGGACGCGGAGATTGTTGGGATTTGGAATCTCATCGGGAGTGACAAGGCATGGACCGAGGGGAGCAAACGTATCGAACGTCTTGCCCCGCGTCCACTGGCCGCCACCGAATTGTTTTTGCCAGTCGCGCGCGCTCACATCGTTGCCGCAGGTGTAGCCGAGCACATGGCGCAACGCGTCCGCTCGGGAAACGTTTTTGCAGCGTTTGCCGATGATCACGGCCAGCTCGCCTTCGTAATCGACCTCGCCGCTTCTCAGATGGGTCGGGAGCAGGATCGGGTCGCCCGGATGCTGCAACGCGGCGGGCGATTTCATGAACAACACGGGGAACGAGGGAATCTTCGCCTTCGTCTCGGCGGCGTGCTGGCGGTAGTTCAGGCCGATGCACAGAAAGGCGACCGGCGCGACCGGCGCGAGGAGTTTCTTCACGTCGGCGCGCTCGTCGGTGACGCGATGCTCGCCGAAGATGTCGCCCTGGATGCGGCAGGCGGAGCCGTCGGGCAGTTGGGTGGCGTAGCCGACGTTGCCTTGGGCGTCCTGGTAGCGGATGATTTTCATTGTTGTTGGGCCGCCTGTTGATGAGAGAATTCGGGGAAGAACGGGTTGTGCAGTTTCTCTTCGCCGACGGTGGTTAGCGGGCCGTGGCCGGGACAGATGATGGTGTCGTCGGGCAATGTGAAAATGCCCGTGCGGTTGGTGCGCAACGCCTCATCGTAACTTACCAGGCCGCCGCCCATCGACCCGGCAAAGAGCGCGTCACCGACGATCGCAAGGCGTCTCGCCAAACCCGACACGACAAACGTTGTGCCGCCGCGCGCGTGGCCGCTGGTGCGCCGCGTGTCGATTGTCAGTCCGCCCAGAGCAAATTCTTTCCCGTCAACGAACGATTCCGCGCCGGGCAACGGCTCGCGTTCGCTCGCGTAGGCCTTCGCGCCGGTCGCGTCCTTCAATCGATCCAGCTCGAAGACGTGGTCGGTGTGTGTGTGCGTCAACAGGATCAACGCGAGCGTCAACCGCTTCTCGCGGATGAATTGCAGCATTGGGTCGGCATTCGCGCCCGTATCAACCGCCGCCGCCTGACGCGTTGTCGGATCGAACACGACATACGCGTTGACGGTCATGTCGTGGAACGGGGTGGTGAAGGCGGCCAAACCATCGAGCGGGCCGGGGTCGCGCGGGCGCCAGGAATTCCGGGCGATCGCGACGAGCGGTTCGGGGCCGAGATGGAGGACGGCGGCGAGTTTGCGAAGAATGGCGTCATCCGGCTCGCCCGTTTTGGCGGCGCGGAGTTGGGCCGGGGAGAGGCCGGCGCGGCTGGCGAGTTCGGTGTCGGCGAGCCGCAGCCCGCGTTGGGCCTTCGCCACAATATCGCCACAATTGTCCTCCAGTGGAATCCGCGCCATCGCGCTCAAACTCTCACAGCCCCGCCCATCCCGTCAACCCGCAACCGCCGACGAGTGGCCGCCCGTCATCACTAGGGAATGGTGATCATGACCTGGTAGAACCGGTCCGTGGCCAACGCCCCGCCCACGTCGATCAATTCCAACGTGCCTGTCACGCCATTGGTCGAGGTGCCGGTGTCGATCCAGTTGGGCGAGGTGGGAGGCGACACGGTGTTGCTGTATTGCAACTGGTACGTATCGGCGGCAACGGCGGTGATCGTGATGACGATGTTGGAGCCGACGACCTGGATCGAACTGATTTGCTGGATGGACGGGATGCCCGGCAGCTCAACAGTCGGACGACCGCCAAACGTCGGGCCCCAGCCGGTGGTGCCCGAATAGTAATAGACGGTCGTAGCGGTGTCGCCGTCGAAGACACCTGAACCAAGGTTGGGAGCGTTGCCGAGGAAATAGATGCCTGTCATGCTGGAGCAGTTCTCGAACGCGTAGTCCCCAATGCTGGTCACGCCGCTGCCGACCGTGACGTTGGTCAGGCCGGTGCAGTAATAGAATGCGTACGCGCCGATGCTGGCGACGCTGTTGGGGATCGTGATGACGGTCAGGCCGAAGCATCCCTGGAAGGCGCTGCTGCCGATGCTGGTCACGCCGCTGCCGATCGTCACGTTGGTCAGGCCGGCGCAATAATAGAATGCGGACGCGCCGATGCTGGTGACGCTGTTGGGGATAATCACGCTGGTCAGGCCGCTGCAGTGATAGAACGCGTCCTCGCCGATGCTGGTGACGCCGTTACCGATCGTGGCGTTGGTCAGGCTGGTGCAGCTATAAAACGCGTAACCCCCGATGCTGGTGACGCTGTTCGGGATGCTGACGCTGGTCAGGCTGGAGCAGCCATAAAACGCGTCCTCGCCGATGCTGGTGACGCTGTTCCCGATCGTGGCGTTGGTCAGGCTGGTGCAGTCCTGGAACGCGCCGCTGCCGATGCTGGTGACACTGTTGGGGATCGTGATGCTGGCCAGGCCGGAGCAGTCATAAAACGCGTCCTCGCCGATGCTGATGACACTGCTGGGGATGCTGACGCTGGTCAGGCCGGTGCAGTCTTGGAACGCGCCGCTGCCGATGCTGGTGACGCCGTTGGGGAGCGTGATGCTGGTCAGGCCGGAGCAGCCCTGGAACGCGCTGCCGCCAATGCTGATGACGCCGGTGCCGATCGTCACACTGGTCAGGCTGGAGCAGTCCTGGAAGGCGCTGCTGCCAATGCTGGTGACGCTGTTGGGGATGGTCACACCGGTCAGGCCGGAGCATCCCTGGAAGGCGCTGCTGCCGATGCTGGTGACGCTGTCGGGGATGGTCACACCGGTCAGGTTGGAGCAGTCCTGGAAGGCGCTGCTGCCAATGCTGACGACGCCGTTGGGGATGGTCACGCTGGCCAGGCTGGAGCAGTCCTGGAAGGCGCTGCTGCCGATGCTGGTGACGCTGTCGGGGATGGTCACGCTGGCCAGGCTGGAGCATCCCTGGAACGTGCTGCTGCCGATGCTGGTGACGCCATCGGGGATGGTCACGCTGGCCAGGCCGGAGCATCCCTGAAACGCGCTGCCGCCAATGCTGATGACGCTGGTGCCGATCGTCACGTTGGCCAGGCCGGAGCAGCCCTGGAAGGCGCTGCTGCCGATGCTGGTGACGCTGTCGGGGATGGTCACACCGGTCAGGCCGGAGCAGCCCTGGAAGGCGCTGCTGCCGATGCTGACGACGCCGTTGGGGATGGTCACGTTGGCCAGGCTGGAGCAGTTCTGGAACGCGTTGTCCCCGATGCTGGTGATGCCGTTCGGGATCGTGATGCTGGCCAGGCTCGTGCAGTACGCAAATGTGTAGTCGCCGATGCTGGTGACGCCGTTGGGGAGCGTGATGCCGGTCAGGCTGGAGCAGTCATAAAACACTCCGTCCCCGATGCTGGTGACGCTGTTCGGGATGCTGACGCTGGTCAGGCTGGAGCAGTCCTCGAACGCGTAGTCCCCAATGTTGGTGACGCTGTTGGGGAGTGTGATGACGGTCAGGCTCGTGCAGTCCGCAAACGCCTCGTCCCCGATGTTGGTGACGCTGTTGCCGATCATGACGCTGGTCAGGCTGGTGCAGTCCTGGAACGCGTAGTTCCCGATGTTGGTGACGCCGTTGGGGATGCTGACGCTGGTCAGGCTCGTCAGATCATAGAACGCGCTGTCCGCGATGCCGGTGACGTTGGTGCCATTGATCGTGGCGGGAATGACCAGGGCCCCGCCCGGACCGGTATATCCCGTGATGGTGATCGTGCCGTTGGTGGAGGTGGTGTAAAGGAATTGGGCGTGCGCCGCGGCGGGCAGCGTCAACAGCAGGGCCAGCGGCAGCAGTCTCGCGGCGCAGGCGGTCCGGATACGCGCGGCCATTGTGTTCGGGGTGGTTGACGTTGCATCGGCGTTGTTTGTTTTCATGACGATATTTTCCTCGGGTGCGAAGCGCCCGCTGTTGAATTGCGGAAATGGGCGACCGGGCAACGGGCGTTGCCGGCGCGTTTGTCGCGAGCCTGGGCCATGGAAAAGGCCGCAGAACTTCCGGCAGCGCCGGTACTGACCGCGCCCCACACCAAGAACCTGTGATTCCCATGCATACTCGCACCGACTCAAAGCAGAAACTGGCCACGCGAACGGCCTGGCCTTCTAGGCCCCACCATCCCCAAGGGCTACCACGAAATCGCCCTCCAGTCAAGCATTTAACTGCCTTTCACGCCCGCGGATTGTCGCCGCCGTTACACCGGTTCCGCCACCTCGCCGTCCTTTCACTCATTGATAATAATACCGATAATACAATGTCCGAAACTTGACCTGTGGCGTGCCCGACGAACTGTCCACCGTCCGCTCGACGATGGCTTGTACCTTGGCTTCGCCGGTGACAACATCGACGCCGGGGGTGAAATACGGAAGATTGGCAAACGTCTTGTCCACCTTCTTGACGCTTTGCGCCAGGCACCAAATCGTAAAGGTGTTGGAGCGGGGGGTGACGAGATTGAGAATTTCCTGGGCCGGAGCCTCGCGCGTCGCCTTATTGCCAGGGCCATCCGCAAGCCCTTCGACCTCGCAGACCTGACCCGCCGTCGTGAAAGCATTAAAAAGTCGCACAAACGATATTGGGTTGTGGGTATTATGCACAGTGTAAGTATAGATGTTGTTCGCCGCACTCATAGACGAGGAGTTGCCCAGTAATGCAACCAAAGGGGCGACACGCTGGGGGAGACTGCCACCGCTAGGACTAGGGACGTTGTTTATTGCAGCGTTGATGTTCATTCGGCCGGGGACATCCACATTCGTGATGCTCGACCCCGAGAACAGGTCAACCGCCAGCCAATCCGGGATGACGTTGCCCTCCGCGCTTGGCTGGTGCTCGAGCCACAACGTACGCCATGGTATACCCGTGTGAATGTACGCCAACTCGCTGGGGCACATTTGACCTCGCTGATTCGAGCCGGAGATGATGTGGCACGATATGTCGCCGTCCCCCAGAAAGCCACTGCCGCCCGCGGTCATGTTGATTGCATTTGCGTTGACGGCTCCGAGCGTGGATTGTCCTTGATTGAGGGTGGTCCAAGAGGTGCTGACGGGCTTAACTCGCGGGTCGTTACAGGCGCTCTCCCAATTGGCCGTCAGAGTCCCGGGATTGGCGATGTTAAGCGTCTGCGCCCTCACGGGAATCTGGGCATAGTCCAATCGTCCCCCCACTCCGGCCGCGCCCTGGATGCGCAGAATGGCGGTGACGGTTCCCGCACTGAGGTTGACGGTAAGCGGCAGGGAGGAAAGGGTAAACGGGCCGAACGTTAGGGGCGTGGTAACTGTACTCGTCTTAAAGCTGTAGCCGTTTGGCGGCACAGCGGGCATCCCTGAGTTGACGGCGATAGTGGCTGAGTTGGCAGGAAATGTGATGGGTGCCGGTGCGCCGGAGCCCGAAAAGGCTATGCCGGGTACATTTCGTAACAACACCTCCGCCGGTGAAGGGAGAGCCCAGTTCGCGTTGGTGTACATGTACCACAGCTCGATGACAGGATAGGTGGTGACCGTAAGCGTGTACTGCGGCGGGCTGCTGCCTGGTACCAGCCCCACTTGACAGATGTTGGAGATCACCAACTCATTCAGGTACGGCGTCTGTCTCAGTCCAAGATAAGTGGGCGGCTGTGTGTCGCTCCAACCGACAGCTGACGAATCCGTCGGGATCTGCGGGATTGCGCTGGGACGGATATAGTCAACGATGTTGACTGCAATCTGCTGCACGTTCGGATACTTTTGCGAGAAGTCCTGTCCGAACCACAGGCGTAGATTGGGATCAGACAAGGCGTTGGTAATCGCGGTCACCGCTTGCTGCGGGTTTCCGTTATCGACCGCCATCACAATATTGCTCAGATTCACCCGCTGCGTTCCCCACGGAGTGACGTCGGGTGAGGTGGAGTGGACGGTCACGTAAAACTGATTGTTTGAGTACAAGGATTCGGTGGGAGTTGTGAAGTCACCCGAAAGATTGGGCGCGTACTGCCCCTGCAAAGGCGGCTTTGACATTTTCACACTCTGGATTGTGTCCAGCGGCCGGACCTTGGAGACGTAATTGGTAATATTGATCTGGTCGGCTTGGGCGAACAATTGCCGAAGATCGATCGCCGCCGGCGTAAGCCCCGAAGGGTCGCTGGCGCGCGTTCCGGCCACGTTCAAATTCACCTTCGTCGACTCGTCGTCCACCCAGTACGCGTAGCGCCCGATGAGTTGGCCGTTAGGCGCAGCGGCATTGGTGATGACGACATTCGACCAGCCTGCGTAGAGCGGCACATTGCCGGCTGTATAGAACGTGCCCTGTCCCGTAATCACGTAGTTCGTATTCAAATCCACTACCTTCGCCTGGAGCGGGTTGGGGTCACTGATGTTCACAGAGGTGAACAACGAATTGCTTGTCCATGCACCTGCCGCGCATGTGTAAATCACGCCCGGAGCGGTAACGTAATTGCTGCCGTTGGGAGGTGGCCCGATGATCGGCGCAGCCAGGCGGATGGCGCCGACGGCTTCGGCCACGCCGGCCTGGGCCAGTTCGCGGGCTTTGACGGCTTCGTTGAAATTCTTCGAGGCGGCGTTTTCCACACGCATGCTGGTGACGAATGCAATCAACAGCAGCGTGACCAGCGCCAGGATCGCCAGCGTCAGGATCAGCGCGACGCCGCGATCCCCGGAGGAATGGTCGATGGAGAATGGTCGATGGGCGGTGGATGTGGAGTGACTTCTCATTGGTTGGGAATCTCCACAAACGTCGTGAAAAATCTCTCGGCTTGATTCAGCGTGTTGGTATAGGCGCCAATGTTGACATTGGGCACATTCGTTCCGTTGGGCGCAATTGCCTGAAGACGTGCGGCGGTGCGGCTGTCAATGGCTCCAATGGTAATGTAGACGCCCGCAGGGGCGTGGTAGATCATGTTTGTGTACGAGAGAGCATCGCCGTTGATGTCCAGAATATTGTTGGGAAGGCCATTGTTGGGAAGTTCGTACTTCCAAACATTCACCACGTTTGTTGAGTTCCATTGGTTGTAGGGGTTCTGAAGGTCATTCGCGCTCACATACTGGAACGTCAGCGACATGATGTTCTCCGCCAGGACGCCGACTCGGTTGGATTGGGATGTCTCCATCCAGTTGAGGGGATTGGAATAAAAGTCCCATGCGAAGGAGCAAGACTGGTTCTGTCCGTAGTCCCAACACTCATTCGGCGCTATGGAATAGACGGAACTGCGACGCATCAGTTTGTACGGAGGTGCATTGTTGGTAAAGGGGTCGCCCGGATAGGCGGCGTTCGTGTTCGCTGCCGAAGCCGATATTTGATTCAGTCGGTACACGATTTCCGCCACGTCCACCGCGTCTGTGAGGTTGTCGGAGGAGGACACAATAAACGCCACGGCATTGGAGGTCCCGAAGAACTGGAAGGCGTTCGTATTCACCACGGCCTGGGCGAGTTCGCGGGACATATAGTCCAGCGCGGCCCGCGCCGACGAATAGGTCTCGACCCGGCTTTCGCCTTGCAACCAGGCTTTGCTGGTCTGGTCGAATGCCGAAAACAGCAGGAAGGTCATTACCCCCAGAATCGCCATCGACGCCATCAACTCGATGAGCGTGAACGCGGCCTTTGTATGTCGGCAGGGCTTCATTGGTTGTACTGGGCCACCTTCGTGACAAACACATTTGTATTGATCGGCGAGGCTGCCAGCGCCGGCCAGACCACCGTCGCCGTGACCATCGAGACTGCTGCCGGCCCGTTCGGGGCGCCTACAGCCAACTCGGGCTGAAAGTTCAACGTGACCTTGTAGTACCCGCATGGCTGTCCGTTGGCAGAATTTGTGGTGATCCCCGCTTGGTCGAAGTAGGCCACGGCCCCTTGGGCCTGCGCTCCTGGGAGCGGCGGAGGCAGGGAGTAGATTTGGAGGTTCGGGTACGGGTACGGCCAGGGATTCCCAAGAGTCCCGTTAAGTTGCACCGTGAATCCGAACGCGTTCGTAACGCTCGTGAATGGACCTGCGCGAATCGTGCTGAATATATCATGGACGATCGTGGCCGAAACTGTGTTGTCGGCGGCGTCGCGGCTCGCTTGAAGTCCCTGCGGAAGCAGGCCGAGAATCGCCACCAGACCGATGGCCGAGACAGCGAGGGCGAGCACGACCTCAATCAAGCTGAACGCGTTGGCGCGTCGGTTCCGTAACGGTGTGGGATGCGGGTTCATGGGCGTGAAATCTTGATCCGGCCGAGCAAATTGTTGATGGTAACAGTTCCAAAGTTGGAATTGGTGCCGAAGTACGTACTCGTATTAGTATCGAACGAGCCTTCGCGGACGCAAATGGTCATCTCGTTGCCGTAGGTCGTGCCGCCGGTCGGGGTGAAGAACGCATTCGTCGCGAGGTTGGGGTTAGTGGGATCAAAGAATACGACGGTGCCGGCGGGTAGGTAGTTCCACTTGTCCACTGGGAAACCATTGGTCAAGACGGAAACGGCGATGCATGTGTTTGTGATTTTCAATTCCGTTTGGACGCGATGGGTGATGGCGTATTGCCGGGCGAGGCCGGCTTCATTGGAAATCTGGCGCAACGCGCCCGGCAGGGCGGTGGACCGGCTCAGGTGGGTGATCGCCGGGATCGAGAACGCAATCACAATGCCGACAATCACCAGCACGGTCAGCAACTCGATCAGCGTGAAGCCGGAACATGTCCACCGTGCTGCCGTCAGGTTGTGCGAGGGTCTCCCGACCCCGCACAACAAGACCTCACGGTCCGCGCGCACGGCGCGGTCGGGAGACCGGCGCCGAACCTGAGAAGCGCGGCTACACCTGCGTTGACGATTTCTTACCAAGACGTAATCCAGTCTTTCGCGGTATGAGGGCCATACGGGCCGGGGACACCAAACGACCAGACGGCGACCGTGTTGGTCACGCATCCGGAGAAGGTCCCCGTGCCAACCGGAGTGATGGCGGCACTGTTGTTGACCGTGTTGGCCAGGTTGGTACACGTGTTCGCGTAAGCCGTATCCACCGTGATCTGGTACGGATTTCCCCACGGATCAACGAAGTCAAACCATGGGGCGTTTGGATTGGGATTAAGGGTATTGTCTGTAGACAGCTTGAGACTCTTGGCAGGAATGTTAATGAAAACGATACCGCGGCTATTCACCGGGGTAGTGGAAGGAGAAGTGAGGGTGCCGCCGTTGCCGCAGAGCGTGCTGTTGTCTTGGATGGCTTGGAGCGTATCCATGAGCCAGTGGTTTTCACAATAGCCCGTTAGCACAGACGGGGGGGTGGGATGTGACGGTCCGTAGGCGCTGCCGTTGGCGCCAAACGCGCCATAGGAAAAATCGAAAGTGCCACCATTGCCATTGGGCCATTTGCCGTATTCCGTGTAGAACGATTTCACGGCGGTCTCGATATTCTTGATGTCATTCTGGGCCTGGGCGATTTCCGCCTTTTGCAAGGCGAGCTTGATGGCCGGGAAAAGCAGCGCCGCCAGTATGCCAATGATGCCAATCACGGCGAGCAGTTCGATCAGGGTGAATGCGCGAGTCTTGGCCCGAGAGGTTTTCATAGCGACTCCTGGATCATTGTTTCCAATTTGTTATCATGTTTGGATCACCATTCGTACCGCTGGGCCCATACGACCACAGGTCGAAGGTGGCAAGATTATTTGCGTAGTACGTGTTGTTCACCGATTGTGGGATGTTGGTTTGGTAATAGTTGTAGGGGTTGCCGAACGGATCAATGACGTAGATGGCCGACAGAGTGGTGTTCGTGCGAAGTTGATCAGCTCTGAAATTGAAATACCTCTTTGGGCCGCCGGCCAGCGCCGTGTACAGGACGGCCGAGTTGCTGTACTCACACTGACCTGGATACCCCGACGCAGAAGCCCGAAGCCCGGTGGTCGCCGGATAAACTCCGTTATCGTCCTTGTAATGTTCCAGGGCCATTTCCATCGCCGCGATTTCCGCCTGGGTCCGCGACGTGGCGGCCTTTGTCGAGGCATACTTGGCCACGCCGACTGTTAGCGCCGCCAGCATCAGAATGATAATCAGGACCACCAGCATCTCGATGATCGTAAAACCGGCGGGGGACGAGCCTCGAAGGTTCACCCCGAAAGCCGTTGGACAGGGGGTACCATGCTCGATTCCGATCCTCGGCACCCCTAACGTCCGCCTCTCGCCCTCGGCCCTCCGGCCTCTTTCCCCCGCCGCATTTTTTCCTGTTTCCGTCTTCATCGGCTTCCACTCAGTTCGTCTTCTGGCTACGTCGCGTCTCCCCTCCACCGGGGGATAAGGCGCAGGCTAAAGCCTGCGGCTACACTCCTGTCATGTGGCCCGCACCGTTCAGAGTGCGCAGGCTAAAGCCTGCGGCTACATGGCCGAGCCTTCTCATTCATCTATTTCCGCGGTCGCGTAATTCATTCTCCATCCGCTCGCTGATCCATTGTTTGATCATGCTTTGATAATTCAAATACCGCGACCGCGCCAAGCGTTTAATTCGCGCCAGCATCCGGGGATCGATCCGCAGCGAAATCGTGGTGGACTCGGATTGGTCGCCGCCCACCACCGACTGCTCCATGAGCTTCGAGTCGAGCCGATGCAACTGCCAGAATTTGGCCTCGTCGTGCTCGCACACAAACGGCGGTATCTCTTCCCATTCGGTTACGATGTCCATCTAGTTCCTTTGCCGTGTAGCCGCACCCTTTAGGGTGCGCAGGCTGAAGCCTGCGGCTACAGTGTCAACCTTTTCATTTACGACGTCCATTCCGACACCTTCCTGTCGTAGAAATAATCCTCTTCCTCGGTCATCGGCCTCGACCCGATGACGCGTATCCGCTTGCCATCCGACCGAAATACGCTGAATATGCCGCGACCGGTCAGGGTGCGGCCCAGACAGAAGGCGCGGGATTCCTTGGCGAACCGCCCGGAGTCGGGAATCATCCGGATGCCGAGGGGATCTTCGAATGCCTCCTCGATCTCGCGCAGGGTCGGCGAGTCTTTTGGGTTGAAAGGCGGATCTGACCAGTCGAATTCCATACTCAGTACCCGCATTGTATGTACAATGTCTTGACAACTCTGTCAAGATGGAAGATACTTAAATATGAAAAGTCGGTCATGTGTCACATGCTCGATATGCGGAACATAACGACAAACAACGAACGAGGATCGTCCTTGACGAGGCCCAAGGGGGCGTGTAGTTAGGGACGGCGAAGCGTTGGAAGGCCACGATGCAAACCACCAAGAACGAGCGGTCTCAAGGTTTCACACTGATTGAACTTCTGACGGTCATCACGGTGATCGGCATTTTGGCGGCGCTGTTGATGCCCGCGCTGAGTGGCGCCCGCGAAAAGGGAAGACAAGTCGCGTGCTCGGCCAATCTCCACCAGATCGGCATTGCCCTTTTCGCATATTCGAGCGACTATCAAAACCACACACCTCCCGCCTACCAAATAGAAAACTCGCAAACAATCACGTGGTACACCGCGCTCACAAATGGCGGTTATGCGACCCCGAAGATCTTTCAGTGCCCCGATGATCGCCGGTACTACACGCCGTGCCCAAACAATCCGCGGTCCTATGCGATGGTTATCGGGTACGGCAATACCTCTTCGCTCTACAACAACAATGGCGCTGGTAATTTCTGGATTTCTGGCTCGCGGCTGACCTGCCCGTGGCTGACAAACAGCTCGGTCGCGATCGTCGCCGAGTATTATTCGGGCTCGATCCTCCCCACCTTGGACGACAATGGCGTCGTCAACAACGGTTGCGGCGGCAGCCCGTTTGTGACGAGTTCTTCTGATAGCGGTGGCGTCCTTCCCAGTTCGAAGCATGTAAATGACTCGACACATCTGAAAGGCAACTACCTCTTTCTCGATGGCCATGTGGAATTTGTAAACGGGCTGACGGGAGCGCCATACCCAGCCGACCCGCTTGCTAACCAGATGTTCCCGCAGCCCCCGCAAAATCTTCCCGCAGGGGTTATTCCCTGCCCGTAACCGCCCACGCCGTTGGTGGACGTTTCGGGGGTGTGATCCTTACATTTCGGGTCTTCGATCCTCACATCGGGTGGCCAAATTTCGGCTAAATTCACGTAATTGGACTTAATTTGGCCTCAACACGCCCGTTTTTGCTGCCTTCCAAGGCGGTGGCATGGCTAGTGCTAAATTCAGTACTGACATGAAAATTTTGATCGCAGACGATACTGATTCAGTCCGATTTGCCATGCGTCTGGCCCTGGAATATCTCGGCCACGAGGTCGTTGGCTTCGCCGCCGACGGTCACGAGGCCATCGAAAAATACGGCAGCATGCACCCGGATCTCATCGTCATGGACGTCCGCATGCCCCGCATGGACGGCCTCACCTGCACCTCGTTGCTATCCAAGGCCGACCCGAGCGCCAAGGTCGTCGTCGTCACCGGCAGCCGCACCACCGAAAGCGAAGCCCGCGAAGCCGGCGCCCGCGGCTTCCTCGAAAAACCCTTCGACGTCACCGATCTCGACCGCGCCATCCACTGCGCGTTGGCCGCCGCCTAGCCGAAAAATTCTTTTCCACTTGCCACACCACACATCCGTGTGGTATCGCTGTCCCTGTGCAAGAACCACTGACTCCGCCACAGCAAAAGCTGCTCACCTACATTCTCGACAGCATCCGCGGCGGCGGCCGGCCCCCGACCATCCGCGAAATCTGCCACGCCTTCGGCTATCGCTCGACGGGAACCGCCCGCGACCATCTCCACGCCCTCGAGGCCAAAGGCCACCTCAAAAAACTTCCCGGCAAATCCCGCGGCCTCATCCCGCGCAACTGGCCCGACATCCTCCAGGAAAAATTCCCGCCCATGCCCATTCTCGGACGCGTCCCCGCCGGCGGCCCGCTGCTCGCCGAGGAAAACATCGAGGGCACGCTCGATCTCTCTGAGGAATTCGCGGGCCAGAAAGTCTTCGCCCTCAAGGTCCACGGTGACTCGATGATCGAGGCGGGAATTTGCGAGGACGACCTCGTGGTCGTCCGCGGCCAAAACCACGCCGAGCCGGGCGAGATCGTCGTCGCCCTTGTCGACGGAGAATCCACCGTCAAACGCCTGGCCCGCCACAACGGAAAACTCTGGCTCCAGCCCGCCAACCCCCGCTACCAGCCCATCCCCGTCGAAGGCGACACCAAAGTGCTCGGCAAAGTCATCGGCGTCATCCGCAGCTACGAGCGCAAGTTTTGAGACGGACCCGCGCCCGCGGACAATCCCTCGGACGACCAAATACCCCCCGACACTGCGCGGCGCACCATAAATGGAAACGCGAACCCCCAAAACGAAGCCGATTTTTGGCAAACGATTGATTAAATGTCGCAGTTGGACTTTTAACATCCTGTCCCTCAAGTTAATCCACAATCTGCAACACTCAAAAAAATTCGGGACTATGCACTTGACAAACAATAGGTGTGTGGCCGAATGTGAGCCGACAGGGCAGGCTCGAAAACTACTTCCGTTTCGAGGTCTTGCGGCTTCTGGACTTCTTTTTCCAGTAGTCGGGGACCGGGACGAGCATTGCCCGCTTGAGTGCTTCCTTCGGGGGAAGGTCGCACTTCAGCGGGCCGCGTTCGCTGGTCGCAGACTTCTGTTGCGTCTCTGGCATCAGCCTACCCTAGCAGAATCTCGGTTCCGTTCCAGTTCATTCGGACACGCCGGGATATTTCCAAGAGGGATATTTGAAGAGAACCTTTTGGTTTGGAAAACTAAAATTGTACATGTTTGTTATATTGTGAGTGTCAATTCTATTGGTGCCAATCGGGAAAACGTCCACAAACTTGCCGAATTCCATTCCTTGAACAGTTTGCCCATTGGGTCCAACAGAAAGGATAGCGGCTGCTGCTGTCATTTGCCCGTTGGAAGATGCAACGGCTGGTATTGCAATGTGGGGCGTGTTGTTAAACGCCACGACTGCGTGGGAGGAATCAACAATGAAAATTCCATTTACCCGAATTTCGTTGGGGCGCTTATAAAGCACTTGCAATACGGGATTCGTGGACTCGTTCACAATTTCAAACATATTGGAATTATAATTCCTGTCCCACAATTTTGGCAGTTGAGAAAGGTCAGAATCCAAGTCGTCGCTCATCACAATAATGTGCATTTCGCTTGTAAATGGTATGTGAACATACACAAAAAACCGATTACTGATGACGTATGGCGAGACCGGGGAATCGATTACCATACCGTCGATTCGGGCTTTCAAAAGGACTCCAAGGGCTATGGTTCTTACCCGGGGGGAATAGCCGGGTATCTTTTCCGCGGGAATGCGGTTCATAATGCGGTTCATGATCTGTGGCGGAAGGTCTTTCATGGGGAATTTTGTGACGAAGTTTGTAGGCCCGGCCTCGGCCCAAAATTTCTGACTTTCGAACATCATATCCCCCAAATAAACAACGACGTTGCTGGAATCGGGAGGCAGTTCTGGCGGCTGCCACCCCACGACCTGGGTGGTGTGTTCTGGTTGCCGCGAAGAAATCTTAGGCCGATAGAGAGTTTCCATTGGTATCGCCAGCATGACGCCACAGAGAATGGCGTAGGCAATCCAAACCTTCATGCGATGTTCTGCAATCTTGTGCGCTATGAATGCTGCGCCTAACAACCCACCACATTTGGAAATCCAGTGAATAAAAACAGCCACAAGCCCGGTGAAATCATCCGCTTCCTGCCAAAGCACATAGGAGATGATCTCAATGATGGTGACGACCGAGGCTATGAATCTGACCCATTTCCAGTCGATGCGTTTTTTGTCTGGGTCTGTTGGGTTACTGCCCTGCTCCTTCTTGGCCTCAGCTTTCTCTGATGAAGATTCCATCGTGAAATCACGAATGACACTACCGAATTCGCTTCCTTCCCCACCGTTTGTGGGGTGGCCTCTCCTTTACCAGATAATCGTAATGTTGGGGAGCCGAATCCCCTCAATCAACAAACTTGTACGTCAGGCGTTTGCCTTCGATTTTCCGCAAGCCCGCAAGTGTGCGCTCGCCATCGGTGCTCTTGCGGTAATCCCAACGATGATTGAATTCGGCCAAGTACAGCGGCAAATGCTCCCGACTGACACTGTGGAACGCACCAACAATGCCGCGCTTGAGCAAACTGAAATAGCCTTCGGCGGTATTCGTATGGACATCGCCGCGAACGTACTCGCCTGCGGAGTGGTTCACCGATTGATGGTTGAAGTCCCCGCGCAAGCCCACATAGGAAGCGTTGTCATCCGTCATTACATTGGAACCGAGTTTCACATTGTCGTGAACGGCCTTCTTGAGATTGTAGGCCGAGACGCGATATGTCACATGAGAGCGGACTTTCCCGCCACGTTGCACCAAGGCAACCACCGGAGTTTTCCGAACCTTGCTGCCGCTGCCGACGCCCTTCTGTTTTCCGCCGACATAGGTTTCATCGACTTCAACCGTGCCGTCCAGCTTGGTATTGAACGCAGGCTCATGGAGAGCGAAGCGGATTCGGTGTGTCATAAAGAGGGCCGTGCGGTAGCTGCCAAGCTCCAACATCCGTTGCAGTTGCAGCGAAGAAATACCTTTTTTGGAACAGCAAATCAGATACCACGCAATGACCCACTTGCGGAGCGGGATGTGCGAATCCTCGAAAATCGTCCCGATGGTGACGGTGAATTGCTTCTCGCAGTTGGCGCACCAGCGGAGACCGGCTCGCACCTTCTTTTCCTTGTTAGCCGCGATGCCGGAAAACTTACTCTGGTCGGAGCATTTGCAGTGTGGGCAGACAACGCCGTCATGCCATCGGATGCTTTCCAAATGCTCTCGGGCTTTGTCGTCCGTTGCAAAGCGGTCAATCAACTGAATCAGGGTCAAACCCAAATCGTCTGTTTTCATGGTGCCAATATATGCTAAGTCCTATTGTTTGTCAAGTGCATAGTCCCGAAAAAATTGGGCTTTGTTTTGCCCAATTTCATATTTTGGCGCACCCCCCTCCCATGTCCCATGACCCATTCCCCATTAACCATCTTTCGCTTTCCCCTATATCAAAGATCACATCTCCCGACCGTAGCACGCCTCCCCAGCCGCGTCCAGAAAAAAATATCGCCCCTCCGATAGTTGGCCTTGCTCCATTTACTTGCCTGACCGCTCAAAGCTGACGATTGATCGCTACGCGACCCACTTCTCTCTTTTTCTTTGCGGAATTGACACGTCCCTATTTCCTCGTAAAGCATTGTCGCGCCTGCGCGGCGTCATCCGCAGCTACGAACAGAAATTCTGAGCAGGGTCGCCGGACGCCCGTATCCGGCTTACGAAGTACGCGGGTTGAGCTTGGTTCCGGAGCGGCCAGAGTGAACAAGAACGGCGATTCTACGGGCATCAGGAGGCAACCGTGTGATGGGCGGCAGGCTTGTAATACACATGTTGCTTGACGTTCGGGGCCATGTGTGCTGAAATCGCCTCCAGCTTGGAGAAGCGAAGAGGCTGGTGTCACGTTGAGCACTATTTCCTCGGTTTCGCTCCAGAACCTCAGGGTGTTTTGACGGTCAACGCATCAAGCGGGACGCACCGTGCAGCGGTTCATCACAACGCAGCGCTACCCCTGCTCCCGTTCACCAACGGCATTATTGCGCCAGCTTATTGTCAGGCAACACTCAGGAGACAATCCATGAAGAGAATTTTCTCTGAATGGTCAACGATAGTCACGGGGCGTAAGTCACGTGGGAAATGTCGGGCGAAAGGCTCTCTTAGGGAGACGAGTTTCCAGCGGTTGTTTCCCGGGGCACTCCTTTTCGCGTCCTGCGCGTCGTCTTTGCTTTTGTTCGCGACGACAGCCCGGGCTGCGGACAGGGAGGTGCTGCACGGCCACGTGCCGACAGCGGTGACGAAACTGAATCTGCAGCCAGTGGGCCAACTTCCAAGCACGAATCGCTTGCATCTGGCCATTGGTCTCCCGTTGCGCAATTCGCAAGTGCTCAGCAATCTGCTCCAGCAGATCTACGACCCGGCTAGTCCCCAATATCATCAATACCTGACGCCAGCGCAATTCACGCAGATGTTTGGTCCAACGGAGAAGGATTACCAGTCTCTCACGGATTTTGTTCGGACCAATGGCTTCACTGTCACCGGCCGGCACCCGAACCGGACGCTGCTGGATGTCGACGGATCCGTGGGCGACATTGAGAAAGCGTTGCACGTCACGATGCGCGTCTATCAACATCCGAAGCAACCCCGCACGTTCTATGCGCCGGACGCGGAGCCATCGATTGATTTTGGGAAGCCGGTGCTGCAGATCATTGGCCTGGACAATTATGCGCCGCCGCGTCCTTTGCTCCAGCCGGTCCCCACCAATCCGCCGACAAACACGCCGACAAGCAGCGGCTCGGGACCCTACGGCACGTACATGGGGGGCGATTTCAGGGCCGCCTACGCTCCGGGCGTCCCGCTTACCGGTTCCAACCAAACGGTTGGGCTCTTCGAGTTGGACGCGTACTACGCCAGTGACATCGCCGCTTACGAAGCCAGCAATGGATTACCGAATGTCACGCTTACGAATGTGTCGGTGGACGGTTTCACCGGCCCCCCCGATGGCGGTGTTGCCGAGGTCTCCCTGGACATCGAGATGGCGATCTCCATGGCGCCGGGACTATCCCGGGTGATGGTCTACGAAGGGCCTGAGGACTCGGCCGGGGCATATGACACCTTGAATCGCATGGCCAATGACGATGTGGCGAAGCAAATGAGTTCCTCCTGGGTCATTGAGCAGATTACCAGCACCCCGTCACTTCCGGACCAGATCTACATACAGTTCGCGCTGCAGGGGCAGACGTTCTTCCAGGCGTCTGGCGACGATGATGCGTTTTACCCGGGTATCTTTCAGTACGCTGACGACCCGTATGTGACGATCGTTGGCGGGACGACATTGACGACCACGGGTCCGGGCGGACCTTGGTCATCGGAAACGACGTGGAATTGGGGTGTGGAATACTACCCCTACGACAACGGCACCGGCAGCGGCGGCGGGATCAGCACCCTCTACGCAATTCCAAGCTGGCAACAGGGCATCAATATGTCCACCAACCTCGGATCGACGGTCATGCGCAACGTTCCGGACGTGGCCCTGACTGCCGACAATGTCTGGGTGATTTACGACGACGGTTATTCGGGTGATTTCGGCGGCACGAGTTGTGCGGCACCGTTGTGGGCGGCCTTTACGGCATTGATCAACCAGCAGGCCGCAGCCAACAGTCAGCCTCCGGTCGGCTTTCTCAACCCGGCTATTTACGCCATCGGCACCGGGCCGGGTTATGCGTCGGCCTTTCATGACATCACCACGGGCAACAACACGTCGGACAACAGCCCGAAACAGTTTTTCGCCGTTTCCGGCTACGACCTTTGCACTGGCTGGGGCACGCCGAACGGGAGCAACCTGATTAATGCCGTGGTCTCTGCCAGCAAAGGCCCCGTCCTGATCGGTGCTGGCTCGACGGTAACCGGCGGTGAAGGCAACGGGTTGATCAATCCCAATGATTGCAGCCTGTTGACCCTACTCGTCCAGAATATTGGCCAAGGGACTGTCACCGCCACCAACGCCACGCTGAGCACCAGCACGCCCGGTGTGACAATCAGCCAGCCGGCGTCCACGTACCCGGCCATCGGGTCCGGGGCCGTCGTCACCAACGCGACTCCCTTCCAAATCACCACTTCGCCAGCGTTTGTCTGCGGCACACCCGTCGTGGTCTCCCTGGCTCTCACCACGACGGGCGGCTCTTCCACCGTGGACTTCGTCTTGCCGTCCGGCAACGTGTACACCATCGCGCAAACCAGCGGCAGCATTGTGCCCGGTGTCACCGATACCGGCAATCACTGCGATGACTGCACCACCGCTATCAACCTGCCCTTCGCGTATTCGTTCTATGGCCAGACCTTCAGCAACGTCACGATCAGTTCCAATGGCAACCTCCAGTTCGCTGGCAATAACACCGCCTATGCCAATGCCTGCCCGCCGCAAGATGGATTCGACTGGACGATTTTCCCCTTTTGGCAGGACCTGGTCACTGACGGCCCCAGCAACGGGGTGTACACCTCGACCAGTGGCACCGCGCCGAATCAGATCTTCAACATTGAGTGGCGGGCCGTGTACTATAGCGGCGTCGTGTCCACCCAGTCCGTCAATTTCGAGGTGCGACTTTATGAAGGGGAACAGCGCTTCGATATTATCTACGGGGACCTGAATGGCAACGGCGACCAGGCCACCGTCGGCGTGCAGCAAAATCAGGATAACTATACCCCATTTGAATGTAACTCGGGCGGCCTGAGCGACGGTCTAGAGTTGACGTTCCGGACCCAGCCCTGTGTCAGCGGGACGGGCCCCACCTGCCCGGTGATCGCGGACCATTTCGTCTGGGGCGCCATCGCCTCCACGCAGTACGAAGACGCGCCGTTCCCCGTGAGCGTCACTGCCAAGGATGCCGGTAACCACACCCTCACCAATTTCAATGGAACCGTACTGCTTAGCGCGGTGTCTGGCGGACCACTGGCGGTGACTAACACGATTCTTGGAAACGTCACTCCTGAGTATTCTTCCAGCGGGAATTGGACCCTGGGGAATTCGTTTACGCCAACCAATAACCTGACCGTCACGTCTGTCCGCTCCTATTTTGGCAGCGAGGTTTTCATCTGGACGAGTTCCGGAACGCTGTTGGCGTCGGAGCCCGTCTCCGGCGTGCTGGGGACGTGGGTGGAAACCCCGCTGGCTACGCCCCTGCAATTGTCGGCGGGCAACACCTATGTGGTGGCGGCGTATACCGATGACGGTGAGTACTATTGGAGCGACGAACTGCCGACCAATTTCCCCAACGGCACCATCAATGAGGCGCTGTATGCTTCGGGCGACGCATTCCCGACTTATGATGATAGCGACGTGCATTGGTGGTTTGTCGATTTGGGATATACTGTCGGCTCCGGCAGCCCGGTGGCGATGACGCCGACCAATGCGGCGAACTTCGTCAGCGGCGTCTGGAGTGGCGCCGTCACGGTGCTGCAAACTGCCACCAACGTGGTGCTCAGGGCGCAAGATTACTACGGCCACTACGGCACCAGCACTATCTTCGCGGTCACTAATGCGGCACTGACGGCATTTCAAACATGGCAGCTTGAATACTTCGGTTGTACCAATTGTCCGCAGGCGGCCCCGGGGGCGGACTCGACGGGCGACGGCATGAGCAACACCAACAAGTTCCTGGCGGGCTTCAATCCGATCGACGCGGCGGCGTACCTCCACATCATCAGCCTCGCGAGACAGGGGGCTAACATGAACGTGACGTATCTCGGGGCCAACGGGGACAGCACATGGGTGCCGGGCGTCGCGTCGCGCACGAACGTGCTGGAGTTCGCCACCGGCACCGCCAATGGCAGTTACACGAACAACTTCGCCAGCACGGGCCAGACCAACATCCTCAGCGGCGGCAACGGTCTCGGCGTCGTAACCAATATGACGGATTTTGGCGGCGCAACCAACGGCCCGTCGCGCTACTACCGCGTGCGGGTGATACTGCCGTAGCGATCCAGTCGTGGAATCAAGAGCGTAGCCGGAACGGTAACAGGTCAAACAAGTAACAAGAGCCCGCGTTCACGACTCGGTGAACCAGTCCCGGCTGCCCGTTTCACCGCTTGCGCAACCGTCATCGCCGCCGTACTATCTTCCCCAAGGAAATCGATCCCATTTATGGAAAGTGAAATCATGACGCTCCGCGAGGTCGCCGAGTACCTCAAGCTGAGCGAAAAAACCGTCAGCCGCATGGCGCAGGAAGGCCGCATCCCCGCGCAAAAACTCGCCCGCCAGTGGCGCTTCCAGCGCAACCTGGTCAACTCCTGGCTCGCCGATCCCAACAGCGTCCCGGTCGACCAACAGCAGTTGCCGCCCGAATCCACCGGCATCCGGCAACCCCTGACCGTGGCCAGTGTCATCAACCCGGCGCACATCAACCTCAATCTCGCCGCGCCCGACAAAGACGGCGTGCTGCGCGAGTTGTGCGCGCTCGTGATCGACCCGCGCGAGGAACGCCTCTTCGAGACGCTCTTCCAGGCGCTCAAGTCCCGCGAAGACTTGTGCCCCACCTGCGTCAGCGAAGGCGTGGCCATCCCCCACGCGCGCAACGCCCTCATCGGCCTCGTCGACAACCCCGTGCTCGCCTATGGCCGGCACAGCAAGGGCGTTGACTTCGGCGCGCTCGACGGCAAACCCGTGTACCATTTCTTCCTGCTCTGCGCCCCGAATGTGCGCCAGCACCTGCGACTGCTCTCGCGCCTGTCCCGGCTCGTCAACAACCCCGGCTTCCGCGCGCGGCTCATGACGGCGCAACAACCCGACGACATCATCGCGCTGATCAACGAGGTCGAGCCGACCATCCCCGGGGCCTGAGCCATGCGCTTCCCGATCTATCGCCCGCGCCGGCTCCGCCAAACTGCAAAACTCCGCGCGCTCGTCCGCGAAACCGAGTTGTCCGTCAGCGACCTGGTGATGCCCTTGTTCGTCCGTGAAGGGGCGCGTCTTCGCAAACCCATCAGTTCCATGCCCGGACAATTCCAGCTGTCCGTGGACGAACTCGTGAAAGAGGCGGGGCGGACGGCGAAGCTCGGCGTGCCCGCCGTGATCCTGTTCGGCATTCCCGACAAAAAAGACGAGAAGGCGAGCGGGGCCTGCTCGCCAACCGGCATCGTGCCGAAAGCGGTTCGCGCCCTGAAAAAGGAGTTGCCCGAACTCATCGTCATCTGCGACGTCTGCCTCTGCGAATACATGAGCCACGGCCACTGCGGCGTCGTTCGCAAGTCGGGCCACGATTATCAAATCGACAACGACGCTTCGTTGGATCTCCTCGCGAAATCCGCGCTGGCCTACGCCGAGGCCGGCGCCGACATCGTGGCCCCGAGCGACATGATGGACGGACGCGTTGCCGCCATCCGCGCCGCCCTCGACGAGACCGGTTTTTCCGACACGCCGATCATGAGTTACGCCGCGAAATTCGCGTCGGCCTACTACGGTCCGTTCCGCGAAGCAGCCGAATCGCCGCCGCAATTCGGTGACCGGCGCACCTACCAGATGGATTACGCCAACGCTGACGAAGCCCTGCGCGAAGTCGCCCTCGACATCGAGGAGGGCGCGGACATCGTCATGGTCAAACCCGCGCTCGGCTACCAGGATCTGATCTGGCGCGTGAAGGAGAAATTCCGTTGCCCCTTGGCGTGCTACAACGTCAGCGGCGAATACGCGATGGTCAAGGCCGCCGCCCAAAACGGCTGGCTCGACGAAAAACAGGTCGTCCTCGAAATGCTCACCGGTTTCCGCCGCGCCGGCGCCGACATCATCCTCACCTACTGGGCTCAACAAGCCGCCCAGTGGCTGGCGGAGTAACGCGCGTTTCAAGGCCGCATTGTGGGGCAGGCGCCGTCTACTTCATCTGGAAGTAACTGTACGCGAACCACGCGAGGACGAGCACGGCGACGAGCCCGAGGCCAAGCATCGCCCACACGGCTCCCTTCGAGCCCCCGCCGCCGTGTGCTTTCCGTCCAAACGGCGAGGCCGAACCGAACGTAGGAGGCGCACCCTCGCCCTTGCCCAATTCGGCGATGTCCACGCCCGCTTGCGACGGCGGCAATGGCTGACTCGTCTTCTTGAGGTCGGATTCATACCGCATCTCGACGGACCCCATGCGGACCTGGTCGCCATTGGTCAGCTTCGTCTCGGTGACGCGCATGGTGTTGACGCGCGTGCCATTGGTGGAATTGAGATCGCGGAGCCTGTAGCCGTCGCCATCGAGCACAAACATCGCGTGATGATGCGAGACGGTACTGTCCTCCAGGCGGATCGCGTTGTCCAACGCGCGCCCAACACCCACGCGTTCCTCCAGCAGATCAAAAACCTTCCCCTCCAATTGGCCCGACAGGATGTGCAATTTAGGCATTCCGCATTCTCCGTGACAACTATCCCAACGTGGCCCGCATGATGCGTGGTTGCCCCCGCCAAGTCAATTTTGATTTTTGCGATTGAATTTTCGCTCCCCGTGTATCAGGTTTTTGCAAGACGGGGGGACACTTCGATGGGAACGCGCCCGGGCGTTGGTTGTTGACGTTGAACGTCGGCCGTGCCGGATTGTTCAACTCGATCGAGGAGGAAGGATCGCTGTCGATTGTGAAGACAAAAGCATTCATTTCAGTAAGTGCGGCGCTGGTGCTGCTGTCTCTGGCGGCCAGCGAGTCGAGCGCGGGTGTCAGTTGGTCGGTCAGCATCTTCGATGGCCCGCTCGGAGCGTGCGGTCACTGGGACAACCGGCCCGGGTACGGGCGCTGCTGGCATCCGGCTTATGTCTCGTCCAATTGGTACCCGTACTGCGAGGGCTACTGGATGTGGACGAGTTGCGGCTGGTACTGGGTCAGCAGCGAACCGTGGGCGTGGGCCACGTACCATTACGGTCGCTGGGCGTACGACCCCTATGACGGCTGGGTCTGGGTGCCGGATACCGACTGGGGCGCGTCCTGGGTCTGCTGGCGCGAAGGCGGCGGATACTGTGGTTGGGCGCCGCTCCCGCCCGGCGCGGTGTTTGGGCCGGGGGGCGAAATCGTCTATCGCAATGGTCCTGTTCCGGACAGGTTCTTCGTCTTTGTCGAACTCGGTCACTTCTCCGAGCCCATTCATCGCCGCGACGTCATTGTCAACAACACCGTCATCATCAACAAGACCGTCAACATCACCCGGATCACCCGCGTCAACAATGTGGCCGTCAACCACGGCCCGCGCGTGGACGAAATCCAAAAGGTCAGCGCCCGCAAATTGACCGAGGCGCCACCGCGCGCCGCCCTCGACCGCGGCGCCACGGGCAAGTCCAGGGGGACCTTGCCCGAAATCATCAGACCAAACGCCAGTCAGCCCGTCCGCCAACCGGTGAAAGCCGGCCAGGCCAGCAAAGGCGAGCCGCAAGTCATCCGCGGCGGAACCGGCCAGGGCGGCTATGAGAACAAACCGCCCGCGAATCAACGCGTCGGATCCCGACCGACCGTGATCAAACCGCCGATCGAAAAACCGGAACGTCCCGCGCCGGCAACGTATCAGAATTTTGGCACGCGCGGCTCGTCGCCGTATTCCCCCACCGCGCCCGATTCCATCCAACCCCGCCAGCGTGCCTCCCGCGAGCCGGCTCCGCAGAATCAGCCGTCCCGCGACGAACGTACCTCCGAGAAACAAAGCCAGTCTGCCTCGCAGCCGAGTCCGAAAAAAGGCCAGCCAGGCGGGAATTAGTCCGTTCACTGGATCGTACCTCGCAGCCGCTCCTTCAACCGACTGTAGCGCGCCGCCGTCTTGTTGTTGCGGATGGCGATGGCCAGCGCCTTTTTCGAGCCGATGAGGATCACGAGTTTCTTGCCGCGCGTGATGGCGGTGTACAGCAGGTTCCGCTGCAGCAGCACGAAATGCTGGGTCAGCAACGGCACGATGACGCACGGGTACTCGTTGCCCTGCGATTTGTGGACGCTGATGGCGTACGCGGGCAGCAGTTCGTCCATGTCCGTGAACTCGTAGGGAATCTCCCGTTCATCGATCTCGACGATCACCTGCTGCTCGATCAGGTCGATCCTCTTCACGCGGCCCAAATCGCCGTTGAACACGTCCTTGTCGTAATTGTTACGGATCTGCATCACCCGGTCGCCGACGCGGTACGTGCGCCCCCAGCGCTGCACATTCGGCCCGCTCGGGTTCAGCGTCGTCTGCAGTTCGCGATTTAGATTCTCCGAGCCGCACAATCCCTTGTGCATCGGCGTCAACACCTGCACGTCGCGCATCGGGTCGAACCCAAACTTCTTCGGCACGCGTTCGCCGCACAACGCCTTGATCGTCGCCAGCACCTTTTCCGGCTGTTCCTCCTCGATGAAGAAAAAATCCGCTTCCTGCTGGGCATCCAATACCGGCATCTTGCCTTCATTGACGAGGTGGGCATTGGTAATGATGAAGCTGTTCTTGGCCTGCCGGAAAATCTCGGTCAGCCGCACCACCGGCACGCGGTCGGAATCGATCACATCGCGCAGGAAATTGCCCGGGCCCACCGACGGCAACTGGTCGACGTCGCCGACAAACACCACCGACGCCGTCAGCGGGATCGCCTTCAACAGATGATAGGCGAGGGGAATGTCCAGCATCGAGGTCTCGTCGATGATGATCATGTCGCCGTCGAGCGGATTCCGCTCGTTGTGCGTGAACCCGCCCTCGTGCGGCTCGAACTTCAGCAGGCGGTGGATCGTTTGCGCGGGCGCGCCGGTCGCCTCGCTCATTCGCTTGGCCGCGCGTCCCGTCGGCGCGGCCAGCAATACCTTTCCGTTCTTGGCCCGCAAAATCTTGACGATGCTGTTAACGATGGTCGTCTTGCCCACGCCGGGACCGCCCGTGATCACCGAAATCTTCGACGTGAGCGCGGTCTGGATGGCGTTCCGTTGCGCCGCGGCCAGTGCGACACGGGTTTTCTGCTGCACCCATGTAAGCGCCTTCTCGAAATCAATCGCCGGCAGCGTCAGCGGCGCCCAGCGTAATTCGTGGATCTTCGTGGCGACTCCGCGCTCCGCCCGGCACAACCGCGCGAGGTAAACGTAATCATCCTCGATGACCACTTCGCCGCCCACCGACAGTTGTTCAATGGCCTTCTCAATGGGCGCGATCTCGACTTCCAGCAAATCCCGCGCGGCCTCGATCAATTTCTCCCGCGGCAGGCACGTGTCACCGTCGTCGGTCGCCCGGTCCAGCGCGTGCACCACCCCCGCCTTTAACCGATGAATCGAATCCCTCTCGATCCCCATCTTCGAGGCGATGCCGTCCGCCGTCCGAAAACCAATCCCGGAAATGTCCTTCGCGAGCCGGTACGGGTTCTCCTGCACCACCGCCATCGCGTTCTCGCCATATTGCTTGTAGATCTTCGCCGCATGCGAGCTGCCAATGCCGTACCCCTGCAGAAAAATCATGATGTCCCGCACGCTCTTCTGCGCTGTCCACGCGTCCTTGATCCGCTTGGCGCGTTCGGGTCCGATCCCGTCCACTTCCCGCAACCGCGCCGAAAACGTGTCGATAATTTCAAACGTCCGTTCGCCGAATTTCTCGACAATCCGGTCCGCAAACGCGTCGCCGATGCCCTTGATCAGGCCGCTGCCGAGATACCTCTTGATGCCCACGACCGTTCGCGGCAGCACCGACTCGAATCGCTCGACGGCGAACTGCCGCCCCCATTGTTTGTGGTTCACCCAGTGACCCTGCGCGCGGACGGTCTCGCCGATGTTCAGCGCCGCGAGATTGCCCACAATGGTGATCGGCTCCATCCGCCGCGCGCCGCCCTCCGGCAGCAGTTGCGCGACCGTATAATGGTTCTCTTCGTTGGAGTAAATGACATGCTCCAGCGTGCCTTCCACGGTCTGTATTGGCTCCGACGAGGTCATCGGCGTGTGCCCTGTGGGGATGGTAGCAAATTCAGCATGTTGGGCAAATTGAGGGGTTTGGGCACCCCCGGAGTCGTACCAAGGCTAAGCCGAGTCGGACGAGACGCGACCACGCCGTGCCCCGGTCGCAATCCACCTCAAACGTGCCTTTCCGCACCCGTTTTGGGGGCCAAATTTGGGTTCGTTTTTGGCTTTCCAAAATCACTTTTTCCACACCGGCTTGCATAAAATTGGGTTCGTTTCGCAGTTTTACCCTTGGGGGGCTATCCCGCTCTGCCATGGGCCCGGCTTCCACGTTTGCCCCTCCAACCCCACAATCCCCTCGACCCATCAACGACCCTTTCATGTCCGCATTATACCAAAATCCAGTCGGACTCGCGAGCCGGAAGGGGAGCCGACAGACGGCGCGCAAGGTCATTTCAACATACTCCATAACGCACGGAGCATATCAAATTAAGATAAACACGTCAATTCCACATCTCGATAAAAACCCCGCGCTTGTAGCCACAGCGCTCTGTTGCCGTCCCGCCTCCCGTAGCCGCAGGCTTCAGCCTGCGCATGCGGCCACGGCACTCTGTCGCCGTGTGTAGCGTCGGCTGTCTCAGTCGAAATTCCATTTCCCTCCGTAGCCGCGGGCTTCAGCCCGCGTCCCGCCAGCGTTGTAGCTGAGCTTGCCAAGCGCGGTCCGTTTTGTAGGGCAAGCGGCCCGCTTGCCGTCGTTGGTAGGGCTGCCTCTCCGAGGCAGCCGCCTCACAGTCCCCCGGTTGCCACCCTGAGTAACGTCGGAGAATCTCTGTCGCTTCCGCACGCCTCTTGTAGACACGGCGCTCTGTCGCCGTGCCGCCATCCGACCCGCCACCGAGGTCGGGATCGCCTTGGTTTTGGGTGCCGGAAAGGCTCGACTTGGCATGGCCGGAATGCTAGTCTTACGTCCGCAACAGGCGAGAGTCGCTCGGGTCCTGATCGCAGCGAGGCAACGGTCGAGAGAGGAAGCCGGGCATGGACAAGCCGATTCGAGTCGGTCTGACAGCGACGAGGATGCTCCGCCTTATCATCGTCGTTATTCTGGCTGGTCGAACGTTCACTGCCGACGCACAGACAGTGACCAATCTTCATTCGTTCGGCCTCAGTGATGGGGCCAATCCATATGCCGGGCTGGTACAAGGTAGCGACGGCAATTTCTACGGGACGACCAGCGGAGGCGGGAGCGGCCGTTGTTTGGAGAGCGGGGATGGCACCCTCTTTCGGATCAGTCCCAGCGGCAGCTACACGGGTCTTTACGTGTTTGGCAGCTCTTGCTACAATGGAGCTGGTCCGCGAGCCGGGCTGGTTCAAGGCAGCGACGGTAATTTCTACGGGACGACCTACTACGGCGGGTCGCATGACATTGGCGACACTAGCGGAGGTGCTGGCACCGTATTTCGAATTACTCCCAGCGGGAGCTACACGAATCTATACTCGTTCGCTGGCCCCCCCAGCGATGGGAATTCCCCAGAAGCAGGGCTGGTTCAGGGAAGCGACGGCAATTTCTACGGTACGACATACCAAGGTGGAGCCAGCAATAATGGTACCGTGTTTCGGATCAGTCCCAACGGCGCCTACACGAACCTGTACTCTTTTGGCAGTCAGCCCCATGATGGTTATCAACCACAAGCAGAGCTGATACAGGGTAGCGACGGCAATTTTTATGGGACGGCTGCGTTAAATGGGATGCTAGGTGGCGGCACCGTCTTCCGTATCAGTCCAAGCGGGAGCTACACGAGTCTTTACTCGTTTGCTGGTTCCCCTAGCGATGGAAGCCATCCTGTCGCCGGACTGACGCAGGGTAGCGATGGGAATTTCTACGGCACCACCGAGGGAGGCGGGGCCAAAGGCTACGGCACGGTGTTCCGTATCTCTCCTAGCGGCAACGAAACGAATCTCTATTCCTTTAGCAACTCCCCCGATGGGTTAGCTCCTAGAGCTGGGCTAGTGCAAGGCAGCGATGGGAATTTCTACGGGACGACCGCAGGCGGCGGGACGAACACCTGCAATTGCGGCACCGTCTTTCGGATTAGTCCCAGCGGCAACTACACGTCTCTTTACTCATTTGCAGGTTACCCCAACGATGGGGCGGTTCCATTGGGGCTGGCACAGGGCAGCGACGGCAATTTCTATGGGACAACCAGCACGGGCGGGACGAACCGCTGCTATTGCGGCACCGTGTTCAAACTGACCGTCCCCCTCAGTCCTCCGGCCAATCAGATCTCTGAAATCCAGTTCTTCAACGTTCTCGATAGCACGATTGTCGCGCTCCCGATTCCCTCCGTGGCCGGGGAGACGTATCAGTTGCAATACAGCGACTCGATGTCCCCCACCAACTGGCTCAATACCGGCGGCACCTTCACCAGCATCGGCGGCCCGTTGGTGTTGATCGACCTCGCCGAACCCTTGCCCCCGCAACGCTTCTACCGGGCTGTCATTACACCGTAGCGCGGAGCGGCTTCATCCCATCACCCACATCCCGGCAGACGCCTATCTCGCTGCGGCTGCTGACACACAGGCCGGGTTCTCGATTGCGTGTGGGCGGGACGTGTGATTGGATTGGTGGGAAAGCCAGATGCTTTCGATTTGCATGAACGTCAGCCGCATAAAATTGCTTGGGATGGGCCTGGTGATTTTTGCGGTTGCTGTCTGGCTGCACTGGCCATGCGTGAAGGGCGAGTTCCTGGATGTGGACGATAAGGAGTACCTGGAACAAGCGGTGCGATGCAACGGCCTGACTTGGAACGCGGTGAAATGGGCGTTTACAAGCACGGAGCACTACTACCATCCGTTGCCGCGCCTGTCCCACGTTCTGGACTACCAACTGTGGGGTAAAAGCGCGGTCGGGCACCACGCGACCAGCATCGTCGTACATGCACTCAATGCCGCGCTCGTGTTCGGGTTCTTGTGGACGCTGCTGAGTACGGTGTCGTTGACAACCGGCGAACGCCTCGCGATGGCTTTCGGAGTCGCGGTCGTGTTCGGGATTCACCCGTTCCAGGTCGAGTCAGTGGCCTGGATAGCAGGGCGGACGCAATTGTTGTGCGCGACGTTTGGGATCGCCAGCTTATGGGCCTACGCCGCGGGCGCACGTCGTTGGCTAATATGGGGATTGTTCGCGCTGGCGGTGTTGTGCAAACCGGCGGCGATCTCGCTGCCGTTCGCGATGCTGGCGATCGATTACTTTCCGCTGCGGCGCTTCGAGCAGTTGGGTTGGGGGCGGTTGCTGTGGGAGAAGGCGGTGCTGGTTGCCCTCGCGGCGGCTGTGGGGGTGGTGCCGATAATCACCGGGGTCAGTCCGCTTCCGCTGGAGACGGTCCCGCTACCACAACGTGTGTTGCAGACGTTTCAGAGTCTGATGTTTTACCCTTGGCGGCTGGTGTGTCCATGGCCTCTATCACCGTTCTATCCGTGGGGCACGAGTTTTTCGCTCGGTCAGTGGCCGGTCCTTCTATCGGTGCTCAGCGTCGGGATTATTACGGCCCTGGCCGTATGGGGTAGGCGACGCCTGCCAGTGCTGGCGGCTGCGTGGGGGGCCTATCTCGCGTTTGTTCTGCCCGTCTCCCGGCTGATGCGACTGGGGGGTCAGGCACCGCGGCATGCCTACGTGGCAATGCTGCCACTGCTCCTGGTAGCCGGCGGAGCGGCCGTGTGGGCTTGGCGACGCTCGACGACGGTCGCGCGGGTTGCCCTGGCCGCCTTGCTGACGTGCGAATTGTGCGTCTTCGGAATACGCACTCGGAGCCTGATACCGGAGTGGCACAGCGAAGAAACGCTACGGCGCGCTGTATTGGTGCGGTTCCCGGACTCGGAATTTGACAATCGGATGCTCGCCCTGGTGTTGTTGGATCAGGGGAGGGCCAGTGAGGCGCTCAACTACGCGCAACGGGCTGTCGAAATTGCGCCGGAGCAGGATTACGCGCATATGACGCTGGGACTGGTGCTGAATCGGTTGGGCCGACAACAGGATGCCATCGGGGAGTTCGCGCAGGAACTGCGGATCAACCCCTACACCCCCCAGGCGCACTACAATCTGGGGATCGCCTTGGCGCAGACGGGTAAGATCGAAGACGCCATCGTCCAGTACGAGCAGGCCTTGCGGATCAACCCGAATCTCGTCGAGGTGCACATCAATCTGGGAATTGTCTTGTTGCAGGAGGGGAAGCTCAGCGATGCCATCGGGCATTATGAACAGGCGCTACGGATCAATCCCGACTCCGCAGAGGCCCATCTCAATCTCGGGGTGGCATTGGAAAAACTGGGCAGGGCGCAAGATGCGATCACCCACTACGAGCAGGCCCTGCGGATCAAACCGGATTACGCCGAGGCCCACGGCAGTCTGGGGAGCGCGTTGGTGCAAACGGGTAGGATCCAGGAAGCCATCGCCCACCTCGAGCAGGCCCTGCGGATCAAACCGGATTACGCCGAGGCGCACAGCAATCTGGGGATCGCGTTGGCGCAAGCAGGTAAGATCGCGGAAGCCATCGCCCACTTCGAGCAGGCACTACGGATCAAACCGGATTACGCCGAGGCGCACTACAATCTGGGGGTCGCGTTGGCGCAAGCGGGTAAAATCGACGAAGCCATCGCCCACTACGAGCAGGCACTGCGGATCAAGCCTGATTACGCCGAGGCCCACAGCAATCTGGGGCTCACCCTGGCCCGACTGGGCAGGGTAGAGGAGGCGGCGGGACATTGGGAACAAGCGTTGCGGATCAAACCCGATGACGCTGGGGCGCACTACAATCTGGGACTCGCCCTGGCCCGACAGGGCCAGCTGCCGGAAGCGATTGCGCACTACGAGCAGGCGTTACGGATCAAGCCGGATTACGTCGAGGCGCACTACAAACTCGGAAACGCCCTTCAGGGACAGGGGCGTGTGTCGGAAGCCATCGAGCATTACCAGCAGGCCCTGAACCTCCGTCCGGATTTCACCCCGGCGAAAAATGCGTTGGCGCGACTGCAGGCAGGCCAATAGGTCGTGGGCTTTTGATTGTTTCCCCGAGCAAACTGAATTATACCGGGCTTGCATGACTGTCAGCCGGACAAAGTTGGTGGGAATGGCTCTGGCGATTTTTGCGGTCTCTGTCTGGCTGCACTGGCCATGCGTGAAGGGCGAGTTCCTGGATGTGGACGATAAGGAGTATTTGCGCCAGTCAGAGCGATGCAACGGCCTGACGTGGAACGCGGTGAAGTGGGCGTTTACGTCCACCGACCCGTACTATCACCCCTTGCCCCGCCTGTCCCACGTTTTGGACTACCAACTGTGGGGAAAGAATGCAGCGGGCCACCACGCAACCAGCATGTTCGTGCACGCCCTGAATGCCGCGCTCGTGTTCGGGTTTCTGTGGACGCTGCTGGGTACGGTGTCGTTGACGACCGGCGAACGACTCGCGATCGCCCTCGGGACCGCTGCGGTGTTCGCGATTCACCCGTTCCAAGTCGAGTCGGTGGCCTGGATAGCAGGGCGGACGCAACTCCTGTGTGCGACGTTTGGGATCGGATGCCTGTGGGCCTACGTTGTCGGGGTGCGTCGGTGGGTGGTGTGGGGATTGTTCGTGCTGGCGCTATTGTGCAAACCCACAGCGGTGTCGCTGCCCTTTGTGATGCTGGCGATGGATTGGTTTCCGCTGCGGCGTTACGAGCGATTGGGTTGGGGCCGGTTGCTGTGGGAGAAATTACCGATGATCGCTCTCGCCGTGGTGGCGGGGGTGGTAACGACAATCACGGAGTCTGGCTTGGCTCCCTGGGGAATGGCCCCGCTGTCGGACCGCGTGTTGATGACGTTTCAATCCCTGGTGTTTTATCCGTGGCGACTGGTGTGCCCATGGCATCTATCGCCGTTCTATCCGCTACGCGTGCGCCCTTCGCTGGGCGAGTGGAAGGTTGTTGTCTCGGTGCTCAGTGTCGGGGCGATTACGGCCCTGGCCGTGTGGAGCCGGCGGCGCCTGCCCGCGCTGGCGGCAGCTTGGGGAGCCTACATGGCGTTTGTTCTTCCCGTCTCCGGGCTGACGCAAGGCTTGGGGGCGGTGGCGCCACGGCATGCCTACGTGGCGATGCTGCCGCTGCTGCTGTTAGCCGGCGGAGCGGCCGTGTGGGTGTGGCGGTTCATCGCGAGGGCGATTCACCACGAGCGGCGTTGGACGACAGTCGCGCGGGTCGCCCTGGCCGGCTTGCTGACGTGCGAATTGTGCGTCTTCGGAATACGCACTCGGAGCCTGATACCGGAATGGCACAGCGAAGAAATGCTCCGGCGAGCCGTATTAGTGTGGTTTCCGGACTCGGAATTTGACAATCGAATGCTCGCCTTGACGTTGTTGGAACAGGGAAGGGCCAGCGAGGCACTCACATACGCGCAACGGTCTGTCGAAATCGCGCCGGAGCAGGGTTACGCGCATGCGACGTTGGGGTCTGTGCTGGGCCGGCTGGGCCGACCGCAAGAGGCCATGGCACAGTACGAACAAGCGTTCCGAACGAATAAGGATTCCGCGCAGGCGCACTACGATCTGGGGCTGGTTTTGGCGCAAACGGGCCGGACCGCGGAAGCCATCGCCCACTTCGAGCAGGCCCTGCGGATCAAGCCTGACTACGCCGATGCGCACAACAATCTCGGGATCGCGTTGGCGCAAACGGGCCGGACCGCGGAAGCCATCGCCCAGTACGAGCAGGCCTTACGGATTAACCGCGATCTCGCCGAGGCGCACAACAATCTGGGGAACGCTTTGGCGCAGACGGGCCGGACTGCGGAAGCCATCGCCCACTTCGAGCAGGCAGTGCAGATCAACCCCGACTTCGCCGAGGCGCACTGCAACTGTGGGGTTGCCTTGGGGCAAGTGGGCCGTGTGCCAGATGCGATCGTCCACTTCGAGCAGGCCATCCGGATCAAGCCTGACTACGCCGATGCGCACAACAGTCTGGGGATCGCTTTGGCGCAAACGGGTAAGATCGCGGAAGCCATCGCCCACTTCGAGCAGGCCCTGCGGATCAACCCCGACTTCGCCGACGCGCATGGCAATCTGGGGAATATCTTCTCGTCGGAAGGCAAGATCAGTGACGCCATCGTTCAGTATGAGCAGGTACTCCGGATCAACCCCGATTCGTTCCAGGCGCACTACGGCCTGGCGGGCGCCTTGGAACAAGCGGGCCGAACTGCGGAAGCCGTCGCCCAGTACGAGCAGGCCCTCCGCATCAAGCCCGATCTCATCCAGGCGCAGAACGCGCTCACGCGACTGCACGCTCGCCAGTAAGCCGAGTCCGACGGCGCTGAAGCGCAGCGAAGATCCGACCTCGCCGCGCCCGGGTCGCTCCCAACGACGAATCAAAATTTGTTGGCACTTTTTCCCCACCGGCGGACATTGATTAGTAGATGCACGATGCGACTGACATGCAGTTGTTGCGCCAGTACGCCGACGGAAATTCCGACGATGCCTTTGCCACCCTCGTTTCGCGCCATGTGAACCTGGTCTATTCCGCCGCATTTCGCAAAACCGGTAATCCCCACGCCGCGGAGAAAATCACGCAGGCGGTGTT